>Ga0256824_10000713_pt1 | contig 12875 bp, 8 predicted proteins | sample CV67metaG_FD_191570 | JGI IMG/M metagenome (GOLD analysis project Ga0256824, IMG submission 191570) | Hydrothermal vent microbial communities from East Pacific Rise, Pacific Ocean - CV67 | ecosystem: Environmental > Aquatic > Marine > Hydrothermal vents | place: Pacific Ocean: East Pacific Rise...
TCTGCTTTTTACTCATCATAGCCATTGCCATCTCTACTGCATCTTCTATGCGTTCCATATTTTCTTCAGTAAATTTTATTTTTTTAGACTTCTTTTTTTTCTTTTTTTCTTTTTTAGATGCAGTTTCACTATCTTTTCTCAGTGTGCCATCTAAGTTAATACTCAACTCTTCGACTATCTCATCTTCATCCACTATCTCTAATCCATCGGCAATAAGTTGTTCCTTGATAAGTTCGACTTTACGGACTTCTATCTCTTCTTCACTAAGTACTTCTTCTGGAGTTTCAACATCATCATCCATATCTAAAAGTGCTTTTATTTTTTCTATCTCATCATTGTCAAGTACCGTGGGTACAGAATCATCTTGACTATCATCTATAACCAGTACTTCTTCTACATCATCATCGTCTATATTTAAAGGGAAAATAGAGGGTACTTCCTCTTCAGTCTCATTGTTTTCTATCACTACACTTTCCTCTGTTATGGGTGTTTCTCTTTCTTGCACTGTTCTCTCTTTAATAATATCTGTAATCTGTGAAGGTAAGAAAGGTTTTTTTATGGTGACATCAAAGCCCCTCATAGCGTCACTACGATATGAGATAAAGACTTTTTTGCTAGCCCCATGCTTTACAAGTAAATCAGACACATCACGACTATATGAAGACTCATCTACAAAAATGATATCATAAGCATCACCTTGCGCATCCCCTACTGCTACTACTTCATCAAGTAATACAGTATCATCACGTGTACATAGTAAAAGTAGTCTAGAAACAACTGGATTAGCATTTATCAGTAAAATATGCATGGTACTTTCTCCCTAAATAGTTTAAATATTATTATAGTGTAACTCTGGTTAGGACTTGTTTTCAGGGAAAGGGTACAAAAATTTCTATGTCTGTCTATAAAAGTATTACAAATATGCATCATGCGTAAATTAAAGGGCTAACTCCTCCCCTTTAATTTAGTACTGTTTTTATCTCATCTAAACTTGCATCGTAAGTAAGTGTATTACAATTACTTTCTTTCTTATCTTCTTTCTCAATAATCATAATCGGTTTTGCATGAGCATCTATCACCAAGTCACGGATAAGGTTCTTTTGTGTAAATATATCACCCTGAAAAATAACATATATATGATACATTTCATCAAGTTTATCCAAAAATATATCAGGACTCTCTGCTATATCGACACTATAGCCTAAGTTGGTCAATACAGTTTTATATACTTTTGTAATTAATGGATCATTGACATAGAGTAAAATATCATACTCTTTAGATAGAGATACTTCTACTAATTTATTTTTTACTTCTTTTTTTCCTCTATGTATTTTTTCACTATTTCCATTCATATTGTAAGGTAGATATTCACCAATTAGTTCAGATAATCTTTCTATTTGTAATGGTTTTGTCAAATAATTGTCTAATCCTGCCTCAAGGTATTTTTCCCTATCACCAGATAAAGCATTAGCCGTTAATGCTATAATTGGTATGTGTTTAATATTTTCTAATTTTTCATATCTTACTATCTCTTGTGTTGCTTCTATACCATTCATAACAGGCATTTGAATATCCATAAAAATAATATCATATTCATTTTGTTGTCTCATTTTAAAGGCTTCTTCACCATTTGAAGTTATAGTCACTTTTACACCTAACTTACCAAGAACTACTTGAATAAGTTTTTGATTTATTGGGTTATCTTCTGCAACAAGTGCATGAATATTATTAAAGTGAATTTCGTTTTCTAAAGAAAGGTTATCTTCTGGAGAATCTTTAACTTTATTTTTTGCATTAAATAAGGTTTTTGTTAATTTTTTTAACGTTAAAGGTCTATTCAGAATACTATCAAACCTATGATGTTTAGGATTAATACGATTCTTTAAAGGGCCATTAGTAATTAATATTTTAGAACAATCCAATACAGATATCATCTCTAGCTCATTTTCATGTCTAGCATAATGGTGATCAAAAATCATCACATCTGGTAATTTAATTTTCTTCTTAGTAATAAATAATTCTTCATAATAATACATCGTTACATTTGCCCCAAGGTATTCTAAATATAAGGCTACAAAAACATCTCTATCCCTATGTATACTTTTCACAGGTAATGCTAAGCCTACTTCCAGATTATCAAAGCGTATAGCAGGTGTAATTTCTACCTCTTCATCTTTGAGTAGGGGTATAGTGAAATAAAAAGTACTTCCTTTCTTTTTCTCACTTAACACACTCAGTTTACCACCCATTAACTCAACCATTTTATAGGAGATAGTAAGCCCTAAACCTGTCCCACCAAATTTACGACTTGTACTTGTATCTGCTTGAGAAAATGCTTCAAATATCTTCCCCTTCTCTTCTTCACTGATACCAATACCTGAATCTTTTACAGAAAACTTAATGTACTCCTGACCATTTTCTTCTCTCTCCAAATCCACAAAAACACTAATAATCCCATACGCTGGGGTAAATTTAAGTGCATTCCCTATGAGGTTAGTCATAATTTGAGAGAGTTTAGCAGGGTCTCCTAAACGTTGCCGTTGAAGATTTGGATTTACATAGATACTTAATTCCAAATCTTTTTGTTCTGCCTTCGCTGATAATATTTCAACAACAGATTCTACTTTCTCAACAAAATCAAATGATATTTCTTCCAAGTCCATCTTTTCTGCAGAAATTTTAGAAATATCAAGTATATCATTGATAATTCCCAACAAGTTTTCAGAACTACTTTCTATAATAGACGTAAATTCCCGTTGATCTTCATCTAACTTTGTCCCCTTAAGGAGTTGTGTAAAACCAACAATCCCATTTAATGGTGTTCTAATTTCATGAGACATATTTGCGAGAAAAAGACTTTTTGCCTGATTGGCATCATCTGCCTCCATCTCTTTTTTATGTAACAGGTTTAGTATAGACTCAAGGTATGTATATACTTCTTTTTTATTCCCAAGGTTCTTAGGCATGGTTGGCATTTCTGCACCATTATCATCTGAAATTGACAGTTTCTCTACACCTGTAACAATTTTCTCTAGTACCTTATCTTCCTCTTTTACTCTTCTATAAAAACGTATAATATAGATAATAAAAAATAAACTTACTAAAACAACACCCAAACTCAAATAAACCTCATACATGAGTATTTCAATTTTCTTCTTCACCGTAAATGAAAGGCTCTCAATAATTTTCTTTTTTTCCTTTTCAAGCACACTTAGTTTTTTATTAATAATACCTTCCCAATCATTTGTGCTATATTCATATTCTCCAGTGACATAATTTGAAATAATATCTATTCTTACTTCTTCAATATCACTAATAATTTTATTGTATGTATTTGTACTAAAGCTACCTAATAACTTTTCTTCTGTCTCTTCGTACGTATCATAAATTCTCAATGATGATTGAGATATGTAGGCATCCCACTGTTTCAATATATCACTTGGTATTTCCAACTTTTTAGCAAGATAATACATCACTAATATTTTTTCAATATTTGTAATATAACTTACATTTTCAATCTCTAAATAAAGTTTTAATAACTTTTTCTGTTCTCTAGTATCTTTTTTTGATGCTAAAGTATTTAAAGACTGATTCAGTGGCGTAAGAAGTTTTCTGTAGTAATCACTATGAATTAATGTTCCAATGGTATTGTTATGTGAAGTATCTATATCGTATCGTATATTTTTCAATATATTATGTAATTTTTCCTTATTATCTAAAGGCGAGGCAAATAAATCATACTTTTGTGTAAAAGGCAAATAAGTAACTACTTTAGTCAAAAGATTCTTTTCTGAATTTTCCTCATTCAAAGTGAGTAGTAGACTATCTGTATTTTCTCTATATTCTTGACAACCTTCACGTATATTACTTTTATCCGAAGTAGTTTCTGCTATACAAGTGACTTCTGAGACTATAGCCTCTTCCAAAATATTAAGTTTTAAAGCATTATCAAGACGTTCCAAAAAAAATATATTTTGCAAATATCTCTTCAATGTAAAATCTGAAAAATACCCACTCAATACCAATAATAAAAACATTGGTATGAGTACGATTAACATGGTCACTCGTCTACGTTTCTTGGTTGCCATAATAACATTCCTCTTCACATAATATTTATCTTAAATTAATGGGTTTTTTTATGATGCTCAACTAATTTATCTAAGGCTCTTTTCATATGTTTTGTTGAAATAAAAACAATCGTTGGTAGCTCACTTTTTTTAATGCCAAGGTAAAAGTTTTTACTCACTGGCCAATATTTTGAAAGTTTTTTAATAGGACCCGTAGTAATAGGACCTGGGTAAGTATGTGCTTGTACTTTTCCTAAAAGTATTTCAAACTTCTCTACCGCCATCTTTGCTTGTGTAACATTAATTGCATCTGTATATCCCGCGCGAAATGCTATATAATATTTACTTGCACGTTCTAACAAAAACTGCATCTCTTCTATAACACCCAACATCGATTCTTCTTTACCTTTGTTATGCTTGGCAATACTCTCAGAACCTTCTAGTAGTGTTTCTGTATAATCGAGTATCAATCCACCATTTTCTGCTGAAAAAGTCTCTTTTATGGTGGATTTAAGTTCATCAACGGAAAAAAACATAAATTCTACTATACCTTTAGTGTTTTCACTTGTAGCACTCATCTGAAGTTTACGTATCGTGTCATCAAGTGTTATAATGTCTTTCTTTAAACCTTTTTTGGCTGATGATGTCTGTATACCCTGTTGAATATAAAAATAATTTTTTGCTAAATCTTGTGAAATTGTCTTAATCGTTTCTGCATGGAGTAACACATCAGAGGTTTGTCCCTTTGCATGTACTTGTGTCCCACTGAAAAAGAAACACGCTAAACTGGTATAAAGTAATTTTTTATTGATGAATGTTTTCATTTCTCTACCTCTCTCTCTTCTTGTTTTAAAATTTCTATAGTCTCTTCATGAATACCATTTGCTTTTTTAGCTATAAGCAAAGGTACAAAACGTCCCGATTTACTCTCTGCCATAAATTCAAATACCATAAAGTGCTTTTTCAGTGTCTTAAGTTTTGATTTAACACTATCGGAGACCATATTACTTTTTGCCGCCATAAGTTCATCATACGTTTTATTGTAATCTTCTATTACATCTTTCACTTCTTGGTAATATTCATCATCCCCAATAGCACCCCAAGCCTTCATCGTATACACGCCAGCTAATTCCTGTACATTAAGGTTTAACCGTGCAATGAGAACCACATAGTGTTCTGCTGGATTACCCGTATCTTTTGCTAAATATTCTGCCAAAACTTCACAATGTTTTGCAAAAGTATTTACATGATGATGTAGTGTTAATGCACTTTCTTTTACAGGGTCATGTGTCAGATTTTCTTCTATCTGTAGCCACTCTTTATGTAAGGCTACTTCTTCTGCATGCAAGGCATCCGTAAGCTTATGCTTTTCTAACTCTTCCATTTCTTTATCAAGTCTTGCTACTGTCTCCTCTAAATCTTTTTTAGGGTCATGGTAAGTAATTTTCATTCCAATTAATGCATAATCTTTTAAAATACGTTCAGAAGAAGTGCAAATATCTATAATATGATGTACATCTTCTGCACTAGCATGGACTTCTGCCATGATAAATAGAGGTAAAACCATACTTAAGGCTGACCCTCTAATACTCTTTGCTAAATTATATTTCATTATTTCTCCTTTATTTAATTTCAAAACACTCCAAATGGAGTGCTTCAAAAAGAAAACTTTTCTTAAAAGTTATACATTACACCTACAAAAATAGCATCCCCACGAGGACCCTCTATGTTTGAACCTTCATACTCGACAAGAAAAGTATAATGATTATCTATTTTATACTCTACTCCCACACCGTATGCAAATCCTTTATCACTTGCATCTATATGTAAGTCTTTAATTTCTTCTTTTTCATATTCGTAACCACCTTTTACAAATACACCTACTGTGTCTGTAATATGATGTGTATATACTAAATGTAGGGCATGGGTTGTATATGTTGCATCAGCGTCTATACTATGATGTGCAGCATTTGTTTCTGTAACTGTATTTTTAGCATAAGAAAAGTCATACTCTAATGCAAAACCATGTCCTAGTCTATATCCTAGATCTATACCAAATCCATAACCTCTATCTCCATCTAAAACATCATGTCCGTGTGATACTTTATCTCCACCGATAGTCAACCCTTTTGCGATAACATAGAATTGACTTTCATGATGAGAAGTTTCTTCCACATGCATAACAGTAGGTGATATATCTCCACCAGCATATAGTTGTGTAGCCAAACTACATGTTGCAAGTACTGATAATATTTTCTTATTCACTTCATTCTCCTTGTTTATTATTAACCTTACAATTATGTGATTTTAATATGAAATGTATATGACCATAAAATGAAAAAAAATTAATTATAAAGTAAACGTAGCTAGGTTTATTTTTTAGATATATCTTTTTAGGTAAAGTATATAGGGTAGGTTTAGATGTAGTATCGGTATATTAATACTCAATTTAAGAAGATGAATTGCCTAGTATTTTAAAATGTATAATTTCTTTTGCAGTTAAAGGTTTAGAAAAATAATATCCCTGAAAGACATGAAACCCTAGTTGCGTTAGTATCTCTATCTGGACTTTATTTTCAGCCCCTTCAATAATTACATTGAGGTTTAAAACCTTAGCAATAGACAATATACCAGAGAGCAAGTCCCTTGAGGCACTATCAAGTTCAATATCATCAATAAAATATTTATCAATTTTTATCGTATCTATATAGCGCTTTCTTAATAAAACCAGAGAAGAAAACCCCGTACCAAAATCATCAATAGCCACAGAAAATCCATAATCTACTAACTTCTTATGGCATACATCTTGTTTTTCATCTATATTTTGAAGTTGACTTTCTGTTATCTCTATTTGTATATAGCTAGGGTCTATTGCATAGGTTTCAACTATCGCTATTATCTCATCAACAAAAGTTGATGTTTCAAAATGTTTTGCTGCAATATTTACGGCAACCTTTAAAGGTTCTTTTCCTAGTCCTCCCCATGCTTTTATCTGCTTACACACTTCTGTAAATACCCATATACCTATATCATTAATCATACCCGTCTCTTCTGCAATAGGGATAAATAGTGCTGGAGACAGTTGCCCAAAAGTAGGATGATTCCAACGGATTAATGCTTCTACTCCTACCAGCGTATTGGTTTCACTATTTACTTGAGGTTGGTATAGTAACTCAAATTCATTATGCTTAAATGCCTTAGGTAAACTTTGTGCTATTTCAATATTTTTAATCACAGTTTTACTTTTAATATTATCAGGAAAAGCAAAACCATAACTATTACTTTTTGCTTGAGCTAAAGCAATATTGGCCTCACGTAAAAGTACCTTACTACTCTTTCCATCATGAGGATATATAGATACGCCAATATATACTTTAGGATATATCAAGTGACCATTAATGGTCACTTCTGTATTTAAGATGTCTAGTAACCTTGATGTTTCAAAAGCTATTTGATCAGAATTATCTTCGTCTTTGCAAAGTATTGAAAACTCATCACCTCCAAGCCTTGCTATACTTTTATCTTCACCAAAAAATGTACGAAGTACCTTACCTATATGCACAAGTAATTTATCCCCTATTTCATAACCAAATACATCATTAACCTCTCTAAACTTAGTTAAACTAATTATTAAAAGTCCAAAGGTTGATTTCTCTTGATGTGCCACAGAAATCATTGTTGAAATTTCAGAAAAAAATGAAGCTCTATTGAGTAAGCCTGTTAATGAATCGTAATGTGCCAAACGTAATGTATGTTCATCCTCAACCACCATTCTTGTCATATCTTGTATTTTAAGCGCATACGCAGGCTGTCTAATATGATCGGAAAACAATTCATAGGCATTGACAAATAAGTAAAGTTTTTCGTTTGTGTCTTTATGGTGTAAAGTCAGTTCAAGCTCTTCAGCTTTATCAACTAGCTGTTTTATTGTAGAAATATTTAACACTTTATCCATTGTATATTCATGCAATAAAGTTTCTAATCCTATTTCCTTCTCTGTATATTTATTTAAATTAAACAATCCCGCAAATATTGTATTGTAATCACATACATTTCCATAGCCATCTATAAGCACTAGTCCATTTATAGTTAAACTTTCATGACTATGTACACTATCTACTTTTCTCTCGTTACCTATGATAAATAATGATGTATCACTTAATAGTATTGCAGATAAATGAACCGAATGGTACTCTCTATTTTTACCCACAATATGCCAGTCTAAATCCTGAATGAGGTTGTGTTTTATAAGGGCTTTACAGGTAGAGAAATTACAATACTCACCTAAAATTGATGCATCTAGTGTATCTGTCATTTCATACCCAAGTAAATTTGATAGATGTTTTGAAGTAAAAGTAAGGGTTTCATCTGAGTTTAACACACATCGGAAGTCACCTATATTATCGAGTAAGTTTTCTAATTCTTCTTTAGAGAGATTTGATTTAAAAAGTTCTTTTTGCATCATAATCATTGACTGCCCAATGGCTTGGAACTCATTCTCTTTTTCATCAAAATGGATATTGGAGATTTTTGTATTGTTAGCTATTTGTTTTGTTGCGTTAAGTACTTGACCAAAACCATCTACCAACTGTGAGGAAAGTGTAAATAAAAATCTTTTTGAGAAAATAAAGAAAATAATTAAAAGTACAAATAGCCCGATAAACATTATTATTGTCCAGAATGTTATATCTAAACTCTTCCCCTCTTCATATAAAAGAATTTTCTTTAAGTTCTTTCCTATACGTTTATCTAGTTTATCAGTTAATGCTCCCATACGTTTTAAAGTGTGTATCTTCATTTGATGTACATTGATAATTTCATGTATGGATTTGTTTTTTTCCTCTACATAAACTAGTACTTTTTCATATATGTTTTTTTGTTCTTTACTAAGTGGCATCATTTTAAAAATTTGTTTTTGTTTTATAAGTTCAATAAAAAGCTTATTCACACTAAACAGAGCCTTAGCATCATCCGTTTTTAAATATACTCCTAAGTCTCTAGCTATTTTAGAAAGTATAATATCAAATTGATAAAATTTTAAATCTACATAAATATCATTACTATTCTTATTTAAAATTCTTTTCTCAGAGATTTCAAGTAATTTATCGATATATGTAATTTTTTCTTGAATATTCGCCATAAGTTGTTTTTTATTCTTTTCCATCACAATGAGTTTATCAACAATAGAAAAAAGATCAAACAACTCATTTTCTAAATCTTTTATTTCAGTTATATGATTATTGTTTGCATATATTTTAAGATAGTTAAGATGCTCATTAAGTTGTTTTTTATTATCCAAGATACGTTCTTGCATACTGTCATCCATTTCCAATATCATACGTTTTGTAAAAGTTGTTAGCTCAAAAAGGTTTATTTCTATTTGACGTATATTATGCACTAGTGTATGAAAATGTGTCTTGCTTGAAAGACTCAGATATCCAAGAGAAAGAAAGGAGAGAAGAAGTACTGAGGCAATCCAAATGAGTATATTATTAATCATATTATGATGCTTAATATTATTTCTAATCATTTTTCATCTGTCCTTCTCAATATAGGCTCATTATATTAAATATTTATTAGTTTTATATGATTTTAAAATGAAAATATTTTCATACTAAAAATATATAATAAAAGTACTACCTTTTTCAAGTGTACTTTGAACTGTGATTTTAGCCTTGTGTAACAACATAGTATGGTAGACAATAGCTAATCCCAATCCTTCTCCAGAGATATGTTCTACCGTACTATTAGTTGATCTAAAATAAGGTTCAAAAAGATACTTTATATCCTTTTCTGATATCCCTATTCCCTCATCATGTATTTCAAACTTAATTTTTTCATACTCTTGTTTTAGACAAACCTTTATCAAACTACCTGAAGAAGAATACTTAATTGCATTGTTTAGTAGATTTTTAATACTTTGTTTCATCGATATTTCTTCCATAAAATAATTTATAGTTTCTAAATTGGTTTCTATCCTAATAGATTTACTCTCAAGTTGTCTACGAAAAGAAAGGATGATTTCTTCAATAAGCCTATCAAAACGTACATTCAACTTTTGAATCCGTAATGACTTAGAATCAATTTTTGCAAGTAACAACATATTTTCTGTAATATCTTGTAAGATATCTACCTCTTCTAATGTACTATATAGAAGTTCTTGATACTCACCTTTACTGCGCTCCTTAAGTAATCCCACTTCTATTTCTCCACGTATGATAGTTAAAGGCGTTTTCAATTCATGTGATACTTTTGCATTAAAATGCTTTGTATTCATTAACGTACTATCAAGTCTTTCTAACATAGAATTAATTGTTTTACTAAGCGTATAGAATTCATCTTTTACTGTTGGTAAAATAAGCCGATCTTTAAAATTATTACTTGCTATACTTGAAGTTGTCTCAATCATTTTATACACTGGTGAAATTAATTTTTTAATATACCTATATCCTAATAAAAGTGAAAAAATATATAATATCCCCCCTAAAAAAAGCATTATAATAAAAAATTCTTTTTGGGTATCAAGAAATGTATAAAGACTTGTAATCACTAAAACATGACACTTATGTTTATATACTTCGAATGTTTTATCATATTCTGCATAATATTGTTTTTTCTTTTCTACAGCTAGTATCTCTACATGAAACCCTTCATGAAAGTCTAAGGTAGAAGGTAAAATATTATTATTTGATTCAACAATCAGCTTATATTCATTATCTATATATTCATAGACTTGTATAATAAAGGGAGAACTTATTTGTGATAACTCAATCTTGTCTTTACCCGATAGATATGTATTTATAATTTTTTTTTCAATTTTATTGGTCACATCTTCTAATATATGCTCCATGGCTTGATAATAGCTATATTTCAAACTCCACAAGACAGCTACCGTAAATACAATAAATACCATACTCATTAACATCGCATATTGTTTAAAAAGTTTATCCTGAATACTACTCATCTTTTATCCTATAACCCGAGCCTCGTACTGTTTCTATAAGAGCAAACTCAAAATCTTTATCAATTTTCTGACGTAAGTTATACATCGTTACATTTACAACATTACTTTGCAGTTCTTCTTGCATATTCCAAATATTGTCAAGTATCATTGTGTTAGTTATAACACGACCTTTATACTCCAAGAGAAACTCTAAAAGTTTAAATTCTTTAGTACTCAAAATAATTATTTTATCTGCACGTGTTACTTCACGCGTTAAAGAATCTACTTTTAAATCTTTAGAATATAGATATTTCTTCACTTGATTTATATTTCTTCGATGTAAGGCTTTAATTCTAGCTATAAGTTCAAGGAAAGCAAAAGGTTTTGCCATATAATCATCTGCCCCTTTTTCAAGACCTAAAACTTTATCTTCTAAATCACCTTTAGCTGTAAGCATTAATATAGGTGTACGTATATCCTGTAATCGTAAACGTTCAATTACCTCTAATCCATCCATATCTGGTAACATCCAGTCTAAGATTATCACATCGTACTTATTCATACTACACAGATACAGCCCATCCTTAGCAGTATGCACACAATCTACATTAAATAATTCTTCTTTTAAACCTTTTTTTATAAAGTTTGAAATTTTTATATCATCTTCAATTAAAACTATTTTCATTATATCTCCCACCATAATCATCTACAATAAACAGAAGTATATCTAGTTTTATTATAAAAATAATCAATTTTATTTATTCCTAATAATTGTGTATCTTTAAATATCTCTTTCGTGTTTAATTTTTACACTACGATAGGTATGAAAATTTATTTAGGATAAAAAGTCTTTATTGGTTAGGGGAATAATTATGTATTTAAGTGGTACACCCATCAGGATTCGAACCTGAGACCTTCGGTACCGCAAACCGATGCTCTATCCAGCTGAGCTATGAGTGCACATTTAAAATGTAGTAGCGATATTTAGAGCGCAATTATATCCGAAAAAACTTTACTTTTCAAGTAGTTTCATCTCTCCGAACAATTTTAATGCTTTTGGGTTCGCTATAAACGTATGATTATAGGGGTGTTCTAGTTCTATAGTTCTAAATTTTTCTAAAGGAAGATGCTTTTTAAGCTCTTTAGCGTGGATGCCAAAAAGTATCAGTTTTATATCTTTTGTCTCTAAACCTTTAAGTAATGTTTGCATAAAACTTCTCCATGCTTTTACATGTTTTGTAGAAGATTTTTTGTCTGTAAATATAAGTGCTGTATTTAAAAGTAATACCCCATTCTTTTCAAAGTTTTGACGCAGTGCGTCTATACTGTCTATCATTTGACTTTTATCCACTTGTACAATAGCCTCTTGAGCCGTATTTTCACTCGTTAAGTCTCCACTAGCGACCAATGCCATCTTTACAAAGTTACGCAATGAAGTGGCTCTATTAACTTCTTTACTTAAGCCTTTAGGAGAGAAAAGTATTTTGACATTTGTATCTATAAAAGCATAACCTCCTGCACTCTGCTCCCTTGGGTATGGATCTTGTCCGAAGAGGATGTACTTTACATCTTCTTTTGCTAAAGTTTTAAAAGCATTAAGGTAGTTTTCTTTTGTAGGGAAGTAGTCTATGTCATTTTCTAAGAAAGTTCTGTATTCTTCACTTAGTGAGGCATAGGCTTCCTCAAGTAAAGGTTCCCACGAAGCCAGTGACACTAGTTTTTCTTTTTAAGTTTATCAAATTTTATAATGAGTTCTATTTTAGAAAGAGGTATATTTAATTTTTCTGAAACTTCTGCTTTACTTTCACCTGCACTAATAAGTGTCATCACTTCGTCTAAGGATGAAAAGTTCTCTATCACCTCTG
>Ga0256824_10000714_pt1 | contig 12853 bp, 13 predicted proteins | sample CV67metaG_FD_191570 | JGI IMG/M metagenome (GOLD analysis project Ga0256824, IMG submission 191570) | Hydrothermal vent microbial communities from East Pacific Rise, Pacific Ocean - CV67 | ecosystem: Environmental > Aquatic > Marine > Hydrothermal vents | place: Pacific Ocean: East Pacific Rise...
TCCTTTTAAAACTTTTGAGTTTTAAGTCTATTACTCCTGATGATGCTGGCTCTTTAAAGTTTATAGAAGAATATCTTGATGGCTATGAGGCGATCTATGTCAATAAAGAGGATGTCAAAAACCTCTTTTTAATGAAAAAATTTGGAGAGGGTTCACACCTCTGTTTTGCAGGGCATGTAGATGTCGTACCTGCTGGTGATAATTGGGATACGAATCCTTTTGTACCTGTCATCAAAGAGGGTAAAATATATGCACGTGGCACACAAGATATGAAGTCTGGTGTAGCAGCTTTTGTACAGACGTGTAAAGAGGTAGAAAATTTCAATGGTACGCTTTCTATACTGCTTACTTCAGATGAAGAGGGTGATGCGAAGTATGGTACGGTAGTGATGCTTGAATACTTAAAAGAGCAGGGGATGTTACCTGATTACTGTATCGTTGCTGAGCCTACATGTGAGACAACATTTGGAGATGCCATCAAAATAGGTCGTCGTGGGTCTATCAATGGCTACTTGACAATACAAGGTAGACAAGGACATGCTGCTTACCCTGAAAAAGCTATCAATCCAGTACATCAGATAGCACCTATACTCGATAAGATTGCCGGTGTCAACTTAGACAATGGCGATGATGACTTTGCCCCTTCACAAATGGTGATTACCGATATACGTGGAGGAATGGAAGTAACCAATGTAACGCCTGGCTCATTGAAGCTAATGTTTAATGTACGTAATTCCACTAAAACTACACAAGAAGAGGTTAGACTTCACATAGAAAAATGTTTCCATGATTTAGACTATAGCTTAGAACTGACTCAAGGTTCTTACCCTTTTGTAACAACGCGTAACTCAAAAGTAGTTGAAAAACTGACAGAGAGTATAGAAAATATCACAGGTTTGAAGACGAAACTCTCTACGGCTGGTGGAACCAGTGATGCACGTTTTATGGGTGCCTTTGGTATAGATGTGGTGGAGTTTGGTGTGATCAATGATACCATCCATGCACCTAACGAATGTACCTCTATAGAAGAAGTAGAAAAACTTTGTGAAGTTTTTAAAGACATGGTTAAACATTTTAAATAAATCAAGGATAAATAAATGTCAAATTTTAAAAAAATATTGGTAAGTATCTTTTTACTCACAGGTGCAGTTTTTGCATTAGACTGGGTAAAAGATATAGATACCGCTTTAGATATAGCTAAAAAAGAACATAAAGCGGTGATGGTAATGGTAGAAGGTGAACACTGTAGATGGTGTAAAAAGATGAAGGGTCGTACACTCTCAGATGATACCGTGGAAAAAAGATTAGAAAAATTTGTCATAGTTAAAGTGATGAGAGAAGATGGCAATGCTATGGCGAAACTTCCTCCTGTTCATGGCGTGCCGACTATCTTTTTTATGAAGGAAGATAGAGAAGTGATAGAAGAAGTGGTAGGTTACTTCAATATAGAAGATTTCATCTCTTATATTGGTGATGTTGAGAAAAAAATAAAGTAGATACATTCAAATGAAAATGGTTTAAAATTATGATGAAAAATAGACCACATTTTAAAGAGTATGTTATGGCAAGGCTTGTGACTATTTCTGTAATTATTTTTATACTCTTTTCTCTGCTCTTGGTACTGCTTATAGATGATAACGAAGCTATAGTCATTGCAGTGTTTATTATTGCCTTGGCATTTTCTCTTTTTATTTATGCTATTTACCGTGGTGCAGCTAGAATGCAAAAAGAGTTGATGATGATAAATAAACATCTCTCCAATATAGATAAAGTCACCCAGATGGAGTATAAAGCACGGTTCTTTACGCAAGAATTTGAAGATATCAATCAACACCTTACGAAAGCACTTAAAGCATCTAAAAAACGGGAAGATGTCAAGCAACGCTATAACGCAAAACTCAAACTAAAAAACCGTCAACGTGCCGATATGATTTCAGCGATTGCCCATGAGTTTCGTAATCCTATTGCTTCTATTATGGGGTATTCTCAGACATTGGAAGAGGATAAAGATATCCCTGCACCACTGCAAGAGAAATTTTTAAATAAAATTTATAATAATGGAATGAAAATAGAAGCACTGCTTAGTCGTTTGGTTTTGTGGAATAAATTTGAAAGTGGTGAAGCAACACTGCATCCTACCTCTTTTGATATTTATACTTTGGTACAGGAAGTTAAAACATCGTTAGAAGAGAAGTACCCTACACGAGAAATAACGGTTGAGGGTGAAAGCTATGTTATCAAAGCAGATCGTACACTTTTAGAGATTGTTTTAAAAAACCTTATTGAAAATGCACTCAAGTACTCCAAAGAAGTGGTATCTATCTCTGTAGTAGAAGGAAAAGTTTCTGTGACAGATAAAGGTGCAGGTATCTCCTCTTCGGACATTTCAAAAGTAACAAAGAAGTTTTACCGTGCAGGTACACACTCTTGGGATAACTCTATGGGCTTAGGTCTTTCTATAGTCAAAAGCATTCTCTCACTTCATCAAACCAAATTAGACATAGAGAGTAAGGAAGAGAAAGGTTCTACTTTCTCTTTTAAAATTTAAGCCGTATAGATTAATTTTTCACTTATTTTACTGTTGTTAATCTCAATGTAACGCATAGGATACATATCCATATCAAGTGGTCTTACAAAGCCTCGTGTAACGATGACTTGTGTTTTATTGATAGTCGTGACTGAATCTATATGTTTATGCCCAGAGAGGGTGAGTATAAGGTTCTCATGGTTAAAGAGACGTTTTTGTACCTCTTCTGTATTGCCAAGAACATACTTATGAATATCTTTAGGGTCAGTACCTTTCCAGTAGTTTGTGTAGGGGTGGTGGTTGAGTATGATGGTTGGTTTCCCCAACTTAAGTGCAGACTCTGCAAACTTCATAGTCTCATCTGTGTACTCTCCGTTGTTAGCACCTTCTATACAGCTATCTAAGCCTAAAAAAGTATATCCTTTTGTCTCTAGTAGCCAGTCTTTACCACTCACTTTCAGTACTTTGTCTGACATAAAGAGAGATTTGAACTCATCTAGGTGTATGGTATCATCTGGTTTAGGGTGAGACTCTTTGTTTCCTCTTACATGGTAGGTAGGACAGTGAAGACCATCTACTATCTTTTTATAGGCAAGTGCATCTGCGTTACCTTCTACATTGTTATTGAAGTTATCACCACCAAAGACTACAAAATCTAAGGTTTTATAGTGCGTGTTAATATGTGTAACCATCAGCTCCATTGCTTTAATGCTGTCTTCATCACTTAAGTCCATATGCGAGTCAGTAATATGGATAAAACGTAAAGTATCTCCATCACTCTCTTGTGCATTGGCTAAGAATGGTAAGGCACTTAAAGCAGCCGCACTTTTAAAAAAACTTCTTCTTGATAGTTTATTCATTATTTATCTCCTACTGGTATGTATGCATAGCCCTCATTTTGTCTGTCTATGAGTCCTATGGTTGAGTTAGGGATAATTTTAACAAACTTTACTATGTCTTTGGCTTTAAGTCCATGTTTAGGCATACCAGCACCACACATCAGAAACTCTACATCATAGGTGTCTGCCATACTTTTAACACGTTTTTTTAATTCAGTATAATTTTCCAAGAGGGCTTTATCTGTTTTATATTCTGTACTACTGGGGTCTTTTGTAAAGTATCTATAAGAACCCCCATGTATGACCACGGTCACATCTAACTCTTTCAATTTGCTCTCGTAGTAGGCTTTATTGGCTACGATGGCTTTGAGTATTTTACGTTCAAAAGCTTTGATGTTTTTAGTCGTAAGGTCATAGACGACTTTAGCAGAACTTTCTGCGAGTATGAGGGTAGAGAGGGTAAGTAGAAGTAGGAGTATTTTTTTCATTGGGTTATCCTTTATTATAGACTATAACTTAGTAGTGTAAATAATGTATAAAAAGTAGTTTAGTGTAACGATACAGCGATCAGTTAAGTATTATTAAATGCCTGCTTAGAACAAAATATATAAGTCGTATTTAAAAAAGTAAATTCCAAATAATAAGCATGAAGCATCAGTCGTGAATCCCCCGTTATTTTAATGCGTTCACTGTGTTCTATTTTGTCATTGAGAAAGTCATCCACAAAGCTTTCATCTAACCCATAGATGGGATCACCAACTATCCTGTGTCTTATAGAGTCCAAATGTACGCGTATTTGGTGTTGTCTTCCTGTGTAGGGTATGGCTTCAACTAGGGTTTGGTTGGTAGTTTTGTTATAGGCTACGGGGTGTATGCGTGTGCTAGATACTTTGCCATCTTGGGAGGTTTGCATCTTTAACTTTATGAGCCCTTCTGATGGGCTGATACCTGCCTCTATGAGTTGTTCTTCTTTTAGCTCACCTTCTACCAATGCTTTATACTTCTTGGTAAACTCTTTTTTCTCAAACATCTCTTTGAGTACATAGTTAGCGTATCCATTTTTAGAGACGAGTATGAGCCCTGAGGTCTCTGCATCTATTCTATGCACTAACTTAGCTTCATCTCCAAATTGGTAGCGTATTTCATCTAAAAGTGTATACTCAGTAGAACGGATAGTTGGATGCACTAGCAGACCTGAGGGTTTATCAAAAAGTGCAAAATGTTCTGTCTGAAAGAGTGGCTTTAAGCCTTTCGTCATGGGCTCAAAGATGAGGACTTCAATGTGCCCAGACTTTAGTACTTTGCCTTTTTGTAAACGCCTCTTTTTATGGTCAACTATCCTAGCATTTTTTAAGAGTTTATACGCCAGTGTATCAGACAACTTTACCATATCTACTAAAAAATCTTCTATTTTCTCACCCACTACGACGTCATATTTTTTAAGTACATAGGGCAATGAAAATCCTTGAGGTTTGTTTTGGGGTATTATACAGTAACAGTCAATAGTACTATGGTAGATGTTTATTTAAAATATTTGAAAATCTCTTTTTTAAGTGTTGTAAAATTTGTTTTCTCAACCCCCTCAAGACCAAATATCAACCTATCCAACCCTCTATCTTTCCCCAAATAAGGCGCCACCTTAGCCAAAAGTTCTTCCTTGGTTTTACACTTTTTAAGTACCTTGATAAACGTAGCCTTTTTATCTATGTAAGCAAGTGAGTTAAAGAGACGGTAGAGGTAGTAGAGTAACCCTGCAAAAATGAGTAATAAAATTACCAACACCTTAGCTTTACTCTTCTGTGGCGTAGGAGCTGTGATGACCTCTATGCCAAAGGCTTGGCTAGAGAGTAGTTCTGTACTTTGGGTGCTTTGGTTGTAGTACTGTAGGCTAAGAGCGGGGATGGTGTAGTTGTGGTCTGAGACGATGTCGAACTCTTTTTTGTTGGTACTTGTGCTTGTCTCGTACACCGTAGTGTGGGGGATGGTTAGGGTGAAGAAGCTTAGGTCTGCTATGTTTCCTTCTCCTTTGAGGTGTAGGGTGAAGTGTATGGGCTCGCCTGCTTTTACTTTTTGTTTGTCTACTTCTGTGCTAAGCGTGTATGTCCCCGTGACTTTGAGCCCTTGTGGTAGGGGTGAGATGTTTAGGGTGAGGGGCTTGGCTTGGATGTCTGTTTTTACTAGGTATTTGTTACGGTTGTAACGCTCTTGGTACTCGGGTGCGATGCTCTCTAGGTGAGCTGTCGGTGAGGTGAGGGTAAAGGTACCTTCTTTGTGTGGAGTGAGGGCGTAGCGTTGGGTGACTAGCCATGTGTGGTTGTCATCTTGTGTCTCTGTGTCTTCTAGTAGTGTGGTGCTAAAGTTCTCAAACTTTGGCTCGTCTATGCTGTAGTCTTCTAGATTGGTGTAGCGTAGGGTGAGGGTGAGCTCTGCTTTTTCACCCACCATAAGCTCTGTTTTTTCACAGGTCATGCTAAAGGTGTAACCGTAGCAGAGGTGACTGCCTAGAACTAGTAAAAGCATAAGTCTAGTAAGGAAGTGAGGCATCTTTACTCCTTTGGGTAGTGTGTAGCTTTTGGAGGTACACGGGGTTTTTGTGTTTTAAGATTTTGTTAAACCACTGCTGCTCTTGGCTAGGTAGTAGAGTCTGTAGCTTGATGCTGTAGTCTGAAAAGACAGCCGCTTTGGCAAAGTCACTAGGGGCTATGGGTTTAAAGTGTAGCTTTTGGTAGGATTTGTGCAGGTTTTTACGTTGGACTTTGAGTAGCTGTTGTATGGTTTTTAGGTTTTCACGTGTCACTATGTAAGGGTGCAGAGAAAGGGACTTTTCGTAGTTCTCTTTTGCGAAATCTAGTTTGTTTTTGTGTGCGTACGCGGTGGCGATGTTGTAGTAGATCTTGGCATTGAAGGTTTTGTCTTCTTTTAATTCTGCTTTTAGGGCTTTTTTGTAATACGTCACTGCCTCTATGAACTGTGATGCTTTGTAAAGCGTATTGGCTAGGTTGTAGTACCCTTGTGGGTTGAGGTCTGCTTTTTTGTATAGCGCTATGGCTTTGCTGTAGTCTTGGCTTTGTGTAGCGTTTTTGGCTTGGTGCAAGTACCAAAAGTCAAGCACAGAAGCATGAGTAGGCAGAGGCTTTAGCACACTTAGTAAGAGCAACATAAGTGCAGAAGATGCAGGCTTTCTCAACGGCAAGAAGAGTAAAGCAAGTAGTAGCAATGCAAGTGACAGAGGATACATGAAGTATTCTTGTAGGTTAGTGACATCGTACGCTTTGCTCTGTGACGTGAGAGGACTAGAAGCGATGTGCTGTATGAGGGTAGTGATGTCCTCTTGTGACCATGTGTAGGGTTGGTAGGCTCCTCCCGTTTTTTCACAGAGGGCTTGTAGGCTAGAGGGACTCTCTTTACTCAGAGATAGAGCAGAGAGTTTGATGCCTTTGTCTTGGAGGTAGGCTAGCTCTTTGGTGCGTATGAGCGTAGCGTTGTCATCGGTGAGTAGGATGATGTGTGGATTGCTATGGCTTTTAAGTAACCCAGCCCCACCTTCGAGTGCAGCAAAGAGGTTGGTTTGGGGTGCGAAAGTATGACTGAGGTTGGCATCTTTGAGTAGGTAGGAGAGTGTGCTGTTCTCATGGGTGAGTGGGTAGAGCATGTAGGCATCTTGGGCGTAGAGGAGTATACCCATGTCAAAGCCTGACGCTTTGGCTACAAAGGCTTCTAGCTTCTTTTCTGCTAGTGCTAGGCGTGAGGGGTAGACATCTGTAAGGTGCATGGACTTAGAGACATCTAGTGCCAAGATAACGGCAGGTTTGTTCACGGGTAGGTGAAGCGTAGGGCGTTTGCTTACAGGGCGCGCCAGAGCCACGATGAAAAGTGCCATGATGAGGGCAAAAATGATGTGCTTTTTCTTAGGGCTAAAGAGAGTACTTTGAAGCTGTAGTTTATGGAGCATAGCTTTAGAGAAGTGTTTTTCTAGTAGGTTACTTTTCTTATGATTGAGAAAGAGTAACAACAGAGGCAAGAGCAGAAGCCACAAGGCAGTAGGGGTGTAAAAAAACATTAAAACACCTCCATGACTTTTTTACGTGCAAGCAGGAGTAATCCTGAGAGTAAAGAGATGAGTAAAAAGTAGTGGTACAAGGGTTGAGGTGTTTTCAGTGTCTGAGAAAAGAGTCTGCTTTTTTCTAAAGTGTCTATGTCTGCGTAGACTTGTTGGAGTGCCTCTTTGTTTTTAGGATTGTACGCCTTGGTGTGGTTGGCTTTTGCTATGAGTTTCATGATGTTACTGTGGGTTTGGTCTATGATGATGGTGTAGATTTTGATGCCATATTTTTGTGCTAGTTTTAGTGCGATGGGCAGAGGTACTTTACTAGAAGAATCCTCCCCATCACTAAGTAAGATGATGACTTTTGACTTGGCTTTGCTCTCTTTAAGTAGCTGTACTGAGGAGACGATGGCGTCTATGAGAGCCGTACTCTTGCCCAGTGCCCCGATGCGAAGTGCTTTGACAAAGGTCGTTTGTGCCTCCTTGTCAAAGCTCAGTGGCGAGGCGATGCTACTATGTGTCCCAAAGACCACCAAACCTATGCGGTCATTTTTACGTTTGTGTATAAAGTCTGTGACTACCTCTTTGACAGCTTCTAGGCGTGTTTGCTTGTGAGACTTTGGGTTAAAACCATAAAGGCTCATAGACCCACTCGTATCTAAGGCGAGGACGATGTCTAGAGCATTTTCCTTGATGGTTTTAGTTTCTTTGTACACAAGTGGATTGGCTAAAGCAAGTATGGCAGAGAGTAGCATAAGCCACTTTACAAAGTATTGCCAACGTGTCTGTATGGCAGTAGGCGTTTTGTACCATGAGGTATGGGGCATGTAGTAACTGAGTGCTTGTGAAGTACGTAGATAATCTAGTATGACAAAAAGTACTATAAGTAACAAGAACCAAGGGTAGCCAAATGTGAAAGTATCAAACATTCTTGTGCCTGATACTCTTTAAAAATATTTCTATCTCTTCTTGTAGTTCAGAGCTAAGAGATTGTGATGTTTTGAGGTACTTGTAGCTTTCTAGTTTTGCTTCTAGTGAAGCAAGGCGTTGTTTTTGTGCTTCATTCTTGGCTAGTTGTTTACCATAGTAGCTTACTTGGTGTGCTGTTTGTTTGGCATCGTTGGGGTTGTAGTGCTCTAGTATGTGTAGTGGTTGTAGCTTTTTACGTCTATTTTTGAGGACTTTGTAGAGAAAATAGAGCAGGGCTAACCCCACGAGACACAGGGCTAAAAAAGTGTACAACGAATATTCTACGATGGGTACTTCGGGGAATATGTCATGCAGTTCCATAGTGCTTAGGCACTCTCTATACTTTGCATAAGTGTATCGATGATGTCATCAGGGCTTACATCCTCAGCTTGTGCATTATAGCTTAGTACGATGCGGTGACGTAAAACATTTTTGGCACATAAGGCTATGTCTATAGGTGAGACACTCTCTTTGCCTCGTAAATATGCAGAGGCTTTGACTGCTTTTACCATATCTATCGTAGCACGTGGACTTGCTCCATATTCTATTTGTTCTGCTAGTGAGGTCAAACCATATTTTGTAGGCTCTCTTGTGGCAAAAACAAGTTTGACGATGTGTGCTGTGAGCGCATCATCTATATACATATCTTGCACCTCTTGTTGCATCTGTTTTAAGTCGTCTTCTGTGATGACTTTGTTTATGGGTTCAAAAGAATGATTGGCAGCTTTTTTGGCTATTTCAAACTCTTCGGCTTCGGTGTTGTAGCCTACTACAATCTTCATCATAAATCTGTCTAGCTGTGCTTCTGGAAGTGCATAGGTTCCCTCTTGGTCTATGGGGTTTTGTGTGGCCAAAACTAAAAAGGGTTCATCTACTTTAAAGCTATGGTCTCCAATGGTGACTTGTTTCTCCTGCATGACTTCTAGTAGGGCTGACTGTACTTTGGCTGAAGCTCTGTTAATCTCATCTGCTAAGAGTAGGTTGGTGAAAATAGCACCTTTTTTGAGTATAAACTCTTCTGTTTTTGGGTGATAGACTTCTGCACCTAGTATGTCTGAAGGTAGTAAGTCAGCGGTAAACTGTACACGTTTAAAGTCTAGTCCTATGGCTTTGGCTAGTGCATTGACTGCGGTGGTTTTGGCTAAGCCTGGTACACCTTCTATGAGTATATGACCCTGTGAGAGTAGTCCGATGAGTAGAGCATCTATTAGTGCATGATGCCCTATAATATGTTTTGATAATTCTGATTTTAATTTGTGTAAGGTCTCATTCATAGAAGGATTATAGTCATCAAGTGTAAAAGTTATATAAAGAATATGTATAATACTACATTAAAAAAAGGATTAGAATGAAAATAAGTCATAAAAAAGTATATGAGAAAGAACATTATTTTAATAAACTTTCTTTCTATGCTATTTTTATAATACTTGTTGGGCTTTTTGCATCGGTTATCTTTTTTGTGCAGAATGATAATGAAGATAGACTGACCAAGCTAGGTGACCATGTGGTGAAGAACTTTCGTGTGGGGCTTGACTATGAAAAAGTGGATTTACTCTCTTTTTCAATGGCACTCTCTGAAGATGGGGAACTTAAAAATGCTCTTATCGCTGATGATGAGAGTAAGGGCTATAGTATTCTTTCTAATATCTCTAAAAGATTTAAAAAATATACCCATCTCAAATCTTTACGGCTACAGGTACTCACCCCAGACTTTTTTATATTTGCACGTTCATGGAACGAAGGGTTTGAAGGGATGCCTATATGGTGGTTTAGAGATGACCTGAATGAGTTTACAAGAAACAGTGAACCCAAAGTAGGTATGGAAACAGGAAGGCTTCTTACTTTTAAAGCAACGATACCTATACGTAGTGGTAATGAAATATTGGGCTATTTAGAGGTTATCAAGCTTGTTGATGAGTTTTCTATAAAGTTACGAGACAGAGGCATAGAACTTTTTGCACTTATGGATGAAAAGTATTTGAAGCAAGCAGAACTCATGCGTGACTTTCCTCGTATCGATAACTATGTCGTAGCAAACCAAAATTTTAATCAACAACTTTTAGCCAAAGTCAAGAGACTAAACTGGGATGTCTTTTTAGTTAAAAATTATATCTATGATGAAAATATACTTTATCTTCATGAACCCATGTATAATGGTGTAGGTAAACAGATAGGGTATTATTTGTTGGCACTCTCTGATGATACGTTAAAGAAGTTTGAAAAGAAAAATGAAAGCCTCTCCTTTTTTACACAGTTCTCAGATGAAGATATAAAAAAGGTCGTTAATGCATGGGAAAATCCTTATGGGAGTTTCCGTAACCAGTACGATAAAGACCTTATAGCACTTCTACCAAAGTTACAAAAAGAAGATAAGGCAAGTTTAGAACTTGAAGCGAAGTCTATTTTACGAACCTATACAAAGGAAGAGCTTATAGATATGGTACTTTCAAACAAACATAAAGAGAAAAAAATAGGAGAGATAGAGTGAAAATACTTATTTTAGAAGATGAAGCAATATTGGCATTGAGTATGCAGGAGTTTTTAGAAGACAGTGGTTATGAAGTAACATGTTTTGAAAACTCTGATGATGCCTATGATGCGATATATGAAAATAGCTATGATCTCTTTTTACTGGATGTTAAAGTGGGTGGAGATAAAAATGGTTTTGAGATGTTAGAAGAGCTGCGTAAAGATGGTACAAAAACACCAGCAATTTTCATTACTTCACTGACAGATATAGATGATTTGAGCAGAGGTTATGAGTGTGGTGCATGTGACTACATACGTAAACCTTTTGATTTGGCAGAATTGAAGTTTCGTGTTGAACAGGTAGTCAAAACTCAATGTTTTGCTTCTACCGATGAGCTAATAGAGTTACCCTTTGAGTATAAATATGATGTAAAAAAGATGAAGCTTACCCTTAAAGATGAAGGTATCACCTTAGCTAAAACAGAAGCAAAAATACTGGAGTTGTTGATTAAGCAACGAGGCTCTGTGGTGAGCTGTGAAATGTTCTGGGAAGAGGTATGGGGTGAGTGGGTAGACTCTGCAAACATCCGTGTACAGGTGGGGAATCTACGAAAAAAACTTGAAAAAGATTTTATAAAAAATGTACGTGGTGTAGGATATAGTATTGATTTTTAATACCAAAGAGTTTGCCAAAAAGTATGCTATACGCTATACCGCTATTTTGGCTGTTTTACTTATAGCACCATTGGTTATGTATGTACTGTTGCTGTTACAAATAGATGAAGCTAAAGTTAAACTCTCTTTGGAGAACCAAGCAAAACATGTGATGCACTCTATGCAAGGGTATGATAATGTAGATGAGGTGTATCATTTTCCACGATATAAAGCGTATAAAACGGCACTGTATGATGATAAATATCATGTCATATTTTCTACACTTGATTTCTTGCCTAATGCTTTTACAGAGGGCTTTCATAAAAAAGGGAAGTATCACTACTATATATACCCGCTTCCTAAAGGTTACTACTTTGGAGCCAATTATCTTTTAGTTTCTACCAAACATATGGCAAATAAAATATACTATTTTGCTGCGTTGACACTGATTAGTATTATATTTTTACTCTTTGCTTTTTCCTATCTGTTACTTAAAAACTTTTCAAAGCCTTTTGAAAAACTCAACCAACAGTTAGACAATTTTATTAAAGACTCCATGCATGAGATCAATACCCCTTTAAGTATTATCAATCTCAATGCCGATCTGTTTGCCAATAAGTATGGTGACAATAAATACTTACAACGTATGAAGTCTGCTTCTAAGACCTTAGCGACTATCTATAATGATATGGATTACCTAGTGAAACAGGGAAGGGTAGAGCATAAACGTCAAGAGATTGATATGGGTGAATTTATACGTAATCGTGTAGATTATTTTCAAGAGATAGCCAATTTGAAAGAGATTAAATTGGAGATTTCTTTGGAAAAAGAGTGCTATTATGATTTTTCTAAAACCAAACTGCAACGCATTGTAGATAATACTATTTCTAATGCCATTAAATATAGTCATACCAAAAGTCATGTTGAGATAAAACTTTTTAAAGAAGAGAAAAGTATGGTTTTTCAAGTGAAAGATTATGGAGTAGGGATTGAAAATGTTGAAAAAATATTTTCACGTTATTATCGTGAAAATGAAGCCAAGGGTGGATTTGGTATAGGGTTAAACATTGTCAAACAGATTATTGATGAAGAGAACATAGACTTAGATGTTACTTCTCAGCTAGCCAAGGGAACTACTTTTCAATATAAATTTTATAAATAATAAAATTTTATAACAAATCATTTATTTTTTTACACTTTCTTTACATTAGGGTGTTATGATACTTCTTGAAACACTATAAAAGGAGTATGAATGCATACAAAAATCAAATATTTAGCTTTGACAACATTGTTCTTATCAGCTTCATCATCATTATGTGCGATGGACTTAACTAAAGCATATGATATGCC
>Ga0256824_10000715_pt1 | contig 12849 bp, 17 predicted proteins | sample CV67metaG_FD_191570 | JGI IMG/M metagenome (GOLD analysis project Ga0256824, IMG submission 191570) | Hydrothermal vent microbial communities from East Pacific Rise, Pacific Ocean - CV67 | ecosystem: Environmental > Aquatic > Marine > Hydrothermal vents | place: Pacific Ocean: East Pacific Rise...
AAAAAACAATATTCAAAAATTGTTGGCTGTTCTCTTTCAAGTGTAGACAACTACATTAGAGACGGTTATGGTTGCCCTAACTATAAAAAACTCGGTAAATCCAAAAATTCAAAAGTCTTGTTTAGTCTAATTGATGTAGCTAACTATTTGGCTCAAACAGTGAGAACTGCATAATGCCTACAATCGTAAGAACATCAAATGAATTATGCAAATGGACCCCCACCAATAGACTATTCCACGCTAGAGCATTCAAGAGCTCTAAAACTAGAATCCAATCAGAGGTGCTAGCACACAAGCTAGCTTATACAAAAGAAGAGAAAAAACAAGGAAAAAAGATGACTTTAAAATATGGCGTAACTATAAAACCAAGTACAGAAGAGATGAATGAAATAATCAAGGCTCATATCCACACTGAAGGATTACCTTTTAGCTCAAAAGAATTTGAGGCTTTTTATACATATGCTGTGGAGAGTTACGAAGAATACAAAAACCCTATTGAGGCACTTAAGTTTGCTATGTTGGTACGTGATTCGACATCGAATTTCGAAGATCAGAACATGGGTACATTCGTTAAGAATATGCAAGATTTTGCTGTAGAGACATATGAGGCACTTGCATCTTCATATAAGAAATACAATGACGAAGAGAAGTTTCATTCTGATGTTATTGATAGATTAAAAAGTGAAACTGTGACTCGTGCTTATCTTCCACTTGCAATTGAATTGGCACACACTACATATGATTATTCTGACTGTGCCGAACTTGCTACTAAACTTTTTGATGAAGAAGACATTGTTTTTGAACTCTACAAGAAAGCTCTGAAGAGTCCAAGAACAGCAACTTTAAACGTGAGACTTGAGATGGATATTAAAGAGAGTAACTTGAATGATTCACAAAAAAATGAATTACTCATTAAGCTTAAACACTCTTAATTAACCCATACATACAGTCCTACGTTGGGCTGTACTATTTTTGCAGGCATATGCTTGCGTTCTTTAACTTATCATTGTTAAGCAACCTCACAAATCCAAACAAGGATACAGGAATGACAAAAAATAATTCCCCACCTTCAATGGTGGATGCGATGTGTGGAGTGGATTCTTTGCACATTCAGGTCGAATGCTCTCTTTATGAAATTAGGCTCTTTTTAGATGAAATGAAAATAAAGAATAAAACCATAAAGAAAACCAAATATACCACAGAGATAGAAATCATTTTAGCGGGTGAAAAAATCACTGCGGTATCAACTGCTCGAAGAAGAACAACATTGGAACTTGGTGGTCTGTATTATAGCAGAAATGCAAAGCTGAAGTTGCACTTCATCAGAAAAATTATTCGAAAGTTTAAAGACTGGAAGGTAACAAGATTGGATTTTGCGTGTGATGTAAAAACAGACTTTGGAAGTATTACCATAAGAACTCCAGATGCCTATTCTTTATTTACAAAGAAACACTGGGATGGTTTCTACTTCAACAGTACAAAGAAGAAAAAAACTTTGTCTTACTACTGCTACAACAGATCCAAAAGGATAAGACTTTTTTCTTTTCCTTTAACCCGTCTAGAAGTACGTATATTCAAAGACGCCATCAACAATCGTAATCTCGGTTTATGTCTTCAGGAAAATGCAGCTCTGTTTAAATGTGCAAGTTTGATAGAAAATCTTTTTGAGAACCTGGACATCAATATTGGAGCTACAAGCGTGAGAGTAACCGTAGATGCGAAAGAGACACTTAAACACCTGGTAGAATTTTTGGAAAGTGATAAAGAATTTCCCGAAGGAAATGATCTGTTCAACCTACAAAGATCACTAGGTATTAGAGACAATCTTGAATCATGGATGAAAGAGAAAAAGATCACGTGGAAGGGCTTCCCTCAAGCGTGTTGGAAAAAGAAAGCTTTAATCTGCGAAGAAGTAGATATTGCACATCAGAGTTTGAAAAAAGCTATCAAATTTGCAACAAAGCATTATTGAAAGCAGAGTTTCAATTTTAAGTTTGCCCTAAAGGGCTTAGATGCCGTAATGTCGGCTAATAGAGAGGAAATCAGCCAATGGTGATTCTCTCTAAGTATGTAAGAAAGAGAAAAGATGAAAACAACAACACAAAAAGGTAATCAAATGAGAAAAACAAATGTAATTGAAACGATTCAGATAAGTGAAGAATGCGTATCGACACTGTATGACAAGAAAAGCGATCAGGTTTACATCTTAGCCACAACAATAGAGGGATGGATTAATATGTATCCAGAAGACTTCAGGAAACCAGAGACTATAAAAGCTTACTCGTCTCTTGTTGAAAAGCCGATGTATCTTGATGCCTATTCCATTGCAAACCTTACTGTCGATTTGATTAAGCTACGGTATTCACATCAAGGTTCCATAGTTGTAGAGGCAGCATATAGCTACCTGATGAATGCAATAATTAACATATCAATTAGAATGTCTCACATGGATTCAGAAGATAATCTTATTTCTAGAGATCAGGAAAAAGTTCTGAAAAGAATAATTCTCCTGAAACAGCATGAACTAACATCTATATGTGAGTTAATACCGGGACAAATTTTAAATAGAATTGACACTTTAATTAGAGAAAAGTTTTTGGTACGTATGCGTAAACAGATACCAGATGAACAATTTTTAGCTGTTATTGATTTTGTTACTCAGTTAAAGCCAGACTCAATTTCATATATGGAAGGCAGAGAAAAGGCTCCTTTATGGATTATTCAATCTGAAAAAAACAAGAAAACTTAATGAAAACTGAAGCGACATTTCAAAAAATGCTTGAAAAATTGAATTTACAGAGATTTGTACAACATTCAGAAAAGATCCAAAGCCCTTTACATAGGGCTGTATTGGTTCCAACCACCACATATGAGGGTTACATACACAAAGAGGTCTCTTTTTTTCACACCTGTTTATGTAGTTCTACAGACTTCATAAAGGACGGGCAAAATAAGTCTCACAATCAGAGATTTAAATGTATCACCTGCGGATCCAGTAGAGTTCTCTCTATTCATGTGTTTAATCTTGATCTTGCATTTGATACACTGTATGAAAAGAGGTTTCTAGAATTATGTATGCAACGGACAAAACAGCAAAAGATAGATGCTTTCAAAAATGACAAGAAAACTATTACATTTTTTCACGCTTGTATTCAACAATTATCTAAAGACCTATTAGAAACAGAAGAGATTCTGGAGCTAGCCTTTTATATGACTTGTCAGCAGATTGAAGATGATTCGTGGAAGCTTGTTAAGGAAACAACTGATGATTGGTATTTTCTTCAAAATTGCATGATGGTGATGTGCAGTATGCCATAGAAGGCTATATCATAAAGCTAATACGTACCCATGGTATACACGACCAAGTTATGCAAGATACAAAGGCACCTTTACTCTCCTGTGCAGAATGCAACAGCATAAGCATCCAACGTTATAACTACAACAATAACGGACGAAGAACCATTAAGTGTAAAGAGTGTGGACAAAGATCCATAATACGGGTTAAGAACCTCATTCCAAAATGGTTCTTTGCTCAGTATTATAGGTATATGCTCAAGCAACTTAGTGATGATGACACCGTAGTAACAAAAGCAATTGATTGTCTACGAGAAGATTTTTACGATAGCCCTATCTATCCTATTTTAGAGAAGATATTAAGCAAGCAGATGATTATTACCAACTCCCTTAGATTTGATTTGCTGAATGCATTTGATACAATCCAAAGGTCTAGAATAAATATCAGTGAGATTGGATACACGAAAGAAAAATTGAACTATCTTGATATTCTGAATATTCCAAAGGACTATACAGATATTTTGGGGCTAATCCCATATTATCTTTATATGGCAGAAGCCTTCAATGAAGATCTTTATAACTGGGAGAAAAGAGCTGAAGAAGCTTTTTTAATGTTGATTAAACATCATAAGAGAAAGAAAATATCGAGGTAACTTCAAAGTTATTTCCTCCCCACAACACCCATAGACACCACACCAATCAACACAGCTACCCAAAGTGTCATCCCACGACACACGAGAGAAGCTACAATAGCCAAAGACGCATCCATGCCAAGACTGATGAGTAAAACACTTATAGCAGCTTCAGTTGCTCCTATTCCTCCTGGGATGAAAGAAATAGCTCCTAGCAAGGTACTGATATTATAGATTCCAATCACAAGTAGTGGAGACACAGCAAATCCCATGGCATCGACAATGAGATAAAGACCATATCCTTGTGCTGACCATGCTAGTAGGCTTAGTGGTAAAGCTACCAGTAGAGATTGGTTACTTAAGAATCTACTAACCTGATTTTGAAATGCTAGAAGTAGTGCTTTTGACTTGTGTTTTAAGAATCGCTCTATTAGCAACGGAATGAAGGTTGATCTAACCAGTAAAAATACGATGACAATAAACACAGCACTTACCATCATCCATTGTTGATACTCTGGAAATGCCCATGCAAACAAAAAGAGTGAGAGTGTCAGTACAGCTACCACATCCAAAAGACGTTCCGAGAAGAAGGCTGCTAGGCTCTGGTGATACTTGATTCCTAGTGGTGCTAAGAAGAGTGAGCGTATGGTCTCTCCTGCTTTGCCGGGTGTTGTTGTTAATGCAAAGCCTGAGAAGTAGATGAGCATATGTTTAGGTATGGAGATCGTTACTTCTAAGGGATGAAGGAAATAGTACCATCGGGAGAACCTGAACAGATAGCTTACGATAGATAGTAGTAAAAGCCATAAGTAGAGAGTGAGTGGTATCTCTTGGATACTCTCTAGTGTTGCATCATCATTGAGTGTAACTAAGAGTGCTACTATGTACAGCGTCATGAAAAAGACAATACTGTAACTGATCCAACGAAGTTTGGCAGGTGAAAGTTTAGTCATCTCTAAAGGGTTTGTAGAAACTCTCATCTGCAAGGGCTAGAAGCTCTTTGTCACCACGACTGTCACCGTAGGCATAGATGTGGTCGTAATCATCAAGATTGTACTGTTCATGAACTCTATGGGCTTTTTCAATACCGAAGCAGTTTTTACTAAGGAACTTACCTGTTACTGTGCCGTCTTTAATCTCTAGTTGTGTGGCGATGAGATCGAGACCATGTTTGTTACACCATGGTTTGAGCCAGCACTCTATGGATGCAGAGACAATGACGACCTTGTGTCCTTGCTCTTTGTGCCATGCTATCTTCTCCATAGCTTTTGGGCGAAGGATGGTGTCTATGTGCTTGAGAGAGTATTCGTTGGCTACTTGCATGAACTTCTCTTCTATCATGCCTTTGAAGAAATATGAGAGCATATATTGTTTGGCTTTGTAATTAGGGATGAATTTTAATTTATAAGCGGTGAGCATAGGAGATAGAGCTGCCATACCTATAACAAATTTTATATCACCGACAACAAATCGGATAAATTTTATGAGACTGTCGTCTGTGGTGATGGTACCATCAAAATCAATAAGAGCTAGTTTCATCTATATTATGCTTTGTTTTATTTAGGTATTGTTCAAAATAGATGAACATTCCAAGTAATAATATTGTCCCAATAGGTAAAAATGTTCTAAACTCTTCTAGTCTTGAAATTAAAAAATGTCCAATAAAAAAGAGAGGAAACATGATAGCAACAGACTTGACTATATTGGGTTGAATGTGCCAACTTTTGAGTATAAAATAAAGAGGAATAAATGTAATAAAAAGAAAATGATATGAATATAAATGTATCTTAATCAACTCATTAAAATTGTAACCGTATTGCCACAACCCTCCCCAATACTCTCGATCTAGACCATACCATAACCGTATAGCAAAATAAACAGAAAATAGTATAATGGTTGCAAGAGTAGCATTGAGTATATTTCTTTTTAAAGGCATAGCATTAAGATAATGATATAAAAAGTATATAGGTATAAGAAAAACAGTAGTACTTTTATTGAAAATAGCTACAAATATAATGAGCAAAAATAGGTCTGTACGTTGTTTTGTTATGGTAAAAAACGCAAGGATGAAAAGAAACAGATTAATCTCTTCTGCAGGTTGAAAATGTGCAAGAATGGTTAAATTGTAGATAAGAGAAAAAACCGTAATAAGGATAATAGCCATATGTTTAGGTAGATACTGTTTTGCAAAATAATAATATAATAAAAACGACAACCACGTAAATGTAAATTTCTCTGCAAGATAAATATATTTTATTGGAGCATGTATTAAGTGACTGAAAAACTCAGGTATCATAAATGAGAGTACTCTAAACTGTAAAGGTGCAGGTGCCATACCGTCTATATGAGATTGGTGCCAACCTGTCCATGAATTTAATATGGGGGATATAACTTTATAATACTCTACTAAAGATATATAGGATAAAAAAAGTGTGTATAATGTAATGAGTATTAATTCATGTTTTTTGTGCAAAAGTATTTTTTTCATATACTCATCCCCTTAAACTTCCACTCAGGGATAAATTTAATAATTAACATCACCCACTTCCAAATCCACTTCGTATAAAGTATATTCTTGCCTTTCTGTTGGGCATTGTAAATATCTTCAGCCACCGCTTCAGGTTGAGCTGTTAACTTCTCAGGTAAGTCCATATCTTCCGTCATCTTCGTAGCTACAAACCCAGGCTTGACAGTAAGTACATGTACCTGTGCATCATAAAGTCTATTTCTAAGCCCAGAGAGATAAGTTGTCAATGCTGCTTTAGCAGAACCATAAATGTAGTTACTCTTACGTCCACGATCTCCTGCAACAGAAGAGATACCTACCATAAACCCACTTCTTCTCTTTTCAAAGTCATTAGCGATGATGTTAAAAAGACTAACTACACCTGTATAGTTTGTATCTATGATCTTCTGAGCTTCACTAAAGTCTGACTGTGCTTTCTCTTGATCTCCAAGATACCCCACAGCAGAGACCACACCCAGAGGTTTCTCATCTAAGTTGTCATAGAAAGCTTGATGACTCTTATAGTCCAAGATGTCTAACTCTACAAGTTTCACTTCTTTTTGTGTTCGAGTAATGACGTCTTGTGCAAACTCTTCTAGTTCACTTACATTCCTAGCAGCAAGGTAAAGATCATACCCATTCTTTGCATACTCTCTTGCTGTTGCTTTTGCAATGTCACTCTTCGCCCCGATGATTAATACATAACTCATATTATATTCCTACTCTTTTTGATTGCTGTGATTGGAACTTACTGTCCATCTTGTTTTCTTTTCTGAATGTTCTGAACTTCTCTATTTGTGGGTAACCTTTTTCAAAGGTCTCTTTACTGACTCGTACATCTTTAGTAAGGTAAATTCTACCCTTGTGTTTCACTACGATTTCATCTAGTTTGTCCAGCAATTCAAACAGACCTTTTTCTATCTTAAAGTCCAGAGCAAGACTATAACCCTCTATCGGAAATGAGAGCCAATTATCATTTGCCTTACCATAGAGTTTAAGCACAGCAAGGAACGAACCCTTACCTGAGTTAGAGATAGCTGTTAAAATTTCTTCTAAGCCTTCGTAGCTAGTCTCTTTAGGTAAGATGAACTGATACTGGGTAAAACCATTCTTTCCATAGATACGATTCCAGTGACCGATGGCATCTAGTGGGTAGAAGAAAGTATCTATGTCTACTCTCTGTTTAGAGACACCGTCTTTAGATTTTCCATAGTAGAGCCAGTTAAAAGCTCTGACACTCCAGTTATTGAGTGCGAAGCTTGGAAAGTTAAAAGGGATGGACTTTTGGGCTTTGAGTTTGTAGTCTAGTTTGCCGTCGTCTCTGAAATCTCCGACCATTAATAAGCATTTCCCTATCTCATCACCTTTGGCTAAACAGTCTATCCATGCCACTGAGTAAGGTTTGTCTTGGTACTCTTCAAAGGCTTCAAAGGTCTCTTTGAGATTTTTAGTCTTGATGGTGGTCTGGTCGATGTATTGGGAATTGATTTTCTTGAGATAAATCTTGGCATCTAAGATGACACCTGTTAGACCCATACCACCACAAGTGGCTTTAAAAAGGTCAGGTGTTGTATTTTTGGAACATGTGACCACTTCACCATCTGCCAACATAATAGTGAATTCTTCTACACACTCAGAGAAACATCCTTCGACATGGTGATTCTTACCATGTACATCTGAAGCGATGGCACCACCAACTGTAATGAGTTTAGTACCAGGAGTGACTTTTAGAAACCATCCTCTTGGGACGTAGTGTTCTAGTATTTCTGAGAGTAAAACACCTGCTTGGATGTGAAGCAGTCCTTTTCCCTCATCGAAATCTAGGAAGTAGTCTTTTGGTTTGACGTTGATAATGTTGGTACTTAATGCGCTGTCACCATAACTTCTACCATTACCATAAGGGATGAGTTCATCGTTTGTGTTGATGATCTCTTTGAGGTTTTTTGTTGTGGTGAATTTAAAGACACTATTTTCTATCTTGGGGTACATTCCCCAGCTCATGAGACTCATGCTGCTTCCTCTTTATGGATAAATACAAACTTCTTGTCTAAAAAGTATTTTATGACGTAACCAATGCTCAGACCAATGATAGCACCAAGGTATTTGGCATTAGGATCTTGTGAAAGATGATCAAAAGCGATCTCTGTTCCCCAGAAAATAATAGTGGTAAAGACACCCATTAGCGAGTAAAGAGCAAACTTCTTAGCATCATCTTTTTTATCTTTAACTTCGTGGTAGAAGATGAACTTTTTATCTAAAACATACTTGACAATAAGACCTGCCAGGGTTCCAATGAACATAGCAACATAGAGTGCACCCCATCCACCGTAGACTCCAAAGCTGAAATATTGAAACAGAAGATTGAAGAGTGTAGAGATCACTGCAAAGATGATGTATTTTATGGCTGTCATCTTAGTAGAGTATCCATGCGAAAGAAACAATCCATCCAAGCAAAGTGAATTGCATAAAACGGTCTTTAAGTACAATTCTTGTTGGTGAACCACTATCCTTAAGTACAAAAGCTACCTGTAGATAACGTAAGATACCCAAGATGACAAAGAGTGCAGTAAGATACAGGTATTCACTATGTGTTCTTGCTACTACTTCTGCTGATGTAGTATAGATGGTGTAGGCAACAATAACAACAGAAGCCATAATAGCCATAGAAGTATCGAGAAACTGTAAGTTGTAACCATCAATCACTTTACGCATCTTCTTACCTGTGTCAAGATAAATGAGCACATCATCTCTTCGTTTTGCTAAAGCCATAAATAGAGCTAAAAGAAAAGTCATGATGACTATCCACCTTGAGAGTTGTATCCCTGTCACAGCAGAACCAATAAAAAGACGCAGTACAAAACCAATAGCAATAATAGTTACATCTAAAATGGCAACGTGTTTGAGATAGAAACTATAAGCAATATTCATAGCAACATAAGCAGCAAGAATACCCACAGCTTTTAGTGAAAGTGTTGCCATAAGTGCAAACCCTGCTACACCTAGCACTGCCATGATGATAATGGCTTGAGATTTGGAGATAGCTCCTGATGCCAAAGGACGGCTCTTTTTCTTTGGATGCTGTCTGTCCTCTTCAATATCATGGTAATCATTGAGTGTGTAGATGGCAGAGGCTGTGAGAGAGAAGGCTATGAATGCGATGAAAGCATTAGTCAGTAATGCAGTATCTGTGATCTTTAATGCAAAGAAGAGTGGTAAGAAGATGAAGAGGTTTTTGATGTACTGGTGGGGACGCATGAGTTTTATGAGTGCTGATATGTTCATTTAGTACCCTCTCCTTAATTTTACAACTATAACTTTTTATGAAATTATACACAAAATATGGTTCCTTTTTAATGAAAAAATGGGGGGGGGTAGATTTCTACCCAGAATCAATATATTCATAAGTGTAAGCTAAAAAAATGATACAATTTCTACAGCCCCGAAGGACTGTGCGTTCATACTGCAGAAATTAGTCCTATGACTATAAAAAGCATAATACGAACCGTATTATTATGTTTCAAGAATATCTTGCCCATTTCGTCCTCCTTCCCATAATTGATGATTTGAATATATCACTATTCATAACATAAACTCGATAGCATCTTTGGCACCACCTGTACAGAGTCCACCATCAATAAGATGTTCATCGAGATAGCGTCCATGTTCATCTTTGGTGTCAGAAGAATATAGATTGACAATGTATCCACTATCAGCAGATTCAAAGACCTCATAGTAAAAGCCATTGTGTTTGAACTCTACTGCTTTGTTTTGCTCGAGTGTTTTGGTGAGTTTATTGATTTTAGCTTGTTGCATCTTATGCTGCTTGCTGGTCTTTAGGGAGATACCAAACCTTCTTCGATGCATCCCAAAAGAAACCACAAGCTTTAATACTGTCTTTCTTGTTAAAAATATCTTCACCCACTATGACAAAGTTGTTACCCTGTTCTAAAACTTGTAAACCTAAGTTGTAAAGAGAAGTAAACTGCGACTGTGGTGATGTTTGCTGTCTTTGTGGCTGAGATGGCGATACTTGGTTTGGTATCCGTGGTGAAGGCTGTGATTGAGCCTGATGCTTCTTACTCTTATAATAAAGACTGTTACCGAACTGATTACCAAAGCTTCTCATAGATCGCTTGATAGAATCTGTGACTGCTTCCTTCGCTGCACCCTCGTGTGCATCAGCTAACATCTTGGCAATACCTGTCCCGAAACCTACGTCCTCTTTAGAAATATACTTGGAATGATCAAGACTGTAAACACTTAACTTGACAATAGCCTTGTAACAGATGACAACATTTTGATTATTGTTGGTTTCTTGGGACACTTGCTCTAAGTTGGTAATAGAGTAAGACCAGTTCCCATGACCAAATATTTTATTGGCAGTTTCTATAAGATCAAAGCCCTCAAGGTATGAAAGATTGATATTTCCCTTAGTACGATTTTTGATTCTGCTAGGTTCAATATCGTATTTAAGAACCTGTAATTGTTTATCTACAAACATAATATATCTCCTTATCTATGCTGCTTCTAGCAACTCTGTTGCTTCATTGTTAGCACTGCCACGTTTAGAATTAATCTTAATACGTGCAGGCACCTCTTCTGTTGTAATACTGACTTCTACAAACTTATCTATCTCATCCATACCTTCCAAAGTGGACATAGCAGATTTAACTGCATCCTCATCAACTGTAACTTTGGTATAACCCAATGCCATAAGTGCATGTGGATCTGTGATAACGAGTTTGTCTTTGGTTCTAATCTTGGATGGTGTGATGGTGAGTGAGGAAATGGCTGTACCATCTATGCGGTCAATACCATATTCTGTAAGTACCGATGCCGTGGCTTCTTGTGCAATGGTCTTAGCTTCTGTGAGCGTTTTCTTGAGCTGTTGAAGCTCCTTGATGTCTGAGGATAAATAATCAATCTTATTCTGTATTTCCTGAAATGAGAGACCAATATAGTCTGCCTTCACGTGGTACGGTTTGTCACTCTCCAGTATCTCACGGACATAGTTTTTAAACCAGTCCTTTTGACTTGTGGGCGTAAGGTGTTCTATCTCTGTCTGTAATCTGTAGTTTGTGGTTTTCATGATGCTACCTTTGTGTGAATGTAAGTGTTGTGGTTGATAACTGTCTCAATACCTCTTAGTGTTCTGATAACGGAGGATACTTCTCTACGTATAGTATTGAGTACATCATCTGGTACTTCTGTCTGATTGGTATTTTGACGGTCAATGGCTTCTAGCACTTCATTGCTGTAAGACTCCAAAAGGAATTTCATGTTATGAAGTGTGCTGTTGTTAATCTCTTTGATTTGTTCTTGAAGAGTTTGTTTCTGCATAATGTGTTCCCCCTTATGCTGCTAAAGCCCGTGAAGGCTCTTTGATGTTGGCAATGCGTTCTGCAATATCCCATAGACCTTGGTTCACATCTACATCTTTACCAATACTTGTAATCTCTCTACTGGTGAATCTGCGACCTGTTTCTTTGTTGACTCCAGAGATGTTACCTCTGAGTAGGTTCTCTTGAATGACGTTAAGCGTCGTATAGAGATCATCTTTCTCATCTTCTTCTCTGTGGGGAATCAGAAGTTCATTGAGGTCAACATCCAAGTGATCTTCAAATCTAAGAGGTATGGATGCTTTGGCAAATGCTTGCTTTTCTGCTGTTTGTAGTTTGATGGATTCAAAGTTATGTATCTTCTGTTCCAGTAGAGGTTTGATATTTGTGATACGCTCTATAGCAGTTGCTACATCATTGTCTCTTTCTCCAATATGTTTGATTTTATAACTTTCAAACACTGAGTCTGCGATGACTAGACCATTAGCACACACAAAGCGGTAAATACCTGCTGATATAGAGAATGCCGTAGTTCTGTCATGTGAATTGAACAAAAGCAGTTCTACTGCATTCTCAGATGGATTGAGAAGGTCATCGAAGTGTCTGAATTTGACCAGATGTCTTTGATAACCTTCTTTGTCAATATCTCTAACATTAGCTTCCTGCACAGAGACAGGATGCCAACCATATTCTGTGATACTTGTAATAACATCAATAGTTGGAATGAAGTGATATTTATCTGATACTTCAAAGTGTGGCTGTTCCGTAAAGAGAGCTGGGGCTTGGGTCATTAGTTCTGTATGGGTTAGTGGGTTAATTGCTGACATAGGTATTCCTTTGTAGTGTTAGCGTATGTTGGAAGAGTCTTGTGTGACTAAGCTGCTGTTGGGAGTATTGGATTGTAGTTTGGATTGTTAATGGCAGTTCTGGTTAGCCACCATCTTAACCATCTTGGGTGTGGGCAGTCTACTATTTCTTTTTGGTACTCTGTTCGATAAGAAGTACAAGAATAGAGACTGCGATTGAAGCTAATTCTTTCCATGGCATACATGCCTCCTTCTGATGAGATGGGAAGTAT
>Ga0256824_10000716_pt1 | contig 12842 bp, 21 predicted proteins | sample CV67metaG_FD_191570 | JGI IMG/M metagenome (GOLD analysis project Ga0256824, IMG submission 191570) | Hydrothermal vent microbial communities from East Pacific Rise, Pacific Ocean - CV67 | ecosystem: Environmental > Aquatic > Marine > Hydrothermal vents | place: Pacific Ocean: East Pacific Rise...
ATCGACAATATAGATGACTTGATTTTGCTAAAAGAAAGGATAAATTATCTAAATTACTGATTTTTTCAATATTCCCTCTTAGAACAATACATACATAAATTAACTAAAAGGAGTATATTATGAATAAGAGTATTATTGAAGCAGCAACACGTAGAGTTGAACGTGTTGTCAGAGAAGAATTAAGTCATCTTTCTGAAAGAGAAATAATGGCAATTAATAACGATATCTCCTTTTGGAAGGATTTGAGTTATAGTTGTCTTTTGAATTCTCTTTCTAAATTAAAGAGAATTCTTTCTTTGATTGATGAGTTAAAGTCAGAAGATAAAGACCTATATGTTTTCTTGTCTTATCACTTTCAAGTTAGAGGAGTTCAACGATTCTCTGATGAAGAAATGATTCAACTAAAGTGTGCTATTAAAAGAGCATATAAATATGTTGAAGGTAAAGAGGGGAAGATACGATATTTAGATAAAGATTCTAAACTTGTTATTGTCCTTTCAAAGACAGGAAAGAATGGAATGGACTTAGTCACGTGTTATAAAGAACTTGAAACAAAGTCTAAAAAGAGTTTGTCTAAAAATTCTAAGCCAAAATCAAAGGCTTATTATAAAAGACTTAAAAAATTGAAAGAAGCCGAATAGCTTCTTTCCCAGCTACTATCGGAGTTTTTATTCTTCAGTATTTAAATTTTTCGTAATATAAAATAGAATTAACGCAAATCCAACACCAAACCAACTAAAACAAGAAATCAAAAGGATTCTTTTAAAAGACATTGGTTTAGAAGCTTTTTTCTGAAGATTATATAGTAATATGAAAGACGTTATAGATCCAATAAACCAAAAAATAAGAACTATAAATAACATTATTCGCTCCTATCTAAATCATAAATAATAGACAAAGTGTCATTTTTGAAGTCTCTTTCTTCTTCACCTTCTTTTTCATCTGAAGTATCAGAGAGAACAATCAAATAGCTTTCTAAGACATCCATGTCTAACTTTAAATCACCATCAATCGTTTCTAAATCATAAGTTGATAGATTATCTTCAATAGTTTCAATAAGTCTAAATTGTCCTTCATTACCTTTGTAAGTAATATTAAAAAAATGTTTTCTTGTCATGTCTTTCCTTTTTAAATCTATATAGATTATAACTAATAACTACTTATATATAGCTGATTTATTAGTTGAAATCCAAGTCATCTTCATAAACACCATTATCTAAAAAATATTTTGTAAAATCTTTATTATCTTTCATTCCATTTATTTTTGCTTCATTTAAATAAGGTGTAATCACTTCAATAACAAATGTATTTAAATCATTGATATTTGAAAATTGCTTCCAAAATCCTTGAGTGTAGTCATCACCACTTGTTTCTTCAATATATCTTAGATTTAAATCTGAATCATATCCATAGGAAACTTCAATATAAGGTAATCCCCAAGAAGAACAATCACCTGGTTTTCTAAAACAAGAAAAGGTATTGTCCATAAAAGAATTATTTAATTCAATAACATCTGCTGAACATGTTTTTTCAATCATATTAATATCAATTTTTGAATAAGAATAAGAAAAATTATTAAATATAAATAACATTTCAAGATAAGTTAAATCTCTTTTAGTTTTGACATATTCATTAAATAAAATCTTATTTCCTTTATTCCTTTTATCATGTCCATAATAATATAATGAAATAAATTCTAAACCTTCACTTATAGTTAATTCAGTTAATTCTTCAGTAATTGTTGGTGTCTTGTCCATCATACCAGATCTATCAAGAAGATATAACTCTTTAATATTAATTAATCTAATCATATCAAAAAGCATATCAAATAATAATCTATCTAATTCAATATGCTTAGAGGAAGCCTGATAATTTAACATTAAAAGGATATGGCTTAATTTATTTGATTCAATACCCATAGTTTGAATTAATCTAATTATATCATGGTTAATTTCAGTTAGTCCTTTTAAATTACGATATAAAAATAATAATTTATTAGAAATATTAAGCTCATTTTTCTCAATAAAAGAATATCCTAAAGGAGATTCTCCTTTAATTGTAAGTAATAATGTTGTTTCTTTTTGAGATAACTTTGTCATGTCTTTCCTTTTTATAAGGGATTTGTTTTAAATCCATGACTATTATAACTAATAACTACTTATATATAGCTGATTTTAAGGAAAACGATGTTATACTCTTATAACAGAAAGAACATCTATTATTTTAGATGACAAATAAATTAAAAGAAAGGTTAGAAATGATAGCAATTTATAAGCTTTTAGAAGAAGCAAAAATGAATTTAGAAAGAACTCCTTCAGTCTCTGCACCAAGTGGAGAATGGGAAGAATACAATGTTCATCATCTAGAGTGTTTATCTGAAGTTGAAGTAATTGAGGATATTATTAAATCAATAGGCTCTTGTAGTCAGTGTAAGTTTGGAGATCCAACAAAAACGGAGGATTTAGTTAGAGTAGTCCGATGTAGTGGATTATCTAAACAGATAATTTTAATGAAACCTACAGATTATTGTAGTAAATTTGAAAGAAAGGAATAGTATGAAAGAATATTCATATCATGGAGAGAAAGTAAAAAATGGAACAGAAATAGTTGTAATAGAAGAAAAGTTATATTATGAAAATAAAGATAGTAAAACATTTACTTCTTTTGAAACGACTGTAAAAGGTTTACCAAATATACATAATTTAGCAGCTCATGAGCTGGGTGAACGATGGATATATAATCCCTTGGAATTAAAAAAAGATAACTCTATTTTATATAAAATAAATACAGATTTTTCAATTAAAATAACTTTTGATAAATATAATTATTTTAAGAAAAGAGGTCATCTAAATAAAATCCATGTTTTTTTAAAAACTGAGAAAGGATTATTAGCATTAAAAAGATTGACTAAAAAGTTATATAGAAAAGAAAAGAACTTTAAGTCAGATGTATTAAATCAAATCAAAATGATTGAGGATACATTTGATAGTCAAAAACTTTCTTATTGGGTAGATCAGGTAAGACAAACTAGAGAAGATGTTATGTTTGGGACAGATTATGCAAAAATAAATTATTTCCTTGCATTAAAAGAGGTCTTGAAAGATAAGCCTCATTACCCAAATAAGAAACAACGAAAAGAAGCAAGAAGAAATCTTGCACAAAAGAAAGGATCTCGTAGAGAGAACAGTTAAAAACTGTGGATAAAAAATGAGAAAAGATAGACACCAAAAATTTTTCAAAGATAAGTTTGATATCTCAGAAAAAAGATCAGAAAGAGAAGTTAATGAGCTTATAAGAGACTATTTTAAAAAAAACAAAATAGAAATAAATCATAAAACTATAAAAGATGTATTAGTAAAATTAAATTTATATCAAGGTGTATTTTATGTTCAGCCAGAAGATGTCAATCATAAATTACTTAATTTAAATTTAGAAGATGTTTATCAAGATTTAGCAAAGTTAAAAAAGCAAAAACATGATGATATTTACTGGGCATATGATCAAGATGAATTTCAAAAAGTATATGTTTTAAATTATGATGGGACTCATGCTATTGTAGCAGTAACTTATAATGATTCATTTTGTAAATTAGTTGTAGATACAATCCGCACTAATAATATTTATTTAGAAGGTAATATGGCTAAATCAATTCTGACAAATACTTGTTTAGAAAATAAAAAGGTAGATTAATGAGAAATATAGATAGAGGCGAAGCAAGAATGCTTCTAATGATTCTAGGAAAAGATATAGATTATGATTTTAAATCTGCAAAGGTAAGAGATTTGATTTATAGTAGAATAGATTATAGAGAAATCTTTTTATTATTACTAATTACACATCCAATTTTTCCAGGATTATTTTTTAAAAATGGTGAAGAGAAATTGCTAAGACAAAAAGACTTAATGTCTTTAGATTTATCACATATTACATTAGAAGAGATAGATATGGTAGTTTGGTATTTTAAATCATGTTATCATTTGCTAAAAGGTATTGATGATAATTTTTATAATATTAATGTAGATTCTAATATTAAGACGAAAAAGGAGTTTCAAGCAGAAAAAGTTTGGAAAGCAATTTATCTGCTTATACCTCAATTAATTCTTAATTTTACTTTATCTGATGTTAATGATGCTAGTGAAAAAGCTAATATAAAAAGGATGATTCAAGAAGAATATTCTAATAATAAAGAAAATATTTTATCACGACGAGAAGATTTTGATGGGGAAATTAGAAATGCTTTACTTGGACTATGGGGTATCCATATTCAATCAGCAATGTTTCCTGAAAATAATTATCTTATAAAAGATGGAACCGATTTTATAAATGTTTATAGAACAGACTCATTTTATAAAAATCATCAATTCAGAAGTTTTTATGAATAGACTACCTTTATAAGGTAGTTTGTTTTTAACTTTCCTTTTAAAGGAAAATCGCCTTAGGCCAAAGGTCCATGTCTAGTGACACTTACTTTTTTTCCGTCTGCCAAAGTTTCAACTTCAACATACATTGCCCAACCTCTTTTCATAACCTTTTTACAAATTACTTTTCCAGTTACATCTCTATATACAGAGTCACAATCTTTATTGTGACGAGAGATTATTTTTATTTCTTTCATGCTTTTCTCCTACGAGGAAGAATAGCTATAGGTGTCCTATAAAAAGAAATGTTTTGGTAGTTTTTCTATCTACTCTTCCTCGTTAAATGAAAGAGTAGGTTGGTCCTTTATTTTTAATGTTTTTCATGAATAACCTCCTTAACTTATATGAAATTATTATAACATAAAAAAGATTATGCTGTCAAGCAATTATCTGAAACATATTGCTTTAAATCATTAAACTTATCAAAATATTTTAAGAATAATTCCATATCAGAAGAAGTTAATTCATCGATAAATACAGTTTTTCCAAAATTCTTTGCTTTTTTAAATGTAACAACATCTTTCATTTTAGAGGAATAGTAGTTTTTAAGTGTAATTTCTCTAATCTTTGGGCTATCTGCATTATCAACAAAGCCAAGATAAACAAATAATTTTCCATCAAGAGCAACATAAATAGAACCAACAGTCATATCTCCATATCCAAGACCACCTGTTTCTCTAAACGAATCAATTTCATAAATAGATAAATCAAATTCATCAACAGGAATAAGTCCAACAGAAGTAAATACAAGATTAGATTCTCCATTAATAGTTAAAATATCTTTTTTCTCTTTTTTGCAAAGTTCTAATCTACCATTGATAACATCCTCAGACATGAAGGAAACCAATGGATATGAATTAACACCATAAGATAGGCTTAAATTAAGCTCATCACTATGAATTAACGCATAAGAGTCATTATAGCCACCAGAAGGTTTAAGAGCCCAGTCAGAAGCGAATAAGTCTCTAGGATTTTTTTTGCCAAGTCTTGTAAATGTTTTTATTTTATCTAAATGTTTCATATATTGTCTAATCAATTTTATTCCTTTTATGAGTTGTTTTTAACTATGTTCTTTGCTACTAATAGCTATTAAGCTATGCTTATTATACCTAAATAGTGCTTTCAGATAGATTAAAACACCACTTTTTTAATATCTTTATTTTCTGATTCATCCTCATTATTAATATTCAGAGTAAAGATAGGAATAATGATAGCACAAGTGATCCATGAGGAAATCGTTAATAAAAAGATATTCTTAAAAGGAAGAGTTCTTTTTAGTTTAATATTAAAGAAATAGACCAAAGAAAAAGCGGGAATCGTCCCAATTAACCAAAGATAAAAAATATTAATAAAAAAATCTAACATAATACACCATCCTTCCATACTGTGTCAGGCTCAAAATCTCTTGAACACTCATCTTCAAAACCATATTCTTCATCACCTAAGTCTTGAAAGGTGGCTGAACACTTAAATTCTTTTATTAATGATTCCATTAGCTCCATTGTCCAACCATAATTAGAACTATTATATAGCGAACCATTAGCAACAAAAAAATCATCTTCCAAGCATAACTCTAAAGAGTCTTCGTCTAAACTAATCTCTAAAAGTTCTTCTTCTTTATCCCAATAAATAGAATATTTACCATTTTCAACTGCTTTTTCAGAATCAAGTGTTAGATAGAATGAATCTGAAATATAAAATGTAAAATTATTCAATTCATTTTTTAAATCTTTTAATTCATTAAGCTGTTTTACCGTCATTTCATTATCAGAAAGTTTTTCTAATTTTTTAATTTTCTTTTTAAGAGGTTTAATTTCTTTCTTAAAATCTTTTACAACTTCTTTTGGAATCTTAATTCCAGAAAGATCTTTAATACCAAATTCAATAACATAACTCATAGTAATCCTTTATTTATAAGTAAAATTCTTTTTACTTGTCTCTATTATAGCTATTTTCTACTTTGATATCGCTTAATTATTGCTTTTTAAGAAATAAAATGATATAATTAATAAGTTAAAAACGAAGGAGAAAGAAATGAAAACAATAAAAGGATTAGGTATTATCTAAGGTCGCTTAAAGCAACCTAGGAGGTAGTACAATGAACGGAAGATGGAAAGAAAACATTGGTGGCTGGAATCATAAAGATTCAAAAAGAAAAGCTCAAACAAGAAAGAATACATTAAGAGATAAAGCAAGAGTATTAATTCATTCTGTAGATAAAAGAAAGAATATAGATATTTGGGAAGAAAGCGATATTGAAATTATAGAAGAAAAAGTAAATTATAAACAATCAGACTTCTATGAAGTTTGGTCTGTAAATACTGGAGATTACTATGATGACAAGCGTTCAAAGTCCTTTTATGCTATAGAATATAATGGTAAATGGTTTGATTATATTACATATGATGAAATGGATAGACATATTTATAAACTTAATTTTATAAAAAAAGAAGAGTTTGAATTAGATATTCCAAGAGAGGAATATAAGAATTATCCCTATTGGAATAGAGCTAATACGAATTCAACAACATTTTTATATGGTTCTCCTATTTATGACTGGAGAATACTTACTTTTTATAATGATGGAAAAAGAAGAAAGATTGCTCAAAAAATGGCATCTCGAAAAGATAGACAGAACATAAGACAATGGATAAATAATGAAGATTGGTTTTCAGAAATTAAAACTCATTATTTATCAAAAAGCATAGCTTGGGAAATTAACTAAGCTATGTCTAATAATATTAAAGATATAATATATAAAAAGGATTTTATAATGAGTTTTGATTTAAGTTTATGTAAAGATAGTGATTGTGAAGTTGATTTCAGCATCGGATATAATAAGTGGGGATTGTTGGAAACAGTTTTTAAGACGGGAACAATTTGGTTCAAGACTATTGATGAAAAAAGTGGAAGAGATTCAATTCCTATGATAGAAGAAGCGATCAAGGAACTAAATAAACTTCCAAAATCAGGAACAACAGGAAAAGATAGAGTTTATAATGAGACTATTTACAATAGTTTAATAATTCAACTTGAATATATGTTGTCAGGATCTCAAAAATATAAAGATTATGTATGGGTTATTTCATTATAGATCAATATCTATAAGTTCTTTCCATAGATGATTCTTTTTGATTATTAATTCGATCTACTTCAAGTTTAAAAGATTTTAAAATAGCTTTATCTTCTTTTTTTAAATCTTTCATTAAAGACAATAGTTTTTCTCTCTCATCTTTATCTAAATGATTTAAGAAAACACCAATTTTATGCTCAATATTATCGCAACTACTCATAATCAACTCCATTTTTTATATTATATCAAATTTATCAGTGTAATCTACTTCTTTTAATAAAATATTTCTTTATTTTCAAAGTTTTTTCTAAAAGCTTGTAATTGACTTATTTCTTTATCTATCTCTATGATTTTGGCTACATTACAATCATTCCAAATAACTTCTTTAGAAAATGATATTGCTGTAGAATAAATTTTTTGTCCTTCATCAAAAGAGAAAACTCTTGAAGCCATCTCATTATTAACAGATTTAGGATCATAAATTATTTTATATCCTGGATATTCTTTTTTAAGTTTTTGCTCAATTTCTTTTCTTGTTTTCATAAGGTTCCTTTTTCTTTAAGTTTGATTATATAATAAAAAGACTTTAGTCATGCTTAATTAATTATGTCTTTTTTAAAACTTTCATATCTATAACAACCTACGCTTAATGTAAGCAATCAAATAAAGGAAACAAAATGAGAAACAAAAAAATGAGACGTAAAATAAGATTTGAGGATTTATTGATGCCAATATTTATCCTTGTTGTAATTATAATGATGATTATTGCATCTTTTGGAGAAACATCATATAGCAAAAGTGCTACCAATTTTGAAAAAATCGGTATTACTCATCTTGTGAAGCTAAATGTTGAAACAAACTCAGAATATTCCCAAAGTATTTGGGGAAAAAATATCAAAATCGATGGTAAATGTATTGAAGGAGATTTTACAACCGATTTTGGAAGTAGTAATCTAGAATTCAATAGAATTTGCAGTTATTCTAGATTGATGAAATGGAAAAAGAGGAATTAACTCAAACAAGACAATAAATGTTATTTATTGTCTTCTTATTACTTTTAGGAATTTTTTATTAAAAGACACCTAAATACCTTTACTTTTAATTAAATTCATGATATAATATATAATAAAAATGAGGCAATATAAATGCTAGATAAATTAAGTAAAGAAGAGAAAAAAAACAAAGGAATAACTTTTACAGAGAAATCCGAAGTAATGGAAATGTTTGAATTAATAAACATTGATGGAATATATTTTCAAGATTTTAAAATACTTGAACCATCATGTGGAAGTGGGAATTTTATAATTTATTATTTAGAGCACTTTCTAGAACAGAATATATCAGAAGAAGATTCAATAAGTTTAATATCAAATATATATGCTTATGATATTATGGATATTTTCATTAAAGAGACAAAAAAAAGAATAGTTGATTTATTCAAGAAATACCATAAAGAATTAGATATTACAAATATTTTAAATAAAAATATTGTTTTAGGTAATTTTTTAGAGGAATCTATTGAAACTAAATTTGATATGGTTGTAGGGAATCCACCCTATGTAAGAGTTCATAATTTAGATGATAAAACAAAAAGTATATTGAAGACTGAATATTATAAAGAAATATATAGTGGATATGCTGACTTATCAATTTATTTTATGTATAAGTCATTTAATGTATTAGCTAAAGATGGATTTTTTATGTTTATAACTTCAAATAAATTTTCAACATCTAAATATGGAGAATTATTTAGAAAGAAATTTTTTAAAAATTTAAGTATATATGTAGAAAAAAGAGATGATGTTTTTAAAAGTGTTCAGATAAGCACATCAATTATAAAAATAGATAAAAAGTCTACAAAAAAGTTTATATTTAATAATAATGAGATATCTAAAAAAGAAGGTGTAAATGAATGGAACTTCCATACAAATATTAAATCTGAGGGAACAAGCTTAAAAGAATTAGGAATAAGTATTTCTAATGGACTTGTTTCAGGATATAGTAAAGCTCATATATTAGATAAAGAAGAATATGATAAATTTCTAAAAGAAGACATTAGCTTAAAAGAATATCTTCTTCCAATATTAAGAGGAAAGGATTTAAAAGATGGTAAATATACTGTAAGTAAATATATTATATTTGCTACGGAGAAAACAGCAGAAGGGATAAGCGAATCAAAAATATTAATGGATTATTTAGATAAGCACAAGGTTGAATTAAAAGAAAGAAGTTGGTATAAGAGTAAAAAGCCAAAACATTTCTTTGAACTTCAAAGCACAACACAAAGATGTTTTTCAGGAGAGAAATATTTAACTAAAAGAATAGGTCATCTTGAGTTCATAAAGGTTCCAGATGGTATTCTATATATGGATACATTGTTTTGTTTAATTTTAGATAATAGTAAGTTTAATATTTCAAAATTATTACCTATAATAGATAAAAAGATAGATTATTTTGAATCAATATCAAACAAAGTAGGAAATGGATATGAGGTTCATAAGAATAAATTTGAGAGGATTAAATTAAATGATAATGAAATAAAGGAGATAAAATGTTAACTAAATTATTTTTAGAGATAAAGAAGAAGAAAAATTGGTTTGTTGATAACGGAAGAGAGAATGAAGATAGAATAGAGAGAATCCTTAGGAAGACATCTGCATTAACAAAATATACAAAAGAGTCTCTCGGGGAAAAAGATTTAAAAATATTAAAAAAGTATTTTTTAAAACAAAAAAAGGATAATTTAGGTAATTTCAATTTATCAGAATTAGTAAAAGATGGATTTAGTAAGTCATTAAATAATATTTTTATAAGAGAACCTTTTGGGTCTCAATCATTTCCTGATTTTCTAATTATATTAAATGAGAATATTGTTCCAATAGAAATCAAGAATAGTAAAGGGAAAAATAAAAACCCAATGATGAATAATTCATATTTTGTAAAAGATGGGATATATATTTTCTCAAATGAATCAAATGTGACTTTTTTTAAAGGTGAAGATATAGTTTCTGATACTCAATTTAAGAAATTAAAAGAATTTAAAGATAGGATGGATGATTTAAACAAAGAATATGAAGAATTATTTGAGACTATGCCTGTAGAAGAAAATATACATGGTTTTATGCCTTATATAAGGTCAAATTTTAAATATAAAAAATTAAAAAAAGGAACGAATTTAAACTTCTTTGATAAAACTTTGACAAAAGATAGAGAAGATAACGTTATTGAATATATAGATAATATCTATTAGCTCTCCAAAGAGGAGAAGCTACTGAGAGACAACTGTCTCCCAAATGGTTCCATTAGGAGTATCAACTAACAGAACACCAAATTTAGAAATACTATCTCTAATCTTATCAGCTAAGTCATAATCTTTATCTATCTTTGCAATATTTCTATTCGCAATTAAAGAATTAATTTTACTTTTAGTTTCAGAGTCAATTCCTAATTGAAAATATTCAGTTGGATTTTTATAACCAATACCTAATAAAGGATTTAAAAATTCAATATTAGCAAGAATAGATCCATAAAGTTCATTTTCTTTTTTATCAATTATTTGATTACTTTTACTAATCATTTCATCAATAATAGACCAAGCAACAGAAATATTTAAATCATCCGACATAGCATCTAAAATGTCTTTTTTAAACACTTCATCGACTGAAGTAATTTCAACATCATATACCCTCTTTTTGAGACGATAAAGAGTATCTAATCTATATTTAGATAAGATTAAATCTGTTTCAGAATAATTAAAATCACTTCGATAATGAATTGAATTTAAATAATTTCTAATAATCTCTCCATCATAAATAGCTAAAGAATCTTTTAAGAAGAAACTATTTCCTAAAGACTTAGACATTTTCTTTCCATTTAGTTGAACAAATCCATTATGCATCCAATATTTAGATAATTCATGACCTGAATAAGCTCTACTTTGAGTAGCCTCATTCTCATGATGAGGAAACAGTAAATCTGCTCCACCACCATGGATGTCAATATTAAATTCATCTGTTCCTTTAAAATGTTTAGCAATCATAGCTGAACATTCAATATGCCATCCAGGACGACCTATTGAAAAAGAAGTTTTAAATGTAATTCCTTTATCACTACCTTTCCAAAGAACAAAATCTTTAGAATCTCTTTTCTCATGAAAATGTTCTATTCTAGTTTGTTCTTTACCTTCAAAAACTCTGTTTGCAATAGAGCCATGAGCAGAATCTTTAGAAATATCAAAATAAACATCTCCATTAGATGTAATATAGGCAAAATCATTATCAATAAGATTCTGAATCATTTCAGCCATATCTTCAATAGACTCCGTCGCTTTGGGTTCAATATCAGCTCGTTGAACACCAATTGCTTTCATTTCATCTAAATATCTTTGAATATAAAAAGAAGTGATTTCAATAAGTGAAGAACCACTCTCTTCTACTTTTTTGATTATTTTATCATCAATATCAGTAAAGTTTTTCCCCAAAGTTACATCATAACCTAATGATTTAAATGTCCTTGATAGTAGATCAAAAGCTAAACTTGAACGAGCATGACCCAAATGGGCATCATCATAAACAGTGGGACCACAAACATAAATACTTACTTTCCCTTCCTGAATAGGTTGAAATAATACTTTTTCTTTTTTAACGCTATCATATATAAACATATCTTTTATCCTTTATTTGTAATTATATCGTTATTATTGTTAATAGTAACTTAATTATGTTATATCAATAAAAAATCAAATAAGTTAGTTTTAATCTTTTATATGTTAAAATATACTATATAAAAAAGGAAAAACATGACTAAATTACTTTCATTTGATGTAGATTCTGTAATATTAGATACAGAAGAGGTTATTTTCGAATATATTTATAAGAATTATGGAAAAAAGATTACAAGTAAAGATGTTACTCATTGGACATATTATATAGAGAATTTTCCATCTGTATTACAATATTTTGGTAATCCAGAAATTTATGAAAAGGTAAAAGCTATTGCGGGTATGATTAAAGTTATGGAAGAAGTTGTTCAAGAATATGGGATAGAAAGAATACAATTAATTACTTCTTCTCATGAAGGAATCAAAACAGCCAAAGAAGAAGCTATAAATAGATATTATGGACATATTCAAGGGCTAACAACAGTACCTAAAAAAGTTATACAAAGTTAACCGAATTTATACTAAATTCTAATTCTTCGAATTACAAAAGTATACTAACTACATAGTTAATTTTAAAAATAAGGCAGCTTGACTTTTTTTTAAAAACAAGATATAATCTATCAAAACATAGGAGTTCTGAGTTGTATTTATCTTTAGAAAAAGCAAGTGAAAAATTAAATATACCAGAATC
>Ga0256824_10000717_pt1 | contig 12836 bp, 17 predicted proteins | sample CV67metaG_FD_191570 | JGI IMG/M metagenome (GOLD analysis project Ga0256824, IMG submission 191570) | Hydrothermal vent microbial communities from East Pacific Rise, Pacific Ocean - CV67 | ecosystem: Environmental > Aquatic > Marine > Hydrothermal vents | place: Pacific Ocean: East Pacific Rise...
CTTGGACAGCAGAACATGTAAATTGTCCGATTGATATTTTAGAAAAACTTTCAAAAGACTCTTATGAAGTAGTTAGATGTGCTGTTACAAGAAATGAAAATACTCCTATTGAAGTTTTATCTGAATTGGAATCTGATGAAAATGAATCTGTTCGAGAAATGGCAGAATATGCCTTTAGTAAATAATCACTCTATTCCTTAGAACAATTTAATGTTCCAGCTGTAGATATAATACTCTTAACTTTTACTTTCAAGGAAATAATATGCAAAACACTTCAACAATAGAGTGCCCAAACTGTAAAACAAAATCAATGTAGAAGATGCTTTATATACGCAGCTTCAAACTAAGTTTGATGAAGATATAAAAAAGCAACAAGATGACTATAAGAAAGCTCAACTTGAACTTGAAAAAAAAGAGCAAGCTTTAAAAGATCAAGAGGATAAGTTTGAAGAGAGATTACAAGATACATTGGCTTTACAATTAAAATCAAAAGAGAAAGAACTAAAAGATAAATTATCTAAAGAGATACTAGAGTCTCAAGGTGAAGCACAAGATTTACTTCAAAAAGAGTTAGAAGATAAATCTAAAGAAGTGCAAGACTTTTACAAAACTAAAGCAGAACTTGAAAAGGTAAAGCGTGAGAATTGTAAGCCTCCCCAAAAACTAGACTACTAAAAACGGAATAATTCTGATAAAATAAATCAGGAGCATTTATGCGAAAAAGTAAGTTTAGTGAGAAACAGATTATTGAGATTTTAAAAGAGATTGAAGATGGTGCACCAGTTGTAGAGACACTCAGAGATAAAGGTGTCAGTAAAGACACTTATTACAAGTGGAAAAGAAAATATAGTGGTATGGAAACTGGTGATGTTAAACGCATGAGAGAGTTGGAAAAAGAGAACGCCAAACTGCCCTGACCGTAGGGAGGAAATACCCTTGGGGTGCAAAAAGCTTTATGCTGAGATGGCATTAGTAAATGATGCACTCAAGGATGTTATAGAAAAAAAGCTCTAAAGCCTGATGAAAAAAGAGAGCTTGTAAAACATGTAGTTGAACACTGCTTTTTGAGTATCAATCAGGCATGCCAAGCGCTTACTTTAGGTAAATCCACATATTACTGTGAGAAAAAGCTCAAAGACGACAGTGCTATTATTAATGCCCTAAATGAACTTGTTGAAAAACATCCAAGAAATGGCTTCTGGCTACTCTTTAATCGATTGAGGAAGAAAGGCTTCTCTTGAAACCATAAACGAGTATATCGTGTCTATAAGGCTCTAGGACTTAACTTCAAGAAAAGAACTAAAAAGAGAATACCGGCAAGAGTGCAGCATCCACTTCAAGAGCTTTTTGAGCCAAATGAGCAGTGGTCAATGGACTTTATGTCTAACACTCTCTTTGGTGGTAAGCGTTACCGTATCTTAAATATTATAGATGAATTTAATCGGGAGTTCATAGAATTTGAAGTTGGCATATCACTGCCAGCTATTAAAGTTATTCAAGCACTTCAAAGAGCTGTTGAATTTAGAGGAAAGCCTAAATCAATAAGAGTTGACAATGGTCCAGAGTTTATCTCTCATAAACTTGAACAGTGGTGTTATATCAACTCTATAGAGTTAAAATTTATTCAGCCAGGTTCACCTACTCAGAACTCAAGAATGGAAAGACTCAATGGTTCTATGAGAAGAGAATTTTTTGATGCATATCTATTTGATACTCTCTCAGAGGTTAAAATAATGACCCAAGAGTGGGTTTATGACTATAATAATTATAGACCTCACTCAACTTTAGGTAAATTAAGCCCTATTGAATATTTAGATAAGTACACTTTAGAGAAGAATTGTTCCGTTTAAACTAGTTCGGTTTAAGGGGAGGCTTACAGTTTAATAAAACTATTAATTTCGCTTTCTTCAAATACAGCCATATGTGTAAACCTTTCAATTATTTCAATTTATTATTATTTATGCTTAAAAGTCAATTTCATTTTCATTATTAATCTCATTACGCTTTTCTAAAATTTCACGGTTAAAATCATTCCAAGTATCACGGTAATTATTTTTCTGATTATTTGTTGTGTTTCTATATATTTCATCATTTTCTTCCGTATCAATTTCTTCAATATCATCCTCATTAAGATAATAATTTTGAAGAAGATTGACTTTTTGCATTTCAAAGTGAAGTTCTGATAGTGGAATAAATTCTTTCTCTATACAATTTAAAAAATAATAATCATAAAGTATAGTTTCAGTAAGTTCATCTGTATTAATATTAACAGATTTATTCCATTCAAGTATAGACTTTAGATTATCTGACATAGTATTGCTATTTTGATTCAAAATACCTACTTTAGTGAGTCTATAAATTGCTTCTGGATCATCTATAGTTTCTGTATTTACTTCAGAAATTAGATTCTTTATAATTTGAAATTCTGGTAATTGTCTTAGGATTGCTGTTCTAGTTCTCTTCAGTTTTTTTGCAATTAGATCAATACATTTACCTCTACTAATCAGGCTAATAACATTTTTCTTATCTTCATCATTCCAAGGAAGTAGATGATTTTCTGGAAGTAAGTAGTCCTGAAGTATAATATCTATAGCTAACTGTTGTATATTATTTTGTTTTACTTTTAAAATATTGTCAACTGTAAATGCTAATGTAAAGCCTTCTAAAAAGCTTTCTAGCTCCATAGACTTACGAATTGCTACTCTTCTTTCTAGAGGTATACTAAATGTGTCAAAAATAGTTTTTGCCATCTCCTCTGTATTTATATACTCTATCTCAAGTTCTTCATCTGAAATATCAGACTTGTATAAACTAGCTATTTTCTTATCATACTCTTTTTTTATATTTTCAAAATATTGTGTTAATTCATAATACCCATTTTGAGTTTTACTATCTTTAATGATTCTCAATTTTTTTAGTTCATTAATGTCTCTAATAATAAACATTCTTAAAGCATCTACAGATTTTTGGTCAATAAAGCTTTCATAGATATCTAAACTTTTTATATCTTCATCGGAAATATATTGAGTGGAAAATAAGAATTCTATGACACTTATTAATCGTAATCTATTCTTTTTCATTATTTTAACCTCATACCTAACTATACATTATTTTTAAATCAATATGATAATACTATTATTTATCTTAAGTAATATCTAAATTTTATAAAATACGAACAATTTAATGTTTTACACTGTGTTAGTATTGTTTTCAGAAATAACTTTTGTAGGAGCAAAGATGTTAATTTATACAGAAAAAACAATCACCCAAAAACTTGATGAGGCATTTGATTTAAATCATATACTAATAGACGAAGAGATAGAAAATGCTATTTCTCGTCACTTAGATTCAGGTAAAGAACAATGGAAAAAAGTCCATAAAAGAATCCTCTCAATACTAAATATTCATTCAGAACATGACTCAAAATACTACTGCTATGAAAACTTTGAAATACTTTTTCGAAGAACTCTTACAATAGCAAAACTTCAAAATATACAACTACTAGATTTAGACAGTGAGTTCACCTTTATTTAAAAATTAAGAACATTTAAATGTTCTGCTCTATCGTATACTGTCACCATAACTTTAATTCACACTAGGAGAATCACCATGAGAAAATTAGGATTCCTGGCATCAGATGCTACTACCGAAGAAACAAATATAGAAAACACATTAATTGTTCCTACCAACTATACACACAGCTGTGCTATTGGAGCAACGGGCTGTGGTAAGACTACTTCATATATCTATCCTAATTTAAATAAACGTATAAAAGAAGGGCATGGAATTTTACTTTTTGATTATAAGGGAAAGGAAAGTGCTGCTGTTAAAGCCATTGCAAAGAGAAATGACAGACTTACTGATGTTATGGAAATAGGTGTTCCATGGGGTGTAAAAATAAACCTAATCAAGTATATGAATGAAGCAGAAATTAGAGAATTTACTATATCTATAATGGGTTTAGAAGAAAATAATCCATACTGGTCAATAACAGGTGGAAATATAATTGTGTCATTGTGGAAAGTAATAAAAAGTTATTGTGAAATTCTTAATATTGCTGAAAAATTAGATCTAAAAGCATATTTTGAAAAATCTCTTATTCGATATGATTATCCATCTAATTTAACATTTAGATCATTCGCTGAAATAACAGAGAGTAAAAGGAGTCTTACAAATTTTGCAGTTAATCTTCCTAACCTCATTAAAAGATTTAAGTATATACTTGAAAATGAATTAAAAGTAGCTTTTAATGAGAGCTCTCAAGAATCTGTTTTTGAAAAGTTTGAAGAATTAAGTATGGCAATAGTAAATTTTATAGATATTGTTGCTAAAGATATTATTCCTCTAAAAGTTTTTGAAGAGGCTAAAAATAGTGAAAATTCTTCTACAACATTTCAAACTATTATTTTGGCAATGAGTACAACTTTTGGGGCTATTGCCGAAGTTGATGCATTTAATGAAGATAGTATGGACTTGGTGGAAGCATTAAACAATTATAAAGTTGTTGTAATCAATACAAAAGAACTTAATTCAACTATATTGTCATCATTTGTTAATTCTCTTTTTAATGAACTATCAAAACGTACTGTTCAAGTAAATCTTACTCCTATCTCAATTTTCATTGATGAAGCACAAAGAGTTATGAATGAAAGTACAGATATTTATATTGATGTATTAAGGGAAGCAAAAGTTGAACTTTTCCTCGCATTTCAAAATCCACAATTGATGATAGAGTCAATAGGTGACAATAAATTTTCAGGACTCTTGCAAAATTTAACTAAACAATATCTATTTAAAAATATATTAAATTTTAAAGAGTATGAAACTGCTAAATTAAAAGAGTTTGAATATTATTGTAAAGATAAAAGTATGAGGAATAGTGCAGAAGCTCTTTTCCTTGATCAGAATGAGCTATTTCAAGCTCAAAAAGAGTATTTTATATTGAATGATACTTATACATTATTAAATATTCAAGAGCATGCAGATAAAGGGATTATCTTATTTAACTCATATTTATTTAGCAAGGGGCAAATTCAAATTCAGTATGAAGATGGTTTTATAGAAATTATTAAGATTAAAGATGCTCATCTTGAAAGAAAAGCTCATATTTTTATGAAAAATGTATTAAATATTTTTCTAGAAGCAGAAAATCTTGATGAAATGGAGTTTGAGGCTCCTTCTCAAAGGGCTACATTAGAAGATGCAGAGAATGCCTTAAAAATAATCAAAAAACAATCTCGAAATAATAGAGCTTTAGAGAGATATGAGAAAAAAATTGCAAGTTAAGTTTGAATGAAGCTGTTTACTTGTGATATTAAAAATCCTAAAAGTATCGGTGGTAAAGATGAAGCTTTTAGGGGGACCGTTCAAAAATCTGTGTCAATCGGGTAAAATAACAAATACTCAAGGACACAGAAATGAATATAGAAATAGATGTAGAACAGTTTGCTCGTGATATTAAAGCTGCTAAAACCATTCTAAACTAAATCCGAGAGTGTAATAAATTCTTATAAATTCTTTCCATAAAGTAATATGTTCATAAGTTCCATTTGCTCATTAGTGCTTAATTTGTCAATGTCTGCATTATATTCATCAGTTAATAAATCAATTATTTTCATATTACTGTTTGAAATAGCAGCAGATAATAATTTTTCAACAGAGTGTTCTTGACTATCACTATCAGAGTTATCAAGTAGTAGTTCAGTAGCTTCTTTATTATTATCCTCTACTGCCTCTAAAATATTTCTATAACTTACACCAAACAATAACTTTGTCATTATTTCTGTCTGAAAATTATTATTTGCATCAAATTTAGAGTCTTTATTTAATACTGCTGTTAATTTATCCTTATGAATCTTATTTAAAGTATCAAGAATATTTTCAATATTACGAATATTAATAGTCTCTGATCCAAAATACTTTTTATAATCTATATCTGTAATATTATCAACTATTAACACATCAAAACCTTTTCATCAAACTATAGCATAACTTTTTATAAAATATTTTACTTCTCTTGAGTGACTTTTATATCATTATCCGCAATATACTGCTCCATCTCTCTAATAATATTCCGAGTTGAGAAGTTTAAAACTAGGTGAATTACTTTACTATTTTTATTGTTAAAATAGTAAAGACAAAAGCAGGAAGATAAATATTTTGAATTTCCTCATTATCTGAATTGTTACGGAATTCATCTATAGATGGTTCTTTATTCATTTTACCGTCTTCATTTAATCTTTGATAAAATTCATTCCATATTTTTTCAGATTCATCACTAACTAGAAGAGTCTGGTTTTCAAAAAATATATTCATAAAAATATCTGTATTAGTACTAACAATTTTTTTAATATAAGTACTATTATGCTTATTTTCATTAAAATCGCTTAAGTATGAAAATAATTTATCCTCTGTTATTTTCTTTTCTGTATTTTTCTTGATTGTAGATTGTGGAAAAGGAGAAAAAAGTCCATCCAAAAATTCTTTTATAAAGCCATTGTCATTTGAATTAATTTGTTTAACTGGAATAACTTCGCACGTGGAATTTTTATCAAAAGCAGTTTCAAACCTATGTATAATTTCTTTTGTTTCATTCGATACATCAGTTATTTCATATGATTTAAATGTTTCTGCTCCTTGTATTGCTGTAACTTCATTGCCTTTTGTTGAAGAAGCCTTTGCATTAGTGAAAATATAATTTTCCACTTTAAAATCATATTTTACTAAATAGATGTCATATTCATTGCTATTTTTAGGTGCATGAAAAATATAAAACATAATTGGTAGTTTAATATGTTCTTTTTTTATAGTATTAAAAGAAAATTTTTTAATAAAATTGTTAATTTTTTTATCTTCCAAATCCCAATTATCAGGAGCAGGTTTGACAAGTGTGGCATTTTTTGTATACGGATAAAAAATATATTTTCTATACTTGAAAATTTGTTTTAATATATATTTTTTAATAGAGGCTTCACTTGTAAATTTCACTTCTACAAAACTATTACCTATTTCAAATGTATTTTTGAATTTTTTACTAGTTACATCCCATTCTGTTTGAGATGTAATTAGTAAGTCTGGTAAGTTTTGTATATGATTTTCTATTAAATCTTTATTATCCGATTTTATATTAATATTCGCATAATTTGGTGCCATGAACTCTTTTCCAGTTCTATCTACTTGAAATCCCATCTGTTTAAAATGTTTTTCTGCTAATAGTTCAGCAAAATCACCTTTTAAAAAATTTAATGCTATATCATTTGACACTTATATTCCTCGTAACTATATTGAATTTTCATAAGTATATCAAAAACACTTTCAGATGCTACTATAGAGCAAGACTAATCATCGACTATATTAGTGGTATGACCGATGATTACGCCCTACATGAGTTTGAAAATTTAAGTGTTAGTTAGAAAAAATCCCCTTCAGAACAATAAAATGTTTCTCTACATGTGATAATGGTGTCACTAAAAGGGGAATACATAAAAATCACAAACCAACACAAACTTTCAAATGATGAATTAGCCGAAGCGTTGTTTAGTCGAATAGATGAAGTTCATTTAGAAGCTGTAGCCAACATGACAGATGAAAGAATTGACGGGATGGAAGAGGATTTTAAAAGATTTGTATCTCAAAGTTTATCTGTTGATGAGTTGTATGAAAAATTGACTTAATTAAAAAACTATAAATCTAAAGCAATCTTTTTTGCATGTTTGGAATCTATCCCAAAAAAAGATGAAAAGATTGATGAAGGTTCAGATATATTGTCTAGTATTGTGACATCCAATTTTTTAGAACAAATTTTTAAAAATAAATATTGTACCTCAGAAATTTTAAAAAATTTAATTGAAACAAAATATCAATATGTAGCAGAGGATCTTAGAAAAATGTCCAATCTTTTTACATGTAGAAAAAGTTTTAAATTGATGATTGAAAAGGCATTTGAAGGTGAAAATAAATAGTTAAACTAATATTTTAAACCGAACATTTAAAAGTTCCTCCTCTGGATATCATTACAAAACTATATGGAGGTATTTATAATGAATACAGAACAATTTAACAAAATGTTCAATCAGTCCAATGATGAACAATCAGGTGGCTTAGTGCTTCAAAACTTTAAAATTGAGCAAGAAGTTGAGGAATACATAGCAATGTTGGAAGATGGAACAAGTAGAAGTACAATAAGAAGAATATACTCTTCTAGTAACATGCAAGAGATGGAAGAGTATATTGCAAAAAATAATATAGAGGTAAAAAGAGTTTACTAAAAATTGCTAGAACAATTGAATGTTCTGCTTGTATGTACAATATCGTTATCTAAAACAGATAAGGATTTTAAAATGGCATACATACCTACCGTTCAGTTCAGCAATGAAGATGGACAAGACAAACAGATGAATCTTTTTAATAAGTTGTACGAAGACCGTATCATACTTCTTCACGAACAAGTGATGCCTGAGTCTATGAGCACAATTACTGCTCAGCTTATGTTTTTAAATGCTCAAGATTCCCAAGCACCTATTCACTTATATATCAGCTCCCCTGGTGGTTCGGTTACAGATGGCTTTGCTATCATAGACACTATGAACCTTATACAAGCACCTGTATATACATACACTATGGGTTTAGCCGCTTCTATGGGTGCTCTAATCTTTCTATGTGGTTCTAAACGCTACATGCTCCCAAATGCTGAACTTATGCTACATCAACCTCTAGGTGGTGTTCAAGGTCAAGCTACAGACATAGAGATAACAGCAAATCGTATCTTAAAAATGAAGCAAAAAATCAACCATATGATAAGTGACAGGTGTAATATGGATTTTGAAGAAATTCAACAGATGATAGATAGAGATAGATACTTTGACGCAGAGGAGTCTGTGCAAAAGGGTCTAGCGGATGAAATTATCAAAACTATAAAGTTTGTTTAATATGCTTGATGTTTATAACAGCGTTAGTGCTTTAAAACTAGAGTTAAATGAAAACATGGTTGAAGATATACTTAACGATACTTGCGATCTAGTTGTCAATGGGCACTGCATGCAAGAGAACTATATGTATACTCTCATAGTAGCAAATTTTAACACAAACAATAAAATTGTTATTTCTCAAATATATAATCATCTTCAAATAGAGTTGCAAGCAGAGCAATATTTTTCAAGAGAGATTATAGAAAACTTTAGAAGTAGCATAAAGCATAAAGATTTAAATAGTTCATATGCACTACTACTTAATGACAAAGATAATGATGAGCTTGTAGTTGTGAGTTTGGATAAAAACAGGTTTATTTTACTCGATATTTATGATGAAATAGAGTCATATAAAAAGATAAATGTCAACTATGTAGAAGTTTCTTTTTTTAATAGAGAAACTTTAAACTTCAATACAATAACTCAATAATACAAGGATAAAAATATGCAAGAGATACAAATAGCATTAGATATGCAAATATAGGCTAGAGCTAAAATAGATGAGAGTATTAAGATACTGAAAAAAGCTTTAGAAAAGAGAAAACAATAAATGTCCCAGTACGCAATAGCAACATGTATGAGGTAACAGATGAATTTAATCTAATCTAGCTCAGCAGAACATTTCTTTGTTCCTGGGTATATTATACTGTTAGCACAAATTCAATAACTACTTGGAGAGCATCATGAGACAACTAGGATTCCTTTCACCAACCAACCAACCAAAAAAAGAAAAAGTTGCAGAGACTTTAATCGTCCCTACGAAATTTACGCACTCAATTTGTTTAGGTGAAACAGGCTGTGGAAAGACTACATGCTTTATTTATCCTAATCTTAATGAACGTATAAAGCAAAACCATGGTATTTTATTTTACGATTATAAAGGTAAAGAGAGTGCGGCTGTAAAAGCTATTGCAGATGATAATAGGCGCTTAAAAGATATAGTGGAAATTGGGGTTCCTTGGGGCGCTAAAATTAATCTAATTAAATATATGAATGAAGCAGAGATACGAAATATGACTATCTCTTTACTTGGCTTAGATAATAAAGACCCTTATTGGAGTACGACAGGGGCTAATATAGTTGTTAGTTTATGGCGAGTGATTAAATCTTATATAAATATTCTTGATGAATCTAAACTCCTTGATTGCAATAGTCGATTTAAAGAAGAACTAAAGTCAAATAAACTACCTACTGTTCTTACATTTAACTCTATAGCTGAGATAACTAAAACTCAAAAGAATATCATTCACTTTGTTAAAGCAGTTCATAAAATATCTTACTCATTTCAAGTTCTCTCTAAAGATATTTTAAAAGAAGCCTTAGAAGACTCTCTAGAAGATGACGTAATAATAAAATATGAGTCGTTAGTAATGAAAGTATTGGAACTATCTCAAAATGCTAAAAAAGATATGCAACCATTATCAGTATTTGTAGAGGCTGATAAAGAAGGTAGTAAATCTACTACTTTTCAAACAATCATTTTAAGTCTTTCTACAACTTCAGCAACAATCAGTACTCTAGAAGAGTTTAACAGTGATGAAGTTGATTTATATAATCAGCTCAATAAAGGAAAAATAGTCATTGTAAATACAAGTACTATATCTTCAGAAGCTCTAGGATATTTTACAGGGTCTCTTTTACACGAGTTGTCAAAAAGAGTAACTCAAAAGAAAATAAAAGCAGTATCGGTCTATATTGATGAAGCACAGCGTGTGTTGAACCCAGCAGTGGATTTACATATTGATATCCTTAGGGAGGCAAAAGTTGAGATATTCCTCTCTGCTCAAAATATTAACTTATTAATAGAAGCCATTGGTGAAAATAAGTTTACTGCTCTATATCAAAATCTTACACAGCGATATCATTTTAAAAATGCTATGACTTATGACGGATTAAAATTAGGTAAGCTTGATCAATACGAGTATTATGTAAATAATAATAAAAAAGTACTTAAAGCCAAACCACTGTATTTAAAAAATAAAAAGCTATTCAAGGCTCAGTTGAAATATCTCAGAAAAAATAATGTTTATGATAAGTTTAATCTACAAGAGCATGAAAATGGAAATATTCTTGTTTTTAACAGTAACCTCTATAAAGAGAATAAAATTTTTGTAGAGGCAAAAGATGGTTCTACCAGGGTTGTAGAATTAAAAGATAAAGTACTTGCCGATAAAGCTTTTGATTTTATAAGTGATACACTTATGGATTACAGTGATTCAGATTATGAAAGTAGTATTAAGCAATCTGAGCAAGATAAAATACTAAAACTTTTTCAAAAAAAGATGGATAAAACACAAGAGCAAGAGCCTGAAACAGAAGACATTTGGGAGTAGTCGATGAAGACTTCTTTTATATATAAGTCACTACAAAGAGTTTACTCGCTCCTAGAAGTATTAGAAAAAAAGAATAATGTTTCTTTACTAAGAGCCTCACATATACAAAATAGAATACGAGAATCTCAAAAAAAAACTGATGATATGTATAAAAGCATAAAAAAACTTGAACAAATAATTGATGAAAATTATCTAGCTGTTAAAAATAGACATCAAGAAATTGATGCTTTTATAGGGATTAATGATGAAAAAAAATATCAATAAAGCGATAGATATATTAAAAGAAAACCTATCTGATGATATTCTTGACAGCGTAAAATATGGAAGCTACAATAAACCTAACATAAGTGTTATAGAGTTAATAAAAAGTATTTTTGAGATAGAAGAAGATACAGTTGAGCATCAAATAGAGATAATGAATATCTATTGTACTTTGCAAGATGAACTCGTTATGGAGGTTCACTTTCCAAGAGAAAGAATCAAAGCTTTTAAAAATAATCCTAAAAAATACGCAAACGCTAAGTGTATAGATGATGATTCTATATATATATGTGATTATTTAGATAAATATGTCTTGATTAAAGAGTATGAGTATGCAAAAACATTTATAATATTTTATATTACAGATGGTAATGAAACTTGCTTATTTGAAGAAAGTGTATATGAATGTGAAGTTATTAGAGATATTCTTAGTTTAACACTTGAGGATAATATATCCAGATTTGAGAGAGTGTAATAGTCCTAAAAAATAAGATAAATCAGCTGATTAAACGGTACCTAAAGCGGTCACTAAACTTCACTTAATTTCCTAATATACAGGAAGTTTCTAAAAATTAAACCCTTTATTTACAGCTATTTCCGGAAGTTATAGGAAAAGAAGAGTATTCATAGTAGACTCGTACCTGTGTATGATGTTACTAAAACTATATTTTACACTACCAAAAAGCTATTATAAAACAAAATTAATGACAAATGCATAGACTTTCAATGATAATTGTAATTAAGAAATATCATTACTAGGAAGACTGTATGAAACACAATCGAGATGAAGTTATTATAATGAGTGACCAATTATTTAAACTATATAAAAAGCCTGTTTTAAGTAAAGTAGAGCTTGCTGGACTTATGGATGTATCACTTTCATATATTGCAAAGAGCATAGAACGAGGCTATGGCATCCCAAACTATAAGAAACTCGGTCATAAACAAAATAGTAAAGTAATATTTAATATTTTTGATGTGGCAGAATTTTTATCTGATACAATTAAAACTGTATAAAAATCAGGCTATTTTCCGGTAAAATTTATGCTACCTAGGTACTGAGCAATCAACTTTACATAGTAGAATAGCCAAGAAAATCCCTATATTATGATGATGTTGTTATTTTTTTAAATACTAATTGATTTTTTGAAGAAAATAATATTTTGTATCCAGCATCCGGAGCCATACACTTTAAAACCTCAATATAACTTCTTCAACAAATTTATCATAATAATTTTAAAATATTTTAGCTATAAAAAGTTAGAAATAAAGTGGT
>Ga0256824_10000718_pt1 | contig 12829 bp, 14 predicted proteins | sample CV67metaG_FD_191570 | JGI IMG/M metagenome (GOLD analysis project Ga0256824, IMG submission 191570) | Hydrothermal vent microbial communities from East Pacific Rise, Pacific Ocean - CV67 | ecosystem: Environmental > Aquatic > Marine > Hydrothermal vents | place: Pacific Ocean: East Pacific Rise...
TAGTTAAAATGTACTGTTATTATTTCATAACCATCTTGAAATGCAAGATATGAAGCCAATGTTGAATCCATACCTCCACTTAAAATACATACTGCTTTTTTCATAAATTTAATCCTATTACTATTTACTTTTATAAAAGAAATAATAGTATAATAGTGCTTAATAGTTAAATAATTATATTATTGTATTTAAACTGTAATTATCGTATATTATGATTTTAATATAAAAATAAAATTAATCTTTATATTTATTTAAATAATATATGTAAATAAAAATTTAATAACTAATTATAAATAAATGTTATTTTGTATATAATTAATGATTATAATATACAAAAAGGGTTAAAATGTTTCAAAATCTTACAATTAAAGCAAAACTTCAAAGTAATTTATTAATAATATTTATTGGTATTACTATTCTTATGGTTAATATATATACATCATTCAATAAATTAGAAAAAGAATATTTACACACAAAAAATATTCAAGAGCAAGCTGGTCAATTAAAATCAATGTTAATTGGTGGACTTATGGTTAACTCAGCAAAAGGTGTTGTATATTTAAATAGTGATTCAAAAAAAGCTATAAATACTATGCATTCAGGATATAAAAAAATAAATTCATTTTATAATAAGTTAAATAAATCAAATTTTTCATTAGCTAAAAATTTAAAAGATAATGTAACTAAATACAATAAACATACAAATAAATTAATCAATAAAGCAGATAAAAAAATTTTATTTTCAAAAACTGACTTAAAAAAATCATTATTGGCATGGAGAGGTTTAAAAAGTAAAATTATAAATTCATTACAGCCACTTAAAAAAGAAGTTATTGAATCAAGAAAAAGATTTGATCATGACCTCAAATCATCATTATCATGGTTGTTGATAAATTCTATAATCATTTTATTGATTGTAGTGATAATGAACCAAATAATTTCAAAAGGAATAATAACTTCTATTCATGATTTTAAAAAATATCTAAATAGTTTTTTTGATTTTTTAAATAGAAAATCAAATACTATAGATAATTTACAACTTCATTCTAATGATGAAATTGCTCAAATGGCAAAAGAAGTTGAAAAAAACATAATGCTAATAAGGGACACAATATCACAAGATAGGGAATTATTGGATGAAGCTGAAATTGTAATGTCAAGAGCATCTAATGGTTGGTTTTCCCAAAAAATAACAAAATCAACAAAAAATAAATCATTGATGGAATTAAAAACAAATATTAATAATATGTTTGATAATATGAATAGTAGATTTTTGTATATAAATTCACAATTAGAAAAATATGCCTCACATGATTATATGAATGAATTTAAAATTAATAATATTGAAAAAGATGGTGTGTTTGATAAATTTCAAATTAACATGAAGATATTAAAAGAATCAATCACTGATATGCTAGTAGAAAATAAACAAAATGGATTAACGCTTGATGAAAGTAGTGATATTTTACTTGATAATGTAGATATACTAAATACAAATTCTAATAATGCTGCAGCTTCTTTAGAAGAAACGGCTGCAGCACTAGAAGAGATTACAACAAATATATCATCAAATACTCAAAATATTGTTAAAATGTCTGGATTTGCATCATCTTTAAATATATCGTCAAATTCAGGAAAAGAACTTGCAAATAAAACAAGAAAAGCTATGGATGAAATAAATACAGAAGTAACTGCTATTAGTGATGCTATATCTGTTATTGACCAAATAGCATTCCAAACAAATATTTTATCTCTAAATGCAGCAGTAGAAGCTGCTACTGCTGGTGAAGCTGGAAAAGGATTTGCGGTTGTTGCTCAAGAAGTTAGAAATCTAGCATCAAGATCTGCAGAAGCTGCATCTGAGATAAAATCTTTAGTAGAAAATGCAACATTTAAAGCAAATGATGGTAAAAATATTGCAAATAAAATGATTGATGGATATGATAATTTAAATGAAGATATTACAAAAACAATTAATATAATCACTAGTATCGAAATATCTAGTAAAGAACAATTATCAGGTATAACCCAAATAAACGATGCAGTAAATTCATTGGATCAGCAAACTCAACAAAATGCAACTATAGCATCAAAAACACATGAAGTAGCTGTGCAAACTGATTTTATAGCAAAACTTGTTGTTACAAACGCAAATGCAAAAGAGTTTGTTGGAAAAGATGATGTTAAAGCAAAAGTTATGTAACTGCATATAAAAATAATAATTTAATAGGATAGATATATGAAAAAAGTATTAATATTATGTACAGGAAATTCTTGTAGAAGTATAATTGCCGAAGCTCTTATAAATAAAGAATTAGATGGCATAAAAGCATATAGTTCAGGTGTTAAAGCTAGTGGAAAAGTAAATCCAAATGCCAAAAAAGTATTAGAAGATAATAATTGTTGGGATAATAAATATCACTCAAAAGTAATAGATGAGGTTATGGATATTGACTATGATTTAGTAGTTACAGTTTGTGATAATGCAAATGAATCTTGTCCTATATTTCCCAAAAATACAAAAGTGATTCATGTAGGATTTGAAGATCCAGATAAAAAAGAATTTATTGAATTTATTAAAACTTATAATTTAATAAAAACAAAGTTACTTCCAATAGTTAGAAAAGAGTTAAGTTAATAAAACTTAGCTCTTTTTTGATTTTTTATAATACCAAAAAACTAATACTCCTAAAAGTAAAAGTGTAGCAATAGTAATTTGTTTTAAATACACACTTATAAGTTCTTGATTTGCTCCTAGATAATATCCTAACATTGTAAGAATAGTTGCCCAAATACTAGCACCTAAAGTTGTATAAATACTAAATTCAATACCATTCATCTTTGCTAATCCAGCGGGGAAAGATATATATTGTCTAATTCCTGGAATTAGTCTACCTGTAAATGTAGATATATGCCCATGATTTTTAAAATATTCTTCAAGTTTATCTATTTTTTCATTTGACATTATTTTTAGTATAAATCTTCTTCCAAATTTTATAGCTAAAATATAATTTAACCATGCACCAGCTAAACTTCCGGCAACTCCAGATAAAATTACAAGTGCTAAATTCATTTCACCTTTAAATGCCAAATATCCTGCTGGTATCATAATAACCTCACTAGGAAATGGGAAAAATGAACTCTCTAAAAACATTAAAGCGAAAATACCAAAATATCCTAAACTACCAACAGTTGATACAAGTAAATCAACAATTTCATGCATTAGTTATTGTCTTTTCTTATTGCGTCTTTTGATTTTGCAAAACAAAACATTCCCATTTTTTCATTTGTAAATGTCATTATACATGTAGATCCTGGATCACTAACAGGAGTAAACTCATATACTCTTACATTATATCCTTCTGTTGCAATACTATACTTTACATCTGGGTTTATTGTTTTATTTGTCCAAGACATCATTTGTGCCCAAGTAATTGCATTTAAATTTAATGCGAATAATATAGTAGTTAATACATATATTTTTTTTATCATTATAAATTCCTTTTTATGTATTATATCTAATAAAATTATGTATAAATTAAAATACAAAATAATTAGTAAGTTTATTAAAGTTTTTATTAATACTTTAATATTATTTATACTAAAATAATAAGTATAAATAATAATTAGGATAATATTTGCAAATAATAGAAGCAATTGAAAAAATAGAATTATTTAAGCAATTAAATAAAAAAGAAATAGATATATTAATTAATATTTCCGATATACGAGAATTTACAAAAGACACAATAGTTTATTATGAAGATGATATTGATTACTCCTTACAATTCCTAATAACAGGCAATGTAAAAATATATAAAATCGATAAAAATAATAATGAAATTTATTTATATAATGTAGCTGATAATAATATGATAAGCGAGTTAAGTTCTTTAGATGACGAAGGTATATATTGCTTTGCTAATGCCCAGTTTACTGAGCTTAGTATTATGTTATCTATTAACTTTAAAGAATTTAAAAGACACTTTATAAATACAAATATATTATCTAATAAATTACTAAGTATTATATTAAATAAAAATAAAAAATTACACTTTATATTAAATAGAGAATTGGTATTTAATTCAATAGCAAAAGTAGCATATATGATAAGTAATGAATTAGAAGTATTTAATAAAAGAAAGCGAAAAGAGATAGCTTTCAAACTACATATTCAACCAGAAACATTATCTAGGGTTATAAATAAATTAAGAGATAATAATATTATTTCACTAGATAAAGCACATAAAATATCAATAATTGATAATATTACATTAGATAATTATTTTTACGGAATTACCAAATAACTTATAAAAAAAGTGTTACAAATAATCACACATTATAATAAAATTAAAAATAACTTATGTTTCTTGACTAAAGTCAAGACTTATATAAACTTCAAGTGTTATACTTACTTGTTGTATATAAATATATATACTATTTTATAAAAAAGGAAATTAATATGGCACTTTCAAGAAGAGACTTTCTAAAAAGTTCAGCAGCAGCTTCAGCAGCAGCAGCAGTTGGTATGAGCGTTCCAAGCGAACTAGCAGCAGCTTCAAATGAAGCTCAAAGCGGTTGGAGATGGGATAAGGCAGCATGTAGATTCTGTGGAACTGGATGTGGGATTATGATGGCCACTAAAGGTGGAAAAATTGTAGCAGTAAAAGGAGATCCAGCAGCTCCTGTAAATAGAGGACTTAACTGTATTAAAGGTTATTTCAATGCAAAAATTATGTATGGTGCAGATAGACTAAAAACTCCACTTTTAAGAGTAGGGAAAGATGGTAAATTTGACAAGCATGGTAAATTTGCTCCTGTATCATGGGAGAGAGCTTTCGATGAAATGGAAGTTAATATTAGAAAAGCACTTAAGCATAGTGGTCCTGAAGGTGTAGCAGTATTTGCATCTGGTCAGTATACTATTACTGAGGGTTATGCAGCTCAAAAGATGATGAAAGGTGGATTTAGATCAAATGCAATTGATCCAAATGCTAGACATTGTATGGCATCTGCTGTTGTTGGTTTTTACCAAACATTTGGTATTGATGAGCCTTCTGGTTGTTATGATGATATTGAGTTAACAGATACAGTTGTTACTTGGGGATCAAATATGGCAGAAATGCACCCAATATTATGGTCAAGAGTTACAGATAGAAAACTATCTAATCCAGATAGAGTTAAAATTGTAAATATTCAAACTTATACTCACAGAACTTGTGATTTAGGTGATATTAATATTATCTTTAAACCTAATACAGATTTAGCTTTATGGAATTATATTGCTAGAGAAATTGTATATAATCATCCAGAAGCTATTGATTGGGATTTTATTAAGAAAAATATTATTTTCTGTGCATCACCTGTAAACTTAGGTTATGGTATGAGAAGAGAAGGTGAAAAATCACTTACTCCTGTACGTGCTGATGGTTCAGCTGGTAAATATACAGCTAAAGAAATGGAAACAATCAAGCAAGAAATGGTACATAAAGTATCAGCTGAAGAAGCACCTGCATTAGAACCTTATGGTTATAAAGAAGGTCAAGATATGGTTAATAAACCAGCTGGTCTTAAACACTGGGAAATCTCTTTTGAAGAGTACAAAAAATTCTTAGCACCATATACACTTGACTATGTTGCAAAAGTATCAAAAGGTGATCCAGATGAAGATATTGAAAGCTTCAAAAAGAAACTTCAAGGTATGGCAGACTTATATGTAGAAAAAGGAAGAAAAGTAGTATCTTTCTGGACTATGGGTATGAATCAACATACAAGAGGAACATGGGTAAATACACTTTCTTATAATGTTCACTTTATGCTTAATAAACAAGCTAAACCAGGTTCTGGTGCATTCTCACTTACAGGTCAACCTTCAGCTTGTGGTACTGCAAGAGAAGTTGGAACATTCTGTCACAGATTACCAGCAGATATGATGGTAAAAAATCCAAAACACAGAAAAATTACAGAAGATGGTTGGAAAATACCAAATGGTACACTTAACCCTGTAGGTAATCAACACATTATGAAAATTCATAGAGATATTGAAGATGGTGTTGTTAAATTTGCATGGGTAAATGTATGTAATCCTTACCAAGATAGTGCTAGTGCTAGACACTGGATTAAAGCTGCAAGAGAGATGGATAACTTCATTGTAACTTCTGATGGGTATCCAGGAATTTCTGCTAAAGTATCGGATCTTATTTTACCATCAGCAATGATTTATGAAAAATGGGGAGCTTATGGAAATGCAGAAAGAAGAACTCAACATTGGAGACAACAAGTATTACCAGTAGGTGATGCAATGTCTGATACATGGCAATGGATGGAGCTTTCAAAAAGATTTACAGTAAAAGATTTATGGGGTCCTTCAACACTTAGAAATGGAAAAGAACTTGCAGATGTAAGAAAAAAAGCACATGCACTTGGATATAAAGATGATACAACTATGTATGAAATCTTATTTGCAAATGAAAGAGCAAAATCTTATAAAATCGATATGAATTCTTTCCCTCAAAAAGGTTATGATAACTCAGATTGTAGTGGAGATAGTAGAAATGTACTAGGTGGAGACGGTAAAGTTGCTAAAGGTTGTGGATTTATGGTTCATGAATACCTATGGGAAGAATATGCTGACTTTGGTAGAGGACATGGACATGATCTTGCTGACTTTAAAACTTACCACAAAGTAAGAGGATTAAAATGGCCAGTTGTTGATGGTAAAGAAACATTCTGGAGATTTAATGTTAAATACGATCCTTATGCAGCTAAACATGCAAAAGAAGCTGGAAGAAACAGTGAGTTTGCTTTCTATGGAACACTTGCTAAAAAATTACCATTTGGTGATTTAAAAGGTGTTACTAAAAAAGATAAAACTTCATTAGCAAATAAAGCTAAAATCTTTGCTCGACCATACATGGAGCCACCAGAAGTTCCAGATGCTGAGTATGATACATGGTTATGTACAGGTAGAGTTCTAGAACACTGGCATTCAGGTACTATGACTATGAGAGTTCCTGAATTATTCAGAGCTGTTCCAGAAGCATTATGTTATATGCATCCTGCTACTGCAAAAGAAAGAGGTCTTAAAAGAGGAGAGCTTTGTTGGGTTGAATCAAGAAGAGGTAAAGTTAAAGCAAGAGTTGAAACTAGAGGAAGAAATCGACCTCCAAGAAGTCTTGTATTTGTACCTTGGTTTGATGAAAGAGTTCTTATTAATAAAGTTTGTCTTGATGCTACTTGTCCGCAATCAAAACAAACTGATTATAAAAAATGTGCAGTAAAAATTTATAAAATATAATAAAAGAAGATAATAGAAAATGGAAAAATCAAGAAGAAACTTTATATTAGGATCAGTAAGAGCAGCAGGAATTGCAGCACTTGGTGGTCTTGTATGGAGTGCATATATCGATGAAGTAAGAGCTAATACATTACTTCTTCGACCACCTGGGGCATTAGATGAACCAGACTTTTTAAATGCTTGTATCAAGTGTGGAATGTGTGTTGAAGCATGTCCTTTTGATACGCTTAGTTTAGCAGGTCCAGGATCAAATAAACCACTAGGAACACCATTTTTTACACCAAGAGATATAGCATGTTATATGTGTGATGATATACCTTGTGTACCAGTTTGTCCAACAGGTGCTTTAGATATTACTAAAGTCTCTACAAAAGGAGAACTAGATATAAACAAAGCTCAAATGGGTGCTGCAATAGTTGATACAAAAAATTGTATTGCTTTTTGGGGTATTCAATGTGATGCTTGTTATAGAGCTTGTCCACTTATGGATAAAGCAATATATTTAGAGTATGAAAAAAACAAACGAACAGGTAAACATGCATTTTTAAAACCAATTGTTGATACTGATATTTGTACTGGGTGTGGGCTATGTGAACATGCTTGTGTTACAAAAGAAGCAGCTATTAGAATACTTCCTCGTGAAGTAGTTCTAGGTGCAGTTGGTGATCATTATATTAAAGGTTGGGATAAAAAAGATGAATCAAGATTACAAAATGCTCATTCAACTACAACAACTACAAAAATAAGTAAAGAAAAAGCAGTTGATTCTTTAAATGATATGGGGAGTTTATTAGATGATTTCTAAATTATGGTCAAATTATAGATTTCTTATAGCAAGAAGAATCGTACAAGTATCAGTAATGTTACTGTACATGGCTGGTAATTATTGGGGGTGGACATTTATTCAAGGTAATTTAAGTTCATCTTTAGTTATGGGAGTTGTTCCTCTTAGCGATCCATTTGCTGCATTGCAAATGTTTAGTGCTGGAGCAATGCTAAGTACAAATATAATAATTGGTGCTTTAATAATAACAGTATTTTATGGTTTAGTTGGTGGAAGAGTGTTTTGTTCATGGGTTTGTCCTGTAAATATTATAACAGATAGTGCAAATTATTTAAGAAATAAATTAAAATTTAATCAAGTTGCTAAAAAGCAACCAGCAAGTAGAAATATAAGATATTGGGTATTGGCTTTAAGTTTAATACTTTCATATATTTTAAGTATAACTGCATTTGAATTTATATCTCCAATATCAATAACTCATAGAGCTATTATATTTGGACTAGGTATGGGTTGGAGTGCAATGCTTGTAATATTTTTATTTGATTTATTTATACTTAAAAATGGTTGGTGTGGTCATATTTGTCCTCTTGGAGGTTTTTATAGCCTAGTAGGGGCTAAAAGCTTAATAAGAGTAGATCACAACGAACAAAATTGTACAGCATGTATGGAATGTAAAGTTGTTTGTCCAGAATCTCAAGTATTATTTATGGTTAGTAAAGAATCAATGCAAGTACTTGATGGTGAATGTACAAACTGTGGAAGATGTGTAGAAGTATGTAATGATGATGCTTTGAATTTTTCTATTAGAAATTTAATAAAGGATAAAAAAAATGAAAAAATTAACTAAAATAACATTAAGTTTGGCTGTTGTTATGTCAAGTATGCTTTTTGCATCAACGACTGATACAGCAAAACAAAAAGTAGCAAAAGGAACAATAACTTCTGAACAATTAAGTTATAGAAATACTAATCTAAGTGAAACTCATGGAACACCAAAGTCTGAGTATAGTAAAGCCTATGCAGGAAGTAGTAAGAAAATAGCAAGAGCATTTCAAGATGCACCACCTATGATTCCTCATGATACTGAAGGTATGTTGCCAATAACACAAAATAACAATCAATGTGTTGGGTGTCATATGCCAGAAGTAGCTAAATCAATGGGTGCAACTGCTATTCCTATTTCACATTTAACTGATTTTAGACCACATACTAGTATTGCAAAAGACGGTAGTGTTCTTAAAGAAGGGCATAAAATTGTAAATAGTTCAGATGAAAAACAAAAAAATGTATCTATTAAAAAAATGGATGGTAAACTTTATCATGGTAGATTTAACTGTTCTCAATGTCATGCTCCTCAATCAAATGCGAAGTTAATAACTCCAAATAACTTTAAAGCTGATTTTACATCTAAAGATGGTGCTTTTAAATCATCATGGGATGATACAAAATTCATGGAAGATATTGATACTACAAAATAGTAAAATAATAATTTATAGTTAAGAAAAAGATTTTCTTTTTCTTAACTAATTTATGGAGTAATAATGCAAAGAAGAGAACTACTTACATCATTCAAAAAACCATTTGAAAATGATGAAAAAAATGAATTTTTAAGACCTCCATATTTTAAAAATGATAGTGATTTTACAAATGTCTGCATAAGATGTGAAACAAAAGACTGTGCAAAGATTTGTGAAGAACAAATAATTATAATACAAGAAGATGGAACACCAATATTAAATTTTGCAAGCGCAGGATGTACATATTGTGATGAATGTGCAATATCATGTAAATATGATGTATTAAAATTGGAAAATAAACAAAATATTAATGCAATATTTACAATAGATACTATAAAATGTATGTCACATAATAATATAATGTGCTTTTCATGTAAAGACCCATGTTTAGATAATGCAATTAATTTTGAGGGAGTATTTAAACCAGTAATTAATGCTGATTTATGTACCTCATGTGGATTTTGCGTAGGTGTGTGTCCAAGTGATGCGATTAGTATAAATATAATATAAAAAGAGGATAATATGGCAGTAAAATTTATAGCATTTGTAAATCAAAAAGAAGATGGTGGTTGGAATATAAAACTAACTGATACCTATGATAATGTTGAAGTAATATGTGAAGATCTAAAAGAATTTGAAACAAACCTAGAAGATATGGGTAGTGAATACGGAAATGAAATAGAAGTGGTATGGGAAAAATCACCTATGCTAACTCCTGCAAATTATAATGATCTTGAAGTAAAAATGGCAAAACTTCAAGAAGAATATAAAGAAGAGATTGACAAAATCAATAATGATAAGCAAGATACTACAGAACCCCAAGATGGTTTTAATCCAAATGAAGGGTTTAACCCAAATGCTTAAAATACTTTTAGCTTCTTTTTTATTTTGTATAAATTTATTTGCATTACAAACTATAACTCCAACAAAGGTATATAATATAAATGGTGCAGTTATGGATAGTGTATATCATAATAATAAAATCTATGCTTCTACAAATAGTGGAGTAGTTGATATACTTGATATGAATACAAACAAAATTATAAAAGAAATAAAAATACCTCAAATAAAAGATTTCATGGGTGATTTAATAGATAATCATGTTACTAGTATTGATGTAATTGGTGATAGATTATTAATTGTAGCACAAGCACAACATGGTAAAAATGAAATATTTATATATAAAGATAATTTAGAAAAAATAATATCAGTAGAAAAAAAATTATCTATAAATAAAGCTAGATTTATAACTAAAGATAAATTTATATTTGTAACTCTTGATAGTGAATTATATACATATGATATGATACAAAATAAAATAATTAGTAAACTTGATGTTAGAAATGAAGATAGTGAATTTAATTCTAAATTTTCTGACTTTTGTTTCAATGATGATAAAACGAAAATAGCATTAGCAGATGAAAGTGGTATTATTAAAATAGTTGATTTAGGACAAAATAAAATAATAAAAATGTTAAAAGATGGTAATCTTGATAATGTATTTAAAGTCCAATGGAAAGAAAATATTTTAATAACAGGTGGGAAAGATAAAAAATCAATACTTTATAATCTAAACAAAGATAGTAAAAAAGTTGTAAATAGTGATTTTTTTGTTTATGGAGTTGCACTAAGTGATAATTTAAAACTTGGAGCATATAGTATTGATCCTCAAAATAATGTAGTAGTATTTGAAACTAATAGTTTAAAAAAGCTATATAAACTAAGTGGAACAAATATGACAATAACATCTATTGAATTTTTATCTAATGATGAAGTAATAATAGCTAGTGATTCAAAAAAAATAAATTATTATAAATTAAAATAAAGGGTGGTAAAAGTTATGGAGTTTAATGAAGCAGAATTTTTGTTTGAAGTTGAAGTTCCTTATGATGAACTTATTGTTTCAAGAACTAATTTAGAGGGTATAATAACATATGCAAATGAAACATTTGCTCAAATTAGTGGATATACAAATGATGAGTTAATTGGTCAACATCACAATATTGTAAGACATCCTGATATGCCAAAATATTGTTTTACTGAACTATGGGATACAATTAAAAAAGAACAAAAATGGGTAGGAAATGTAAAAAATTTAACCAAAAATGGCGGATATTATTGGGTAAAAGCAACAGTATCAGGTGTATATAAAGATGGAACTTTAGTTGAATATAAATCAATAAGAGTACCGATAAGTCAAGAAGAAAAACTTCAAACTTTAAAAGATTATGACAAGTTAAAAATTGAAACAAACGATAAACAAAGACATATTGTTTATAAATAAAAAGGAAAATAAAATGAATATATCAAGTATAGTAGTACAAACATTACCAAAATTTTTAGACCAAGTCGTAGTTGACTTAAAAGCATGCGAGGCTTGTGATTATCATTTACATGATGAAAAAGGAAGAGTTATTATTACTATTGAGGGAGAAGGTGTATCTGAAGAGTTAGCAAAACTTAGAATAATTGAAGCAATACCTCATGTAATAAGTGCAGATATGCAAATGGCATATAGTGAAGATGAATTAGATCAACATATGGAAGTAATAAATAATGCTGATGCAGTTCCTAAAATGTTAAATGAAGAAAATGTAGATCCTAAAGATATTATATATAGAGGTGATTTAAAGAAAAAAGACCTTGAAGGTTTTGCTAGAGAATTTGATAAAAAAGACTAAGCTTTAAAGCTTAGTTAAAAAAGTCTTTAGGTTTATTTGTAAAAAACTTCCAATTAATTGGAAGTATTTTTACAGATGAGTCTTTTTTTATTAAATCTTGATGTTTATCTAAAATCATTAATGAATTACAATTATGTAATACTCCAACCATACCAGGTAATCTTTTCTCTGATGGTGTAAAAAATTCTCCATCAAAAAATCCAGGAATAATAGTAGTACGACCTTTTTTATTTGGAAGGTCTTGTGATATTTTAGTATATAAAGTATTGTGGTATATATTTTTATTTCCAGTTAGTATTTGTAATATAGCTTTTCCAAATACTTCAAATATAAGTGCAGCAGCAAGAGGATTTCCTGGTAGATTTAATATTAAGGTATCATTTATTTTACCAAATACAGTTGGTTTACCAGGTTTTATTGTAATACCATCAAAAAAAGTTTCCATATCAAATGAATTAAAAGCTTCTTTTGTATAGTCTGCATCTCCAACACTAACACCACCACTTGTTATTATTAAATCAGCATCAAGTGAATTTACAATCATCTCTTT
>Ga0256824_10000719_pt1 | contig 12824 bp, 16 predicted proteins | sample CV67metaG_FD_191570 | JGI IMG/M metagenome (GOLD analysis project Ga0256824, IMG submission 191570) | Hydrothermal vent microbial communities from East Pacific Rise, Pacific Ocean - CV67 | ecosystem: Environmental > Aquatic > Marine > Hydrothermal vents | place: Pacific Ocean: East Pacific Rise...
TAGTTTCACCTCATATTCTCCTTTGTCATTAAGCTCTAACTGACGCATATCTACAAGTCTAAAGTTACTGATTGCATCAACCATACCTCTGTCATGTCTTTCATACATAGTTACAACTACATCCCAACACTCTTCTGGTGTGGTACATTTGGCCAAAGCCTTCTCTGCTTTCTTAGGTCCTATACCTCTAAGGCCAATAACATTATCACCTGTATCACCAGTAAGAGTCTGAACATAATATCTCTTCATGGCTTCTTCCTCTGTATTCTCTATCCACTTCATATCAATCTTATATAATGTAGATTGGTAGTAGTTGAACATCTTACCTGGAAGAGCTTTTAGAACATCTTTATCAACAGCACATAGTACATACTTGTCATAGTTATCTCTCTTCTTACATACTACAATATGGTCAGCCTCCCACTCAGTGTTATTAAATGCTTTGTCAGGATATTTATCTACCATAGCATTCTTCAAATCACCAAGACCATAAGGAGCTAACTTATCGTCTCTGTTACCCTTGTAGTTAGGGTCAACCAATGTATAAGGGAATGATTTTCTACCTCTTGTAAAGTGTAGCTCAAAGTCAATACAACCTGTTCTCTCAAGTATAAAGTCTATCTTCTCTTCTGAGTGTATGATAGCTTCTTCCATATCAAGAAAGCTGAGAGTGTGGTTCTCTTTGTTAAACCCAGGGTCTTGCTCTATCTGTTCCCATTCACCATCAGAATACATACTACGAGGAAGCAATTCCTCAGTAGATGATAAAACACTACATGTAGCAAATGTTATTGTATCTGCATCTATAAGTGCTATCTTCCCATTCTTTAATGGTAATACCTCTCCTGTAGCATCAATGTTGATATCTACAAACTCATCTTCAATCTCTGACATGACCAGCAACCTTATTTAATTTCTTATTAATGGCTTTGATTAATCTAGCACCATACATTACTTTGAATTGATTAGTCATAATGACAACATCTGCCATTTCCTCAATCATATCCTCCTCTACCTGTCTGCCTCTGTTTAAGAACTGTGTGATTTTAACGATAGCTTCTGCCATCTCCTCTACTGTTACATAGAGTTGATGGTGAGCACCGAACTTATCAACTGCTTTCTTGTATAATTCACTTTCTACCATTACTTTCTTCCTTCCATAAATTTCCAACTCTTGGAGTAGTACTGTTCTGTAGTTCTCTCAAAATTAGGGTTATATGCTTCTTTGAAACCCATTCTCTTGTAGAAGCCACAATATTTACAAAGGTCATTAAATACCTTAGTTCTATTCTCTTCTGTACCAGCTTCATCTATTGACCTTGCACCTAGTAGAGAGCTTCTTGGCCCCTCAGGTTCATTTAACATTCTATCAATAGAACCAGCTATTGTACATGGATAGTAACCATCTTGTGTATATACAAACCCACATGAGGTAGCATTATCACAACCGAATGAATAGTCTTCTGTATCAAACTCTAGGTCATCACAAGGTGCATCACAAGTAGCATGGAACTCAGGGCTAATACCTACCCACTTAGCTGAGTCCTCAATACAGATATCAACTGGTGGTGTATAGTCCTTAACTCCATTTGTCACTAGAACAACATGGAAGTGCATATGTAGCAATCTAATAATTGTATCTATATGTGGGTGTATTGTAGGCTCTCCACCAATTACCTTAACTGTAAGAGTTTTACCGAATAGCATATTATCTACAATAAATTTCTTTACCTCTCCTACACCCATCTCTGTCCATGTTGTAGTAAGATTAGAGAATCTAGAACAATTACTACAAGTAAGATTACACTTTGTAGTAATATCAATATCAATTACAGTAGTGTTTCTCTTCCCTAAGAATTTCATAGTTCCATCACTTTCTTCTACATAGTGCATTTCATTAGGGTATTGTAGTTTTACCTTGTGTATAACCTCTCTATCCTTAGTGGATATAAAGAGTTTATTTACAAACATAGGAAGATATCCTAAGTATTTTCTCTCATCATCTGTTACATCATCTATGTTATACAGCCTAAGATATGCAGGCTGGTTATCATAAATTCGCTGTTGGTCAATTTTATCTAGTTTCATTAGTCTACCTTCATTGGAGTTGATTTAAATTGAAATGCTTTGGTCTTGGATATCTCGTCCCAAGCTTTAAGCATTGCTACCTCAAGATTTTTCTTGTGTAAATCTTTAGTACCTATTGGTACTCTCAGGTATACAGCATCGTGAACCACGTTATAAATATATTCTAAGTAAGGTATTTCTTCATTGTCTTTGATAAGGTAATGAACCGCGAGTTTAGTTGTTTCTGCACCACTACCCTGGATAGGAGCATTGATACCGTCTGTACCTAGCTTAGGCTTAATCTTTCTACCTAGGGCTGTATATACATAGAATGTAGGCTTACTGTAGTTATTCCATACATTTCTGTGGTAAGAACCGATCTTCTTGTATTTTCTAAAGTAAGTATCTCTAAACTTCTGAGCTTCTTTGTCAGATAACTCAATACCGAAGTTGGCATATACATATCTTTGATAAGTCTTCCAACTCATTCCAAATACTAAACCAAAGTTCATTGATTTACCAATTGTTCTGTCTAGTGTATCAATGTATTCACCGCCCATACTATCAAGAGAACCTGCTTTACCTGTGTTCATAACTTCAGATTTGAGAACACCATCTTCGTGCAATTTCTTACCACTTGTAAGCATTGCCATAGCTGTGTGTAGGTCTTCACCCTCTCTTAGCTGTCTATTCATCTCAGGTTCACCAAATATCTCTGCTACAAGTCTTAATTCAAGTGTAGAGTAGTCTAATCCAATAACCTCTGTATCTACAGTATCTGCATTAAATAGATGTTGATAATTTCTAGGTATCTGCTGTGCATTAAACCCATTCTCTAAGTCACCACCAGTGGCTGTAAATCTACCTGTACCAGCACCAGCTACATTGAACTTAGTATACATCTTGTTGTAGTTAATAGATAGCAAATACTTCTGCTGTTTTCTATATCTTCTAAGGTCAAGTATGTGCTTAGCTTCCTCAGCATTATCTCTGCTGGATAGTGCATAAGCAATCAGTGTTTCTGCATTACTACTATCTGTGCCTAGATACTCTTTAATCTGCTTAGGTGAATTAACATTTAACCCTGCAGGTAATAAAGCTTCTGTAACCTCTAGGTTCTCAGTTGCCTTATCTAAATCTATCTTCCACAGTTCTCTGTTTAACACTAATCCATTCTGTTGATATTGTAGTGCATAACCCTGGGATAGCATATCTACAATATATGAGGTCTTCTTTCTAACCTCTTGTATCTTAGCCTTCTTCCACAATTCTGCAAGTGCATATACATCAGTAACAGCATATAGATACGCTGCCCGACTCACATATGAACCCTTGGGAAAACCCTTTGCTCCATGGTCTTCACCGATATCTTTGTAGAGGTCATTTAGCTCTCTAAACTTCTTTACAATCTTCTTTAACCCAAAGCCATCTTTAACAAATTCTGCATATGCGTCCTTAACTAAATAGTATAGGTCATCTACTTTACCACCATGTAATGCTGGGCTTATGTTCAATGTACCTAAGTCATAGCTGGCATTATACCATACTGTCCACATAGTATTAAGGTAATTCTTTAACTTCTCTAGTTCTAGGATATAATTCATTTTATCATAACCTATAGAAGCTATATCTAATACATAAATTGTTTGGGAGGTCTCTGGTTGGTAGAGTTGTATCATTCTAAAGTCTGTATATAAACCACCAGTTTCTATATCAGCGAATATTGGGAGGTCTGAACTAAATTTAGGTAGTTCTTCCAACGTTTTTACTATCTTGAATTCCATGTTTGTCCTTTATACTCTTGGAAGAGTTTATTAGTGGTGCCATACATCCACATTGAATGAGGGTCTTAAAAAAAGGAAGGGTAGTATGACACCAGGATATCCCCCCACAAGGAGGGATACTAGCTATCATACTTCAGGCATATCCATCTCTATGTCTTCCATACCTTCATCTTCACCTAAGTCGTCTGCTTCAACCTCATCAGAACCTGTATATTCTACAAATTTCTGTAGTTGAATAGCCGTCAAGTAAAAAGCAAGGCCTTCGTTTCCAGAGTACGCATTGATACCAACAGAACCATGTAGGACTCCAACAGAGCCTTCACCGATCTTTCTGTCTCCAAGATTAAGTACATTTCCATTACCTCTAAGTACCTTAATCACATTGGTTTTTCCATCAGGCCATTGTGTAAGTGTCTTAGCGGCAAGTGTCCATCTACCTGTCTCGTGTTTGATAACAGCATCGTCTTCGTCTAACTGCTCTTTACCTGCATCATCTAGTGTAGGAGCCATCTCTGGTTTGAACATGTCATAGTTTTGTTTAGTACAACCCTGAGGTTTGTTTTCTCTCCAAAACTTATCAAAACGAGCTTTATCTTTTTTCATAGACTCAGCATCTGGGTAAATAACTGTCGCAGTATAGTTGTAGTCTTTAGGGTCCTCAGAGTTTGAGTCCTTATTCATCTTCAGTTTACCTTGACCAGATATGTTTACCCAAGCTAGTGGGAGTTTAGGTGATTTAAATGTGAATTTAACGTTTGCCATTGTGTTTCCTTGTGTTTTATGTTTTTAAATTGGCCCTTGAGCCGGGTATTTCACCGGCATAGCTGGGCAGGGTATTATGCTTCTGGTTTCTCGTCAGAACCAAGACCGTCTTCACGCTCAGTATGAACAGCTCTTGTAGCTTCTGCCTCAGTAATGATGTCTTTAGCCTCATCGTTACCGATGTTACCATCAAGAAGGTCTTGAATAGCTCCATCTTTAGTAGCTTTGAATACTTTAGACTCATTTCTCCAAGAAGCAGTAGCTTCAGTACACTCTCTCTCATAACCATTTTTAACTTTCTCGTTAACTTTAAATAGTGAGTCACCTGCTTCATCAGCAACTGGTTCCCATTTCTTGTGGTATGTACAGAAAATGTGAGTTACCGTACCATCAGCATCAAATACAGTGTAGTCATTTACGTCAGCTGAACCACCACCTACTTTAGGCTTAGTCAATTCATTAAGTGCCGCTGTTAACTCTTCAGATGCTTCGTGCTTAGTACATAGAGCAACAACTTGCTCATTCATTTCTTTTTTTGTCATAATAGACCTTTCTATTGTTTATCGGTAAACAATTAAAACCAAAATTTAGTTTATATGTAAACTGTTAAAACAACTGTTATTTTTTGAGGGATAACTAGATATGAAAAACCCTTTAAACTTATAATATAGATATTATCTATCATTTATATTAATATTATATCGAAATATCGCTTAATCTATTCTTAAATTCATTAGATTAAGATAATTTTATCAATCGCCCTCGACAACGCTACATACATCAGTCGTTTGTACTGCTCAGGATTAATGTTTCTACAAATCAAGAGGTCATCATAGTCTATAAACACTGTAGAGAACTCAGAACCTTGTGCTTTGTGTACTGTAGTACAATAAGGTCGTGTAATGTTAAACACATAGTTCTTATGGGCTAAGTATTTAGACCAAGCTTTACCTCTTTCATATACACCAGGTTTATTTCTGTTAGCTCTACAAAATGCAGGGATATTATCGTCCTGTTTTAGGTTATTTTCCTTGATTACATTTCTCTGCCAAATCTCTACATCAGTTTTTAGCCTCTGTTCTGTGGCATAATGGTTAGGGTCATAGTAAATCAGATATTGGTCATCATTATGTTCTATAACCATCTGTTTATACATACCTAAATTGGTATTATACTTATCAAGGTCTCTATTAACTGTATCAGCCTTCTTAATTAGCTTTGTACCAGACATTAATTTGCCCTTCTCTACACAGGCTGGGTAAATTCTAGGCTTAAAGTCTGCTACAACCATTGTAACTGGCAAACCATTCATAACTAACTCATCATTGTAGTAGAATGGATTATCACCACCAATCAGTGTGTTTAGATACACCATTCTCTTGTTAGTAAAGCATAGAACTCTGTCTGTATCAGGATTAAATTTCTTTACCCAATCCTTATCTTTAACTACATCAATCATCTTATAGTCTGTGAAGTCCCTAATTGAACGCATAAACTTCATAAATAGCTCTGTACCCTCTGGGTTCTTGCTTCTGTGTTGTGTAGTAAGTTCCTGCAATGGTTCCCAAGGTTGAATAGCCTCACCTGTAACCGGTGGAAGCTGATAAGGGTCTCCAAATATAGTTACTTTCGCATGGTCAGGCAATACATCAAACAGGATATCTAAAATCTCTTGTGAAATCATACTGAACTCATCAATAAAGACATCAGTTATCTCACTTAGGTCTGTTTCTCCAACTTTCTTCAACTTCGTATTCAACTTCTTCTTAAAGTTCTCATTGATTGTAGGTACCAGCTTCAGTACTGAGTGTATTGTATAGACATTCTCTATCCCTTTAGCCTTCAGTACATCTGCCGCCTTGTGTGTAGGAACAAGTACCAGTGTCTTTGGATTAGCTTGGTTAGCTAACTCTGTACTCTTTCCTGAGCCTGCAAAACCAAGCACAAATTGTGTGTCCTGCTCATAGTATGGGTTATTACTCATCTTAACAACCTACAAATACCCAATAACAATGACCATCTTGGTTTGTTATTAGTACTGCATTGTCTGAACTACACCCTAGAGGTGGTAGTGGCTTAAGTGGTGCTAGGCACGCTAACGCTATTGCTGTTGTTATCATCATTATGATTAATGTTTTCATTTTATTCCTTTATTCCCGACTTCAGTCGGAATCAAAATGGTATGCAGATGTAATCTTCTGTTGTCAGTAAGTACATTGCATCCTCATATGTTATATCCTTGATGTAGGTAGACTCTCCACCTTTCATCAGGACAACTGCATTTTCCCAAGTTACCATATTCATAGTAGCTTCAAAGAAGTCATTCTCTTGCTTCTCTGTTATTACTTCCCGATCAGAACACTCAGCCATATCAATCCTCCTACAATACTTATGATTGTGATATCCCATATGATTTCTTCCATATGTATTCTGCCTGAGTCTCTAATGTACCCCATCTTCTTCAATAGCTTCTTCATTACCAGCTCCCATTTGCTATACTGCTTGAATGACCATCTCTGCTAGGAGTGCCTCTGACTAACCACTTAGGGTCAATCCCATCCACTGTTCTCTCAGGGTGGTCAATTCTATCTTGTTTAAGCTTCTCAGCTCTCAGCTTACGAGTGATGTTCATCTTCTTAGCTCTGACTATTGGTCTACAACCAGGGCAGTACTGAGATGTTTTACTTGAGGACTCAAATGGACCTCCACACTCTTTACATTCCTTAGTAAACATTACTCTTGGTTTAGTGTGCATAGCCATTATTTAAGTCCTTCTAGTTCCTCAAGTAGTTTAGCCGCCTCTTTGTCAGTCTCAGCTAACATCTTGTAAATAGCTACTTCTTCCATCTGCTCTTTACGCTCTGCAAGTTGTTTCATAATAAACTCTTTACGCTCTGTAGCTTCTTTACGCTGGTTATGTTGTAGCATATCTACCTTACATACAACCCAAGCTTTAGCTTTGTTAAACTCTTTGATTGCCTTAGTCTCAAGTGAACGCTGAACAACCTCAATTACTTTTACAATATCCATTCCATTTCTCCCATCTACAATTACGAAGTCACCTTCTTCTACATTCTTAAGGCTCATCTTGTAGTTATACACTGATATCTCTGGCCCACTCTCATCACTTAAATCATAAATCACTCTTGCTATTGTCTCATATTGTCCGATATAGTTCTTGTTCTTGCTTGCCATTTCATCTCCTTCGATGTTTAAATATTTTCTTTTAATTTGCTTGTCTGTCATACCTGTTACTACAATAATATCATCTGCACACATAACCTGCAGTCCCACTGTAGCATTGTTTAAGTAACAAAAGTTGCCAACCATTCTGTCATACATAAATCTAAGGTCTTCTTTACCACCTACCAACCAACTGAACCTCATAAACATATCTTCTTGGTTCAGTAGTCTGTTAGGTATAGGATTACGAATTTTAGCTAGTTGGTGAGCCATACTATGGTTCATCATCTTCTGTTGTTGTCTTTTGGCATAGTCTTCATCATACACTCTCTGTGCTAGGTTTGGTCTAGTACCACCCAATCGCCATTCATCATATGTAGCCATCAGATTACCTCCTTGATAGCACTCGCAATCTCATCACAGAAATCCCACTCAAATTTATTGTCAAACTCCTCGTGTAGTTCTGTAGCAAGTTCGTTGATTTGGTCAAGTTTCTCTACAAAGGTATCATGTTCCAATACACTTGTAAGTGCTTCCTCTTGTTTAGCTTGTAAGTCCTCATATTTCTTAAGGGCTGCAAGGTTACCATCTACTGCTTGGTCATACATTTAATATCCTTTGTGGTCTTACACCCTTTGGAGATGTAATAGTTTAGTTGTATGAGTGTCATACATCTTCTCCTGCTCTGCGTAACTCACATCTCATCTTACTAATCACTGTATCACTACAATCATACTCTTTAGCAATGGATAGGTTGTTAGCTCCTGCAAGTATATCTTTACGAATATCAGTTTTCTCACCAGTTGTTAATCTCTTGCGTGTCTTACGAACAGGCTTAAGTTTCTCTTTGAGCTTCTTGTTCTCAGCTAATAGTCTGTTGATTTCCAGTTGCATAGGATTAATGTACTCTCTGTACTCTTCCATAAATACCTCAGGTGTAATAGAGAAGGTTCGTCTACCATCTGTTTCGTTAGGCTCACTCAGTGTAATACTAACAACATCAAATTGGTTGAATAGGTTTGTCTTATGTTCTACAACTGTAGGAATGTCAATATCTAATAAAGCTTCCATTACTTCTGCTCCTGTACTGAATACTTGATGTGGCTTGGTGCATTCTCGTTCATCTTCTCTGCCCACTGTTTCTGTGACATGTTTCTAACCTCAGGTGTAACCACTGGCTCTGTTTGGTGTGTTAAATCGTTTGTCTGTACTAATTGTGTCATTATGACCTCCTGTTATTCCCAGCTAAAGGTGGGATTATTTTAGTTACTATCTCTTATGAGAGGGAGTGTTGTGCTACCTGTATCCACAGTGCGTCTTCAATCTTATGTAGATTAGATAGAATGTTCTGAAACTCTACAAATGATAGGTCAGCCTCTAAGGGCTTAACCACTGTGTAGTATTTAGAGTTGATAATCTTCGTAATGTGAAGCTTATCTCCCTCAATCAGTATCTCTGTCTGCTTGGCTGAGTTCTCAACCTCTGATAAGAATGTAGTTGTCAGTGTAAGGTGCATTGTTTCTATCTCGCTTTCTTTTTTATTTATTATATCATATTATTTCTTAAATTAAGATTAATCTTTTATAGCCTTGTAACCATTCCCTCTATCCTTGTTAAAGGACTTCTTCAAGTTCTCCTTACCAACAACATTGAATAGTTTGCGTGAGAACTGTCTGTATGTCATATACTTCTGGTCAACCACTATTTCCTCATACACTTCCTTGGTGTCAACCCAATCGTCATGTTTAACTTCCTCCCACCACATCTCTATGCCCTCTACTGTCTTGTCCTTGTTCATGTCTATAATCTCCTGCAAGAACTCTGTAGCTGGGTAATTACGAGGGTTGAACTCGTCTGTAGATATGTCTAGTGTAGATAGGTAGTGCATCAGGTGCCGTGGGTTGAAGTTACTGCGTAGCCTACTCCAATATGATATATCTCCCTTACGACTAAATGAAGGCGATAAAGCAAAGTACCGTCGTTCACCATCTGTGGCTCTTACCGGCCTAGCAGAGTTTGATGTAACAATTAGCCTGATATAATTTGCAACCGAAAATGTGTCTATTCCCTTGCGTTCAATCTCGTGCTTGGCAGCTGTGATGAGTGACTTCAATCTACTATCCTCCCTGTGAGACCCACCAAAGACCAGCTCCTCGGCTACACCCAGTAATGTAGTCTCCAATACCCTGTTGAACCCTCCCATGAGTGTCTTCTCAGTCAAGTGGTTGTAACCGCCCGACTTAAATATCTCTCCCAACATCTCGTGGAATGTATCCTTACCAGTACCCTTACTCTCCCCAAATAACACTATAGCCACATCAGGTTTCTCAGATGGTTTCTGTACCATGTGTGCCATATACTTGATAAGGTAATCGTAGTACTCGCTGTTGTTCCTACAAATAACATGAAGTATATAATCCAGGTATTGTTCGTGTCCCGGTCCTTCCTCTGGCTCGATGAACCCGTTGAATAGGTTATACACATTCTCGTTGAACTTGTTGGCTAGGTGTGGTGCAAACTCAACCTGTGGGTAAATCTCCACAAATTCCTCAAGCTTGTTCACCTTGGTATGTGGTGCAGAGCAGAACTTGATAAATGATTTGTCCTCAACTGTGTTTCTGTCAATGTCTGCATACATCACCTTGTTCCCTAAATACACTGCCCGGAAATCTGTTAATGGCCTCCAATTAATCTTCTTCGTAGTGGATGTATCGTGCTTGGCATCGTTGATGAGTCTTGAGATATAACCATCTGTAGAGTGTTTGTCACCGATCTGGTCAATCTCGTCCAGTATGGTTCGGATATGCTCAATCTCATCTGTATATGGTATCAATTCCTTTACTACAGCCCATGCCAAGTCGGAAGAGTTGTCAATACGCCACTTGCTGTGTTTGTGGTCCCATAGGTTTGTGTCTCCAGATTTGAGGTGGTCCATTAGTGGAGAACTGATAAACCGTTTGAGTGTGTTCTCACCCAAGTCCTTGGCTCGTGTCTTAACAGCCTCATATAATTCCTGGGGCATATCTACAATAGGTAGCTGGTTGTGTTCAAGGTATTGTGCAACACCGGGATCGTTGTAATCATAGAAACACCAATTATGCCCAGCTAGTAAGTCAAACTTATCCTTCTGCTTCTGTCTCTTGCTGGTTATGTTAAATGTGTTCTTGAAGAAACAGTGCCAACCTTTCCTTGTTTTGTGGGTATATGTCTTGTCTTTGTAGAAGTCCAATGGATGGTCCCTAGTGTCCAAGTCCAATACTACAATATCAGGGTAGTCTGCCAGGTATATAGCGAAGTTCTTCATTCCCTCTTCATACATTATTCTGTTTTCTGCCTTCATTCCACCGATTGGAATTTTTTTACCTTGTTCGTTTAGTCGTATCTTTATGGGTAGCACCTTCGTGAGTTTTAGCATGTTTGTGTCCTTTTTAATAATTTTGATAATATATTATAGCGAATTATTCTTAATCTTAGATTTATAAGAATAGATTATAATTCTTTAATTCTCTAATTCTCGTCGCCGGTACTCGGTACATATGTGTAGTATATATATATATTTTACCGAGTATAAGTATTAAGAATTAAAGAATTAAATAATATTATACTTAAGAAAGGTTTAAGAATAAAACTGAAACCTCCAGCTGATGTAACTAATGTAGGTTCATATCCTTATAATAGACAACCATATCCTTTAATTGCTGTAAATTGACGTCTGGATTGTTTGAATGGAATTCCATGGCCCTAAGTGTGGGAGGTCTCTTTTCAACTCCTTGGCCCGCAATATTATAGGCTACTAATTGTAAGGAAGCCCACGAAATGTTTTGGCCAGTAATGTTAGTTAAATTTACAGCAATTCGCTTGGCTGCCCTAACATCTGAAATTCTGCCCGACTCTATTAATCCTTTGGCCCCTACACAGAGGCCTCCTAATTGAATATCTGTTAAAAGTTTCATTTGTATTCCCATCCTTTTTCTATTGCCACGATTTTATCAACCGCTGTATGTGTAGTTCCAATACTATTAAATTCCTTGCCGTCGATTAATTTCTGGGCTACCCAAACAAGCTCTGTAATTTCTGGTATGCCTCCGTCAGCATCCCCCGGAGTGGGATAGCAATCAACTGCTGAGGCCTTCGCTGAAGGATTGGCCCCGATTATTTTACAAATCCACTTCCATTTATGCCCGTGGGATTGGTTGTCGTGTCCATAGCATTTTCGGTGGATATGGTGGGCCAATTCGTGTAAAATTGTATCCCTAACATCATATTTCAGCGTCCCACCCAGGGACTGTGCGGGACTGCAATCAACCTCGTGGCTGAAAATGTTAATAAAATTTCTGCCATGCCTCTTACCATCTTTACTTCGATCGGGATAATATGTACCGAGGGAGCTATTCTTTTGGCCTAGCCTAAGATATAACTCAATGTCCCAACAGTCGTCCATAACCTCTTCACTAATTGTAGATAAATGTTCACTACCGGCTGGGTGGATATAATTTTCCCAACGCTCTAGGCCTGTTTGTAGAAGGCTCTGGGCCTCCTTTGTAGAGATATCGTGGGGCATTATTTCTTACCCCCTCTCTTTGGCTTAATCGGTGCCTCTTCGGCTGCTGGGACGATATTATCAAAAGGATATTTGGCTAAACGTTGGGCCTTAAGGTCCTCAATCATCTTGACGTGGTCCTCAAGTTTATCGGTCCCAATTAGGCCAAGTGTAGCTTTATCGGCAGTCTTAATTTCTTTGGTAATGGCACGCCATTGGCCCACTGCTACATCACAGTTGTGGTCGTAAGCTCCAGACTTTTTCTGGGTAAAATCAGTAAGTGGGTGGTACATCTCGTGGCGTGTACACCATTTGTTTAGAACTCCATCAATTTCCATATCTGGATTGGCTTTGGATTTTGGCTGGCTCCCGGCTAATTCTAATAGTGCTTCGGCAAGTGCCTCTGTGTGGTCGTGCTGGTCTAAAACTGCTTGTATCGCTAATTGTGTCTTGTTCATTATGAACTCCTTATATTTTATATTACCCGG
>Ga0256824_10000720_pt1 | contig 12820 bp, 8 predicted proteins | sample CV67metaG_FD_191570 | JGI IMG/M metagenome (GOLD analysis project Ga0256824, IMG submission 191570) | Hydrothermal vent microbial communities from East Pacific Rise, Pacific Ocean - CV67 | ecosystem: Environmental > Aquatic > Marine > Hydrothermal vents | place: Pacific Ocean: East Pacific Rise...
ATGGGTTGAAGAAAAATTAGGGCGTAAAAAAACCCGATTACGACTTTAAACTAAATGGTATAAATACCAACGTTAACCCTATGAAAAGAAAATTGTGTTTTGCGTAATCGGGCACTACAAAGATATGTATTTAAAAGTATATTTACCTAATTAATTTTATTTTTTTTCATGTTTTTTACCTTAAAAGTCATTTGACGGACAAAAAACTTAAATTGAGGTTGTTATTAGGTGTGGATAGACAAATAAAAAAGTATTTTTAAAAAAAAGTTGGGTCTGTGAATTAAAAGAATTATCTTTGCTTAACTTCAATGACAATGGAAAAAAGAACTGTTTTAAATAGTAAGCATTTTGAAATAACCTTAAAAAGGTTAGCTAGTCAATTAAAAGAAAATCACCAAAATTTTGAAAATACAGTATTGATTGGTTTACAGCCACGTGGTATTCATGTGTTGGAAAGATTGAAATCAATTTTAGAAAAAGATTTAGGTAAATCCCTACAATGTGGTCAATTAGATATTACATTTTATAGAGATGATTTTAGAAGAAGAGACACTCCATTAATTCCTTCTGTTACAAATATTGACTTTATGATAGAAAATAAAAATGTGGTCTTAATGGATGATGTTTTATTTTCTGGCCGTACAATTAGAGCCGGTTTAGATGCGCTTTTAGCATTTGGACGTCCTAATAAAGTTGAACTGTTAACGTTGATAGATAGAAGATTTACAAGACATTTACCAATTCAAGCTGATTACGTTGGCAAGGTTGTAGACACATTAACAGATGAAAGAGTGTCAGTGGAATGGAATGAAGTAGAGGGAGAAGATAAAGTAGTTTTATTCAAACAAAATAATTCAAATGGATAATTTAAGTGTAGATCATTTAATAGGAATTAAAGATTTAACTAAGGCTGATATTGAGCTTATTTTTAAAACTGCCGATTCGTTTAAGCAGGTTATTAATCGCCCAATTAAAAAAGTGCCTTCTTTAAGAGATATTACAATTGCTAATTTGTTTTTTGAGAATTCAACTAGAACAAGATTGTCATTTGAATTAGCTGAAAAAAGATTATCTGCTGATGTGGTTAACTTCTCAGCAGCAAGTTCATCTGTTAAAAAAGGAGAAACCTTAACTGATACAGTGAACAACATTTTGGCAATGAAAGTTGACTTAGTTGTGTTGAGACATCCAAATCCAGGTGCAGCCAAGTTTTTATCAGAAAGAATTGACGCTAAGGTTGTAAATGCAGGTGATGGAACACATGAACACCCTACACAAGCTTTACTAGATGCGTATTCTATAAGAGAACAACATGGAGAAGATTTTAAAGGTAAAAAAGTAGTGATTGTAGGAGATATTCTTCATTCAAGAGTTGCCTTGTCTAACATCTTTTGTTTGCAAAAGTTAGGAGCTGAAGTGATGGTTTGTGGACCAACAACTCTAATTCCTAGAGACATTAAAGAGTTAGGTGTTAAAGTGGAGCATAACTTAAGAAAAGCACTTGAATGGTGTGACGTAGCAAATATGCTAAGAATTCAGTTAGAAAGACAAGAAATGAAATTCTTTCCTTCTTTAAGAGAATATTCTATGCTATTTGGTTTAAATAAAACATTATTAGATTCTTTAGATAAAAAAATTACAATTATGCACCCAGGTCCTATAAACCGTGGTGTGGAAATTACCTCAGAGGTAGCAGACTCTGATCAATCCATTATTTTACAGCAAGTGGAAAATGGAGTAGCAATTAGAATGGCAGTTATCTATTTATTAGCAGGTAAAATTGGACGTGAATAATTAGAACCCTTAGAAAATAAATGAAAAGATATATTGTTTTTATAGCCTTATTCTTAACTGCGTATTCATTTCAGGTTTCTGCCCAAAATTATAATTTTCAATATTTATCAATTCAAAAAGGATTGCCTCAATCTCAGGTGTATGCCATTTGCTTTGATTCTAATAACTATGCTTGGATTGGTACTCAAGGTGGTGGTGTTTGTGTCTATAACGGAGTTGAATTTAAGTATATTACCAAGCAAGATTCATTAATATCTAACAGAGTTTATAGCATTTTACAAATTAAAAATGAAATTTGGATCGGCTGTAAAGGAGGCGTTTCACTTTTTGATTTAAAAGGACGGTTTATAAAAAATTTTAGATTCAAATCACCTTCAATTTTAGCTAAAAGTTGTGTCGAATTTAAAGGTGATAATTGGATTGGTAGTAGTCATGGAGTTTACAAAATTGAAGCTAATTCTCTGAAAAAGTATACGTTGAATCCGAATGTTGCTGAGATAAATATTCAATCAATTTTAATCGAGAACAATTCTGAACTATGGGTGAATACACCTAAAGGGATATTCAATTTACTAAAAATACCAAATAAGTTAAATTCTAATAGAGGACTTTCTAACAGCAATATTACAGTTAGTGTAAGTATTAAAAATCAATGGTTAATAGGGTCTTATGGTGGGGGAGTTCAATTATATGATAAATCTAAAGGAATTATTACTCCAAAAAGGTTAGCCATTTTAAAAAATGAAATAATTCTAGATATTTTAGTTAATGAAAATGAAGTGTGGATTGCAACTATGAATAGAGGTGTTTTTGTTTGGAATACAGAATCAAATGAAGTAAAAAACTTTACGGCTAGTAATGGCTTATCAAATAACCACGTTAGAACGTTAAAAAAGGATAAATGGGGTAATGTATGGATTGGTACCTCAGGCGGTGGAATTTCAATTTATAACAATAGTCCATTTTTAGAATACAATAAGGCAAATGGTTTAAATTCAAATTACATCTATGATGTTGTTAAAGATAAAAATAAAAACTTATGGGTGTCAACTGAAGGGGCGGGAGTAGTTAGATTAAATGATACCTCAAATGTTTTATTTGATGAAGAGTTTGGGTATAAATCGGTGAAGACTAGAGTGATTTTTGAAGATAGTCAGCACAATATTTGGTTTGGTTCTGAAGGCGAAGGTATTGGGTTATGGCTTTCAAAGGATAACAAAGACACTATTTATAGGTTTAAAAACAACAGTGGGCTACAAAATTATTGGATAAAGTCGTTTGCTCAAAATCCAAATACAAATCAATTATTTGTGGCAACGGCTGGTGGAATTCATGAGTTAATAATTCAAAATGATTTTCCTGTTAAAGTTAAGTTTAGAAAAATAAATAATCAAAATATACCAAATAGAATAAGCCAAATTTGTTTTGATAATAATGGTATACTTTACTTTTCTTCAAATCATGGAGTAGGGAAAGTTATACTAAAAAATGGAATAGTAAAGGCCGTTAAATTATTTGAAGATAAGTCAAACTTTAGAAATGTAATAGTTAAATTTAATATTTTGGTTGCCGGCTCTACAGATAAAGGTATTTTAAAAATAGATTTAGAAACTGAAAGTGAATTAAGTTGGATTGATACTAAACACTGGTTAAATTCGAATAATATTTATCAAATAACATGGCATAATTTTGAGTTATGGGTGGGTACCGAGAAAGGGTTGACTAAGTTATCTATGAATGATCAAAATAATATAATATCGAATCAATTTTATCAATATGAGGATGGTTTTGAAGGTGTTGAGACTAATGTTAATGCCTCTAGCATAGATCATGAACAGAACTTGTGGTTTGGAACTACAAATGGCTTGTTTTTATTTAATGGAGAATCTACACATAATCATAAAAAAATTGGCCCAGCATTTAGATTTTTAGATATTCAATTATTTTATGAATCCATATTAAATACAAAATTTTCACGCTACTTTTCAAACCCGATTAAAGATTCCATTTTAACCTTAGAACATGATAATAACCATATTGGATTTAGTTTTGAGGCCATTCAATATGCACACTCCAAGCAAATTAGATACCGTTGGATGTTAAAAGGATTTGATAAAAAGTGGACGCCAGCATCAAAAAATACATCTGCTACGTATGGTAATTTAAAAGCTGGTAAATATGTCTTTTTAGCCCAATCATCAATAGATGATACATGGAATTCAGAACCAATTAAATTTGAGTTTAGTATTGAGGGACCATTTTGGGCAACAATTTGGTTTAAAGTTGGTTCGGTATTTACAATTTTATTAGGTATAGGTTTAATAATTCTGTCTATATATAAAAGATTTCTACGAAAAAATACTGAATTAAGAGAGAAATTAGAGTTAGAAAAATCATTGTTAGAACTAGAACAGAAAGCATTGAGGTTGCAAATGAATCCTCACTTTATGTTTAATGCATTGAATTCAATTCACAATTTAATTATTCTTAATGATTCTGCAAACGCAAGGTATGCACTTTCAAAATTTACTAAATTATTAAGACAGGTATTAGAAAATTCTAGAGAAAAATTTATTTCAATTGATGCGGAGGTAGAAACGTTAGCTCATTATGTACAATTAGAAAAAATCACCACACAACATGAATTCGATTTTAACGTTACTATTGATGAAGATTTAGATCCAAACGAAAAGATATTACCGCCTTTAATGCTTCAACCATTTTTAGAAAATGCAATCATTCATGGTTTTAAAAATATCATGCATAAAGGGATTATTAATGTGAGTTTTGAACTTATTGAAGATACAATTCTAAAATGTACAATAGATGATAATGGGATTGGAAGAGTCAATGCCAGTCAAATTAATTCACAAAAGGAAAGCTATCATAAGTCAACAGCATTGCATGTGACACAAGAGCGATTAGCTAATTTAAATCCGATACGTTCTGATTCTAATCAGTTACTTTCGCCATTTCAAATTGTTGACAAAACAAACTCTGAAGGGTATTCTGTGGGGACAACTATTATTATTCAATTGGAGATATAAAATGTAAGTATTTTACTTCTGTTTGAAATATATAAGAAACTTTAATTTTCTTTGATCGTTTAGTCTAAACAATAGAATTATTTAATGTTTTCAGTTTTTTACTTTAGGTTGTAAAATACTTTTACTAAAAGGAAAAATAATTTTAAGTCATGTATGTAAACCATAGTCTCTAGCTTTAAAGGGAGAAATTTAATCGTTAAATCTTCCACTTAATAATCAGACGATAAGACACAGATCAGATTGTAATAGATGCTAAATATATTGATGTATAAGTAGGGTACAGTTTGGGGATTCTATAATGTTTTATACGATTTAAAAATCTTAATTTCAACAAGTTTATAAAGAAATTGATTTAGCAGTTTGATTTAAGGTGTTTAGTGTAAGAGTCAAATTTAAGCTTCAATTAAGTTTCCGTTTGCTTTTAATTTTTCCATAATTTGGTTAGCTACTGTTAAAGCATTATAACCATCATTAATAGAAACAACAGGAGTTTCGTTAGAATTGATTGAATCAGCAAAATTTTCTAACTCTTCTTTAATAGCATTAGATGATTTCAATTCAGGATTGAAAATTTCAATTTTCTTTTTCTTTTTTCCTTCCCCTAAATCAAATACGATATCGAATGGATCTGGTTCATTATCTAAAGTTGTCATTTTTACGACTTCCATTTTTTGCTCTAAAAAATCTACACTTATGTAGGCGTCTTTTTGAAAAAATCTAGATTTACGCATGTTTTTCAATGAAATTCTTGAAGCTGTTAAATTGGCCACACAGCCATTTTCAAATTCAATTCTAGCATTTGTAATATCAGGTGTATCACTTACAACGGCAACACCAGAAGCACTTATCCTTTTTACAGGAGAATTTACAGTACTTAAGATAATATCTAAATCATGAATCATTAAATCTAAAACAACAGGAACATCAGTTCCTCTGGGGTTATATTGAGCTAATCTGTGAGTTTCTATAAATAAAGGTTTGTCAATGTATTTCTTAGCGGCTTTAAAAGCAGGGTTAAAACGTTCAACATGACCAACTTGAACAGTAACACCAGCTTCATTAGCTAAGGCAACTAATTTCTTAGCCTCTTCATTCGTTTGTGTAATTGGTTTTTCAATAAATACGTGCTTAGTTTGTCTTAGGGCTTTGGATGCAATTTCGAAATGCGTAATAGTAGGCGTAACAATATCAATACAATCGACTTCAGCCAATAATTCATCAACTGATAAAAAACGTTTTAGATTATGTGTTGCAATGGCTCTTTCAGCATGTTCATCAGAGGGGTCAAAAAAGCCTACGAATTCAAACTTATCACTTAATTCCGAAATTAATTTTGCATGAATTTTACCTAAATGTCCAACTCCAAATAAACCTATTTTTAACATGTATTCTATTTTGTTACAAAGTTAAATACATCTAAGAATATACTAAGCGCATGTTCATATTGTTATCAACATACTTTAGTTTGTTGTGTAGGGACAGAATGATGGGAGTAAACGAGTTGAAAAGGTGTGTTTACCAAAGTGCTTCAGGAATTCTTAAGTTTTGATTTGGTAGAAATGCGCTGAACATACTAGCTTTGATATTAACTCTTAGCGCTAAAACATAGTTTGGCCTTGTCCAATTTAATTGGTTGTCTGTATCTTTACCCCAAGTTCCAACTCCTGTTTGTTTCCACGTAAGTCCAGCTTCCCAACAATGCAAATCTCTCCAGATTCCTATGTTCATTCTACTAACGCCTTTCCAAGGTGATACTAAGGTAAAGGCTTCAATATCATAATCAATTGAAAAATCAAATTTCCATTTAGTACTAATGGAAAGTTTACTATCTAATCTTATGGTTTGAGTTAATTTGAAGGTGTCAATTTGTACAATTCCATTTTGTAGTCGAGTGTAGTTAATGTTATAAGTTACATTGGCTGACCACGGTAAGGCTGTTTTCTTATTAGTTGTATCTTTTACTCTTGCTTTACTTTTAAAGCGTCCAGAAATAGCCATGTTAGCTGTTTTAATCCTTCCAATACCTTTCCCTACGCTAAAGGCTAGTTCATTTTGTTTTTTTCCTGTTGTTTCGTCCCAATCATAGGGATTAATTCTCCAACCAGCTTGTAAGCCAATGTTTTTATGAGGTGTAGTTCTAAAGCTGAATGTTAAATCTGATAAATGTAAACTGTCTTTAAGTATGTCATAATTCCCACCTATATTAAAGCCATCAATCAATCGTTTACTTTTGTATTTTTTGTTTAAAGAATCTTTTTTTGATCTAGACTTTAATTCTAAAGTATTACCCAAGCTAAAATTAATTTTACCTGATTCTCCTCTTGCTATTTCTCTATATAAACTAACATCAAATGAAGAGTAATAAATTTCATGATTTAAACTGTCTAAGTAAAATTGATGCGTACCTAAATCTGGTTTATATGTAAAACTCACTTTTGGAGACATAACATGACGTAACTTTAGGTTTTGATTTAAAGATTTATAATATCCATATAAATTGGCACTTAATCCACCAGAAAAATTAATATTTCTTGACGTTTGAAACCCTTTAAGTGTGGTGTCAATTTTTAATGTATTTGTATTCCAATCCTTTTCGTAAGTTTGAAAATTCCAAATTTCATCATAGTTTGATGTTAAATTAAAATTAAACCATCCACTTTTAGGTTTTAAATTAGTTTGTACTGTTGCATGCTGTTTTATTCCATTTTTAGCGTAAGAACCAACTTGATTAAATTCATCTTTAGTGAAAATACTATCCGGTGTATTTAGTGTATTCCCAGAATTAAGGTTGTAAGTTACAGTGATGTTTTCATACCATTTTTTACCTATTTTATCTTTTTTTAATATACCTAAATCAAATCGACTTACATTAAGATTAAAAGTGGGTAAGTCAATGGTGTATGTTTTAGCACTCTTGTTTTGTCTCAATGACGTTTTTAAAGTCCAACTTCCGTTAAATTGATTTAATTTCCAGCTTTTAGTTAAATTCATTGAAGAATTTAATTGTGTATTAAAGTAGCTATCTGAAATTACTTCTAAACTGTTTTTAGGATTGTTAGAAATGAAGTTAATGTCACTATTAAATTTTAAACTAGGATGAGCTTTAGAATCTTGATTGTGCTTCCATCTAATCGTGTAGTTGTCACTTACATTTGAATCATAAAAATAACCTCTTAAACTTTCGTAGTTTAAAGTAAAATTACCTCTGTATTTATAGCGCTTGTAATAATTGGTTTGGTTTCTAATTCCCCATCTCAAAGTGGTGAAAATAGTTCCATAAAAATAGGTTTCCCAACTATCACTTAAAGGAATGTAGTACCCGAAATCTTCTAACCCTGATCCGTAAATAGAAGCTAATGCAATTTTAGGAATAATTATACCATGCTTTTTAGATTCACTATTTGGTAAAAATGCAAATGGAAAAGCAATAGGAGTAGGTACATTTAAAATTCTCATATGCATAGGACCAGTAACTATTCTTTTTTCTGGAACGATAATCGCTTTAGATAATTGAAAATGATAATGAGGTTTTTCTAAATCACAAGAGGTGTATTTACCGTTTTTTAAATGGATTTCTTTATTGGGTTGTATTTTGGATTCCGCCATATGAATATAGCCTTCACCTTGTTGAGTTCTTACTTCAGTAATGTACCCTTTTTTTGTATTAAAATTATATTTGATTTTATCACACTTAATTAACTCTCCTCCCTGTGTAAACTCAGGTTTTCCAAATTTTTCTCCTAGACTATCAATTCCGTAAAAAGCGGAAATTTCATTAGTAGTTAAATTAATTTCAATGATTTCAGAGTTTAAAATAACATCATCATAAGTTACATTAGCTTCACCATACAGCCTAATTACTTGGTTTGGTATGTCGGCAACAATTGAGTCGGTGGCAGAATAATTTATTGGATTATCTAACCCAAGGTTTTGATTTGTAGATTTTTGAGCATAACTATTTATCTGTGTAAAAACAGCCATTATCAACAAAATGAAATGGATAAAATAGGTGTTATGTTTATTTTTTTTCAAACTTTGGTCTTAACTTTGTAAGCTACAGGATTACAAATGTATAATTTTTATAAAATGAAAACCAATTTTAATAACTTTTCAATCACATTATTATTGTTCATAAGTGTTATTTTTTTTAATAATAGATCTTTTGCTAACGGATACGGAGGGATTAAAACGGTTGTTATTGACGCCGGTCATGGTGGAAAAGACCCAGGTTGTCACGGCCATAAAAGTACGAATGAAAAGGATGTGACACTTGCTATTGCTTTGAAACTAGGTTGGTATATTGAAAAACATTATCCAACTATTAATGTAATTTATACTAGAAAAACAGATGTTTTTGTAGAATTGAATGAAAGAGCTCAAATAGCAAATAGAAATAAAGCAGATTTGTTTATTTGCATTCATGCTAACGCAGGTAGTGAAGCAGCATATGGTGCAGAAACTTATGTGTTGGGTTTACATAGAACAGAGGCACAACGTAAAATTGCAGAAAGAGAAAACTCAGCGATTCATCTAGAGGATGATGGTGGAGAGAAATATAAAGATTTTGATTTGTCTGTAGATGCTATAATAGGAAGACAATTACAGTTAAGTGTGTTTTTGGATCATAGTATTGTATTTGCTTCTAAGATTCAAACGGCAATGAAAAAATTAGGTAGAAAAGATAGAGGAGTTAAACAAGCAGGATTTTTAGTGTTATATAAAACAACCATGCCTAGTGTATTAATCGAAACTGGTTTCTTGTCTAATCATAAAGAAGAATTGTTTTTAAGAGATACAGTAAATCAATCGAAAATGGCAAATTCATTTTTCACAGCATTTAAAGAGTATAAAAGTTATTATGAAGGAGGAGTCGTTTCTTCAGAAGTTGATGAATCAAATAAAAAAGTTGTTAACAGTTCGGAGTATGGGTTAGGTATTGATGAGTTAAGTGATGATAAAGTTATTTTTAAAGTTCAAATTGAGACTAACTCTATTAAATTATCACTTGAAAACGCTAAGTTTAAAGGGATGCCCGTTTGGATGTATGAGAATAAAGGATTGTATAAGTATACAACGGGAGCTTATTATACTTTTAAATCAGCAAATAATTTGAAGAAAAAAGTAAGAGAAGAAGGTTTTAAACATGCATTTGTTGTTGCTTTTCATGAAAAAGAGAGGATTAGTTTAGAAAAAGCTATTAAATTAGCAGAAAAATAATTTGAATGAAAGTATCTAAAGAGTTTAAAGTAGGGTTATTAGTACTGTTAGCCGTATTTTTCTTATATATTGGTGTTAATTTTCTAAAAGGAAATTCTATTTTTGGTCAAAACAGACAGTATTATGCAGTGTTTGAAAATGCGAATGGTTTAGTGTCTTCAAATTTAGTTGTTGTTAACGGAGTTCAAGTAGGAACTGTTGCTGGAATAATGTTAAATCCTTCAGATCCTAAAAAAGTAATTGTTAAGTTCACCATCTCTAATGATGATATTTTAATCCCCATTGGTTCTTCAATGAAATTAATTAGTTCAGATCTTTTAGGGACTAAAGCATTAGAGTTACAATTAAATTTTGATCCAGTTGTAACTGCACAATATGTTGAAATTGGAGATACATTGTCAGCAACGATTGAGAAAGGTATTTCAGATCAAATTAGTGAAGAATTACTACCATTAAAACAAAAAACTGAACAATTAATGCAATCCGTTGATAATATTGTTTTATCAATTAATTCATACTGGGATACTTCTGCCGCATATATTATTGATGAAAGTTTATACGAATTTAGAGATGGTATTTCAAAATTTGGAGATTTAGCAAAAAGTTTAACCGTTTTAGTTGAAAATGAATCAAGAGTTATTGATGAAGTGTTACATAATGCGAGTGATATCACTAAAAATTTAGCTAATAAATCAGAGCAAATAGAAAACGTAATTGATAATTTTTCAGCTATTTCTGATACATTAGCTGCGAGTGAAATAAATGCTGTTATTCTGGAAGCAAAAGCTACTTTGTCTCAATTGAATGAGTTGATGATGAAAGTTAATAATGGAGAAGGAACATTAGGAATGTTAATGCATTCTGATAGTTTGCATAATGAATTAGTGAATACTAATATCTCTCTTCAAAATTTATTAGAAGATATGGAAGCAAATCCTAATAAATACGTTCATTTCTCAGTATTTGGAAGAAAAACAAAAGCATCAAATTAACCACAATATAACACACCCAAAATAATTAAAGATGGCAATAAGTAACATTATATTTATACTATTAGCATTAGGAGGAACAGCATTTTTTGCTTTTAATGTTAAAAAAATAATAGCTAACATCAGACTTGGTAAGGCTATTGATAGAACTGATAATCCAAAACAACGAATTAAAAATACAATTCGTGTGGCACTTGGACAGTCAAAAATGGTTAGAAGACCAATTGCAGGCGTTTTACATATTTTTATATATGTGGCTTTTGTTGTCACTCAAATTGAATTAGTTGAAATTTTTGTAGATGGTATTTCTGGTTCTCACCGAATTTTTATGGAAGCCTTAGGTGGATTTTATACGTTTATCATTAGTATGATTGAAATCTTATCATTATTAGCTTTAATAGCTACTTTTGCATTTTTATCAAGACGTAATTTATTGAAATTACCAAGATTTCATAAGTCTGAAATGACAGGTTGGCCAAAATTAGATGGTAACATAATTTTATATATGGAATTTGTTTTAGTGATGTGTATTTTTACAATGAACGGAACAGATGAAGCTTTACGTTTAGTTGGACAATCACACGCAGAAGGTGTAGGTAGCTTTGGATTCTCAATTTCTTCTTTTTTAGGTGAGTATGTATTTTCAGGACTAGATGTTAGTACATTACATACTTTAGAAAGAATAGGGTGGTGGGGACACATCATAATGGTATTCTCTTTCTTAAATTATTTACCATATTCTAAACATTTACATATTCTATGGGCATTTCCTAATGTTTACTTTGCAGATATTAACCCTGTAGGTAAATTAACTAATATGCAATCTGTAACGAATGAAGTTAAATTGATGATGGATCCTAATGCAGATCCTTATGCAACTCCAGAACCGTTACCAGAAGGAACTGTTCCTGAAAAGTTTGGTGCTAAAGATGTGCCTGATTTACATTGGATGAACATTATGAATGCTTATACATGTACAGAATGTGGTAGGTGTACTGATTCTTGTCCTGCAAACGTTACTGGTAAATTATTATCTCCACGTAAAATAATGATGGATGTACGTGACCGTGCTGAAGAGATTGGAGCAGGAATTAGAAAAGAAGGAAAGGATTTTAATGATGGTAAATCATTAATTGGTGATTATATTACAGAAGAAGAAATATGGGCGTGTACGTCATGTAATGCATGTGTGCAAGAATGTCCAGTGTTGATTAGTCCTTTAGAAATCATTATTGATTTAAGACGATATTTAGTTATGGAAGAATCTAAAATGCCTTCTGAAATTGCAGGAATGAGTACAAATATTGAAAATAATCAAGCGCCTTGGCAATTCCCCGCAGCTGATAGATTGAAATGGAAAGATGAATAAGTCTCAATTCTAACCCCTAATGTAAAGTACAATGAGTTTAAAGGATAAAATAGTTGATGGAGAAAAAGTATCTCCAGTTTTACCAGAAGAGGTGAAAAATTATTTAATTGATATTGACGGAACTATTTGTGATGATATTCCAAATGAAGAACCTGAACGAATGGCTACCGCTAAAGTTTTTCCAGATACTGTAGAAACAATTAACAAATGGTATGCACAAGGTCATCAAATTTGTTTTTTCACATCTAGAATACAAGAACATAGAACAGTAACAGAAATATGGTTGAAAAAACATGGCTATCACTATCACAGTTTATTAATGGGGAAGCCAAGGGGAGGAAATTACCATTGGATTGATAATCATATTGTTCGAGCAACACGTTATGAAGGTGTGTTTTCAGAAT
>Ga0256824_10000721_pt1 | contig 12815 bp, 15 predicted proteins | sample CV67metaG_FD_191570 | JGI IMG/M metagenome (GOLD analysis project Ga0256824, IMG submission 191570) | Hydrothermal vent microbial communities from East Pacific Rise, Pacific Ocean - CV67 | ecosystem: Environmental > Aquatic > Marine > Hydrothermal vents | place: Pacific Ocean: East Pacific Rise...
AGACCTAACTCTTTTCCATATCTAGAAAGTCTCATATCTGCATTGTCTTCACGTAAGAGTAACCTATACTCAGCACGAGACGTAAACATACGGTACGGTTCTTTTGTACCTTTGGTCACCAAGTCATCTATGAGTACACCAATATACGCTTCATCACGTCTAAGGATAAATGGTTCTTTACCTTGAAGATTTAATACCGCATTAATACCTGCCATAAGACCTTGCGCTGCTGCTTCTTCATAGCCTGTTGTACCATTTATCTGTCCAGCTGTGTAAAGCCCTTTTATTTTCTTTGTCTCTAATGTATGCTTTAATTCTGTAGGCTGTACATAGTCATACTCTATGGCATAACCATAACGTACTATCTTGGCATTTTCCATACCTTCAACCGACTGTACCATCTCTAACTGTACATCTATAGGTAACGATGTACTCATACCATTGATGTAGTACTCCGTCTCATCTATGGTTTGAGGCTCTACAAATATTTGGTGTCTAGGTCTATCTCTAAAACGGTTAATCTTATCTTCAATACTTGGACAATAGCGAGGTCCTGTACCTTCTATCTGTCCAGAGAACATCGGTGCTCTATAAAAATTATTTTCTATAATTTGATGTGTCTCCTCATTGGTATATGTGACATAACAAGGCAATTGCTTAGGGTTAAATGTCTTTTTATCTGTTCTAAATGAAAATGGCGGAGGTGGCATATCTCCAGGTTGTACTTCCATTACAGAAGTGTCTACTGATTTAGCATCTATTCTAGCACATGTACCCGTCTTAAGTCTACCTATCTCGATACCAAGACTTTTCATATACTCTGCTAACTCTACAGAAGCAAATTCCCCTTGACGACCTGCAGTTTGTTTTTTATCACCTATGTGTATGAGTCCATTTAAAAATGTACCTGCTGTGATAATAACTTTAGACGTTGTATAGGTATTGCCAAGTTGTGTAGTCACACCTTTGACTTCACCCTCTTCAATCACAAGACCATCTGCTATCTCTTGCTTAACATCTAGGTTAGTCGTATTGAGAACCACATTACGCATATACAAACGATACTGATCCATATCTATCTGAGCACGTGTTCCTCGAACTGCTGGACCTTTAGAGGCGTTAAGTGTACGAAACTGTATGCCTGTCTTGTCCGTACAGATTCCCATTTCTCCACCAAGTGCATCTACTTCACGTACCAAGTGACCTTTAGCCAAGCCACCGATGGCAGGGTTACATGAAGATGCACCTATCTGCTCTGCTAATATGGTTATCATCAGTGTTTTTGCACCCATACGTGCAGAAGATAAAGAAGCCTCTATCCCTGCATGTCCACCACCGATAACTATGACATCATAATTCATTTTTTACCTCGACAATACTACCTATCTTATGTAGTATAAAATTTTGCTATAATTATCGAATTATATCCAAAAAATGGAGCATCATGTTTACAGGTCTTATCCGTGAAATTGCCACAGTCAAAAGCTATCAAAATAACATCTTAACCATCAAGTCAAAACACCCTGCAAAGCTAGGTGACTCCATTGCCATTAATGGTGTGTGTCTTACAGTCATCAAAGTACATTCAGATGGCTTTGACTTAGAACTTGCAGATGAAACACGTAGCATCATTGATGAGAGTAAAATTTCAGGAGAAGTACACATGGAACCCGCCATGATGATGAACGACCGCTTCGAAGGGCATATTGTTCAAGGGCATATAGACTGTGTGGGTACAGTCACTTCCATAACACCTAGAGAAAATGCCACAGACTTTATCATTACTGTTGACAAAAAATACATTGCGCACATCATCCCAAAAGGGTCCATTACCATAGATGGCATCTCCCTTACAGTCAATGATGTAGGGGCAGATAATTTTAGACTCACCATCATACCTCATACTTTAAAAGAAACATTAATGAAAAATTATAAAGTAGGCACAAAACTCAACATAGAAACAGATGTATTTGCACGCTACATTGACCATATTTTAACACACAGAGGCAAAGCTAAGAAAAGTATGTCTTGGGATGATGTAGACACTATGCAGATGACGTACTAGTGAACATCTACAATACTATTGCTCCCAAAGTAGGTGAAACCTTTACAACTCTCCTTGAACATAAAAATATTAAAATCAATCGTATTGTAAGTTCATCTGATATTAAATCTATAAAGTATATTCAAGATGAAGATGAATGGCTAGTACTCATAGAAGGTGAAGCAACACTTTTAATACAAAATGAAAAGAAAATACTCTCTAAAGGAGATACACTTTTTATACCTGCAAAAATACCACATAAAGTTTTAGAAACCAAAGAGGGTACAGTTTGGTTAACTGTGCATATCTTCTAAATAATCCTTATCTCTCATACTTCTAGCTTCAGTATTACGTATCTTTTTTAACTCCATATCTATATACTCCAAATCTTCTAACATTTGCAAAGTTGCCACAGTAGAATATCGCATCATCTCTGCTCTATGTACAAAAATGTAAAAGCCATTTTCATACAGTCCTAGACGTATAGCTGCTGCGGTTGAATATGTTGTGAGTATGGCATTTTCTTTACAAATAGCTCTTATACCTGCGAAGTGCTCTTTGGTCCAAAGTAATGGGTTATGTGCAGGACTAAAAGCATCTTGGTAGACAATGTCTATCTTTTTTCTTATCTTCGGTATGCTCTTTCTAGCATCACCTAGTAAAACTTCTATCTTAAACTGTTCATCTTCATAAGTTAAGTTCTGAGAGATAGCTTTAATAATATGTTTAATAGTATCAAATTCTGGAGGAAATATAAAAGTATCTAAAGAACGTATAAGTCCTTCATCAAACTCAGGAGAAAGTATGTGTACTTTGATTTTTAACTTGTGTTTTTTAATATAGTAGAGAGTGGCAAAAGTGTTATATCCTAGACCAAAACAAATGTCTAAAATAGTAAGTTTTTCTTTATCTGATTTAAGAAAGAAAGAGGGTTTTACATGTTTTTCTAAACTCTCATGTAATGCACCATCTTTAGTAGAGTGGTAAGGTTCATTAAACTCTTTTGAAAAAAGTGTATTGGTACCATCTTTACACAATACTACTTCTTTTTCAGGTCTTAGGTTTTCGTTATACATATATTAAATAAGTTTTAACAAGCTCTGTCTACGGTAGATGAGCTTATCAACCTACATACCAATTTCATCTAACTCTTTAAATGCAAAAGCAGAAACAAGTTCATTCACTGTTTCTTCCCCTCTTCTTACAAGACACATAACGCCTTCACTCATAAAGTCCATATAGTTTTCAAATTTATTTTCCAAAATGACAAAGTCAATCCACTCAACACCACATTGGGTTCTGTCATCACAAAACTGTACAGATTTACTTGTACCATTTTCAAACTCAACCAATGCCCAAGTTTTCATATTGGCAAGTGTGGTAATTTTTGCTTCCAAACCATTATCACTATCAACAGGAATAAGTATATACATTATTCGTTTGCCTCTTTGAGTTGTTTTTTAGACATTTTAAGTTTTTTATTACTCATCTTTCCAATACCTCTGTTAATCACTTTATCTGCAATAAGCTGTGCTTCTCCAAGTGAGTGCATTTTATAAGTTCCACACTGATATAGATTAAGCTCAGGAATATCATTTTCAGATTTGACATTAAGTACATCTTCCATAGATTTTTTCCATGCACGTGCCACTTTTTTTGCCTTTGGTGTTCCAAGCAATGACATATAAAAACCTGTACGACATCCCATAGGTGATAGGTCAATAATTTCTACATCTTTAGAGTTCAAGTGATCTCTCATAAATCCTGCAAAAAGGTGTTCTAAGGTATGAATACCGCGTTCAGAAAGTGTCTCTTCATTCGGCACACAAAAACGTAAATCAAATACAGTGATGTCATCTCCACTTGGTGTACTCATCTTCTTTGCAACACGTACTGCAGGAGCTATCATCTTTGTATGGTCTACTGTAAAACTGTCTAATAATGGCATAGGTATTTCCTTTAAATATATAATTTTGATTATAGCGTTTTTACTAAAGAAATATATTATTAGTCTAAGAGTTTAAAGATTTGTTTTTATTTTGTGTTAAATTTGTTCAAAAGAAGATAGAAGAAAATTAGAATTTATAGAAAAGCTCAGATTTGGTGCATATTTTGCTTTAGCAAAGAAATTTATAAAGAAGCGTACATTAGTACGTGACTGCAGAAAATTTCTGCAGTCTAAAGTGAAAGATGTGCCGAAGCTGAGCTTTTATACTCTTGCTTCTTCACGTTTTTGTAGCATCGCCCAATCATCATCAATATTTTTTTGAATCAATTCAATAACATGTTTATTCTCAGGTTTAAACAAGTGCTTGTAACGCCCTTGTGCACCAAGATAATCTTCAACTTTTAAAATATTTTTTGGTCTATAAAGAATGTTTAGTTCATGACCATCAATAATCTCATACATTGGGAACATAAGTGAATCTACTGCTAAGTCAGTAATAGCAATAGTGTCTTTTGGCTCAAATTTCCACTCTGTACAACATGGAGAAACCGTGTTAATGAAACAAGGTCCTTCAGTCTCAAGTGCTTTTTGGAAACCTTTAGCCATCATTTTCCATTTGTTTGGAGAAAGTTGTGCAACATATGGAGAACCATGTGCAGCCATAATAGAAACAATATCTTTTTTCTTCTCTTTCTTACCGTAAGAGTGTGTACCAGCTTGCGCCGTTGATGTTGTTGCACCAATTGGTGTAGCAGATGATCTTTGACCACCAGTGTTTGCATAGTTTTCATTATCTAAACAGATATATGTAAAGTCATGTCCTCTTTCAAATGCACCAGACATCCATTGGAAACCGATATCAAATGTAGAACCGTCTCCACCAAATGCTACAAATTTTACAGTAGCATCATTGTCTGCTAATGTACCTTTTCTTTTTCTTACTTTATGCATAGCCTCAGAACCACCGATAGCCGATGCTGCATTTTCAAACCCGATGTGTATCCAAGATGTATCCCATGATGTAAATGGATATACCGCTGTTGATACTTCAAGACACCCAGTGTTTGTTGCGACAACCAAGTTGTCATCAGTACAGTTCATAAGCTCTCTAACAATCATAGAGTGAGCACAACCAGGACAAAGTGTGTGAGCACCTTCGAACCTGTCATTTGTTGTTGAAAATTCTTTTAAGTTTTTTATTGATGTAATTGCCATATTAGCTCCTTTCTGTCTTAAAGAAACTCAATTTGGGTCCTCTAAGATTTGTAAATTGTTGAATATCGGTTGTAATATATCCAGCATCAGCATTTGCTTTTTGATCTTTAAATATATCTTTTAAGTTTTCAATAGAAATATCTCTCCCACCAAGACCATAGATATAGTTAGTCACAAGTGGTCTTGACTGAGATGTCATCATCGCAGCTGCAACTTCATTATAGAATGCTCCCATTGCTCCACCTGGAGACGAACGGTCAGTAACTGCAATTGATTTTACATTTCTAAGTGCTTCTCTTACTTCTTCATAAGGGAAAGGTCTGAAACATCTAATAGCAACTACACCTGCTTTGATACCTTCTTTTCTCATCTCTTTGGCTGCAACTCTTGCAGACTCAACAGTTGTACCAAGTCCAATCACACATATATCTGCATCTTCCATATCATAGGATTCAATACGTTTATACTCTCTACCAGACAGTGCTTTATATTCAGCAAACACTTCATCAATAATTGGCATAGAATCCATAATTGCTTTGTGTTGTTTTGCTTTATGTTCAAAGTGCCAATCTTCTTCTGTTTGCGCACCATACGTTACAGGTCTAGAGAAATCAAGCATATCATCAACAGGATCAATCACACCTACAAATTTTGCAGCCACATCATTCATGAGTGGATACACATTTTGTGCTGTATGTGAAGTAATAAACCCATCTTGGTGAATCATTACAGGAAGTCTAACATCATGGTTTTCGGCTATCCTAAATGCACACAGTGCAAGGTCATACGCTTCTTGGGCATTAAATGCCGCAAGTTGAATCCAACCAGAGTCACGTCCTAAGTACATATCGGCATGGTCACCACGTACGTTAAGTGGCGCTGCGAGTGCACGGTTTACCACGTTAAGTACGATAGGAAGTCTCATACCAGATGCCTGGTAAAGTACCTCAGCCATCAGTGCAAAACCTTGTGATGATGTTGCTGTTGAGACACGTCCACCTGATGCAGAAGCACCAATACATCCTGACATTGCAGCATGCTCAGACTCAACCATAACAAATTCACCCTCGATGTGACCATTTGCTACATATGCTCCATAGTTTTCAACAATAGGTGTTGATGGTGTAATAGGATATGCTACAACAACATCTACATCAGCTTGTCTTAACGCTTGAGAGGCAGCATAGTTACCATCCCAAACTTCTCTTTCATTTACTTCAAATTCTACTATTGCCATCTTGAGCCCTTATTTCTTTTCTTTTTTTTCTTTCTCAGGCCAAGAAGCAAGAGCTTCTCCCAAGTCTGCATATTCACTAAACATAAGAAGTGATTTTGGATTTGTAGGACATACTTCCACACAAATCTCACACCCCTTACAGTGATCATAATCGATACCTAACATTTGTTTATCTCTTGATAAGATAGATGAGTCTGGACACCATACCCAACAATTTTGACAATCGATACATACATCAATGTTAAATACTGGTTTAACAACTCTCCACGAAGCAACAGTTGCTGTGTATGAGTTATATCCAGAGTAACTTCTCTCTTCTGCTTTTTGAAAAGCAACGTTAGAAGCATCTCCATCAAATGAAGGAAGTACAGAACCTTGTGTTACTTCATGCCAACCAAGAAGATCAAAGCCTCCTTCAAGTTGACTGTTACCTCTGTTTTCATTCGCTCTTAATTTTAAATCTTGTGTTTCTACAGCCATAATTACCCTTTCCTAGTGAACTTCATTGTATGCTCTGGTAATTGCTTCCATGTTAGCATCAATAATTTTTTGTGGGAACTTCTTAAGTACTCTTTTCATGTTTTCTAAGAAATAATCAAGTTCAAACATACCTGAAATTTTAACAAATGCGCCAAGCATAGGTGCATTTGGCATAGATCTTTTAATCGTATCTAATGATATTTGAATACAATCTACAACAAATACTCTGTCTTCTTTCCCTTTAAGTGCTGGAATACCTGCAATTAACTCTTCTTTAGAAAGATGCGTAGTAATGATGTACTTCGTTTCCTCTTTTTCATTAACTTCAATGTTATCTGTAAATGCCAACGCAGGGTCAATTACAAGTACATAATCAGGGTTCATGAATTTAGCATGATCAAAAATTTGCTCATCTGAAATTCTATTGTACGCCCTTAGTGCTGCCCCTCTTTTTGCAGAACCATACAGTGCAAAAGCTTGTACTTCTTTTCCTGTTGTTGCAACAACGTCGCCCAAACCTTTAGCACCACTTACTGCGCCTTGACCTGCACGGCTGTGCCATCTAATCTCTGTCATTTTTTCTCCTATCAATATATAGTAATAATTTTCCTATTGTAATGCCCGCACTCTTAAACGGTGTTGAAATTATAATATTTTCAACACTATGCTATTTGTTTGCTATGAATGTAACTGCTTCTAATGCATTTTGATAGATATTATCAGTACATTTCCTCAATGATTCTTCACTACCATAACCACAAGTAAGCCCCACACTACCGACATTTGCACTTCTTGCTGCCACCATATCCATACAGGTATCTCCAATCATCCATATTGCACTTGTATCACTTGGTAACTTTGCCAATGCTTTTTGTATAGGTTCAGGGTGTGGTTTAGGATTTATAACATCTTCTCTACCTATTAATACATCAAAATAATGCATCAGTCCCATATGTTCAAGTAATTCTATAGAATACTTTGCAGTTTTTGTTGTTACCACCCCTAAAGTAGCATATTTACTTGCTAATTTTACTGCCTCAAGGGCATCAGGCAACAGTATAGTTTTGGCGCAGCTTATCTCTCTATAATGCATTTTATAAGCATGTACATACGCTTCTACTTTATCTTTTTCAACACCTAATGTGGGAAACATAACATCCAACGGGTGTCCTATCTCTGCTTCTATACACTTATCTTCAGGAACTTCCTTCCCAAATGTTTTAAAGGCCACCTCGAAACTTTCAAGTATCGCCTCAGTAGAATCAATCAATGTACCATCAAGGTCAAATAAAATAATCATTACTTCCCTTTCTTTATGCTCGGATCAGGATTAAACTTAAGTATCGTTACTATAGGTACAATGAAGCCAACTATAATAGCTACCCAAAGCAACATCCCCAAATCATCATAATTGGCAGGTGTTGTAACGACACCATTTTCTTTTATCTCTCTGGTCAATATAAAGATTTTATTGAGATATTTACTTAACAGACCCCCTGCACTTAAGGCAATATTCATAAGGCTTGCCATGAGTGCAAACCATGTTCCTTTTTTACCCTCTGGTGCATACACTGCCACCAAAGTAAGCATAAGCACCCCTGCAATATAGTCAAAAGGAGAGGCTATCGCAGTATCGACAATAGCCACTGTTCTCGCATCAAGTCCTAACATTGTATGAATATCATAATACATTGCCAATATTGGCAGTGACAGTACAGACCCAATCACAGTCATCCAAATAAGTACTTTACCTATGGATTGATTGATGATATATTTTGAACTTACCCACATTCCTATTAATGCCAAGGCTGCACCTATTTGACCAAGGGTTCCAAAAAATGCTTTATCAAACCCCAAGACATCTATTTCCCACCATGATAATCCAGGGCCTACCGCTGGCATAGCACGGTAAACGAAAATAACAATCATCGCCATTTTTATATGTTTTATAGTGTCCTCATCTAAATCTTGAATGAGGGTACTTAGGAAATAAAGTACCACCCCTAAAGAGACAAAAAAGACTATCTCTTGAGAAAATGGTACTTCGTTGTAGCCTATGACTACCACAAATATAGCAAAGAGAAATCCCCCAAAGAAAATTTGTTTATTGAGTGGAGAAGAGGCAACAGGGTTTAATTTTACAAGAGAAACACCAACAATGGAGAGTACGGGGATAAAAAATGAAATTTGAAACATCGTTTCATAAGAATAAATTTGTGCCAACCATCCTTTAAGCCCTGCTACCACAAAAATAGCTGTACCCAAAGAGAGTCGTGCCAAAACTTGTATCATGGCGAGTTCTTTACGTATCTCTGCAGGTGTTTGCGTTTTATCAACCACTTCTGTACTCATCGTATCTGCAACTACATCTTGCATTACAAACCCTACAACCATTACAACAGAAGCAAAAATATAGGTTTTTTCTTTTGAATATGCCACAATCCAAGTAGCATCTGAAACCAACCCTATCATGAGCATAGTACCAAACATCATAAGTAAAGCACCTATATAAACATAAATTCTACGGTTAGAACCAAAAGGAGAAAAGGAGTCTACCATTTGCCCAAATATCATTTTTATCGTCCATGGTACAGTAAGCCACACACCTAATGATATGAGGTTTTCTGCACTTAAATTAAGTTGCTCTTTAACCCAAAAAGTTTCAGCTACTGCAGTAAAACCACTTGCACCATAGGCAAAATAGATAAGCAACAATGGTACATAGCGCATTTTAATCGCGCGTATAGGTGTCATCATAATATCTATAAAGTTCATCCCTGCCCCTATGCGTGTTATTTAACTGTGAGAATAGTAGCATACTTTCATAAGTTCAAGGTAATTCATACTAATTAGCTCTTACTTTCATCAATCAACTTTATCATTTAGCAAGTGTGATATGATGTTAAAAACATATATTTTACTCGTCATTAATAATTTTTCTTAATATAAGTTATAAATATTATTAATTTTAATAACTATTTAAATATTCTTAGAATACAATGAATAGAATAAATTTTTAAAAGAAGGAAAGCTATGGCACGATTAATAATAATGGGTGGTGGAGTCTCAGGACACACGACTGCAACATTCGCAAGAAAATGGCTTGGAGACGAGCATGAGGTAGTGGTAGTGACTCCAAACTCACAATGGAACTGGATTCCATCTAACATTTGGGTTGGGGTAGGACAGATGCAGAAGAAAGACGTTGTTTTTCCTCTTGCACCTATTTATGAAAAAGCAGGGATTGATTTTAGACAAGCCCTTGCAAAAGAGATACACCCAAACGGAAAAGAAGGTAGCGATAAACCTTACCTTGTCATTGAATCGACAAAAGAAGGTACAGAAGGACAAACAGAAGAACTTGAGTATGACTATTTAGTCAATGCAACAGGACCTAAACTTAACTTCGATGCAACAGAAGGTCTTGGAGATGGTAAAGGTGGACTTAGCGGAAATACTGTTTCTGTTTGTACAGCAGACCACGCAGTACATGCAAACCTTGAACTTCAACAAATATTTGAAAAAGCAAAAGCAGGTGAGAGACAAAAAATTCTTGTAGGTACAGGTCATGGTATGTGTACCTGTCAAGGTGCAGCATTTGAGTATATCTTTAACATCGAACATGAAGCTAGAAAAGCAAATGTAAGAGACATGTTAGATATCAAGTGGATTTCAAATGAAGCATTCCTTGGTGACTTTGGTATGGGTGGACTTCACATGAAAGTGGGAGGTTACGCAGTTAGTTCTAAACTATTTGCTGAGTCACTCTATGCAGAAAGAGATGTTGAGTGGATCATTGGGGCACACACATCTAAAGTAGAAGATGGAAAAATCGAATATGAACTCCTTGATGGTACAATGCATGAAGAAGCGTTTGACTTTGCAATGCTTATTCCTCCATTTGCGGGTGTTGGTCTTAAAGCCTTCGATAAAGATGGTTCTGATATGACAGATACACTCTTTGCACCAAACGGATTTATGAAAGTTGATGCAAAATATGACGCTGGTGCGTATGAAAACTGGAAAGCATCTGACTGGCCAGAAACATACCAAAACCCAACATTTGATAACATCTTTGCAGCTGGTATTGCCTTTGCACCACCACACCTTATCTCGAAACCTATGAGTTCTCCAAACGGAACACCAATTAACCCTACACCACCTAGAACAGGTATGCCTGCAGGTATCATTGGTAAAGCCGTAGCTCATTCTGTTTGTGATATGATTAAAAACGGTGCAGAAAATGCACATTTACATAAAGCATCAATGGCAGACATGGGTGCAGCATGTGTTGCCTCTGCAGGTAAAGGTCTTTTCACTGGTTCAGCTGCAGCAATGACAGTGTATCCTGTTGTACCAGACTTTGAAAAGTACCCAGGTACAGGTAGAGATACAGATTATACATTTGGAGAGATTGGACTTGCAGGTCACTGGATTAAACATATCTTACACCACATGTTTATCTACAAAGCTAAACTCAAGCCAGGTTGGACGCTTATTCCTGAATAAGCCCAGCAAGAAAATATAATTGATAATTAAAGGAGAATAATATGAAACAAGAAGAAGTAAACTTTGGAAAAAGTGACCAATTTAACTTAACAATGATTCCTGGATCTTTTGCAAGAAAAATGAGAACATGTCTCATTTGGCAATTTTTTAGATTTATGGTGATTAACATCAAAATGCTAATTGTTGTGAGCAAAAGTCACTAAAAACACTCTGTGCCTTAGTTCGCTAAGGTACACAGACAAATTCTTATACTATTTTTAATATCATTAGAAATAACATAAGCATTTTAAAGAGCCTACTATGATTAAACCAATTACCCAATACCCAACTATGCCGAGTCAAGCTTTTGATGGCATAGTACGCCATTATGATGAAGCACTGTATACCTTACTGCAAGACCTCAAAGATACTGCCATTGAAAATGATTTAGAAGGTTTAGCGGCATATCAAATAGGTTCACCTTACACTGTAATTGTCATCAAAGATGAAAAAGGTGATTTTTTAGAGATTATTAATCCTATAATTATTACAAAAGAAGGTAGCCTCACACCTACAGAAAGTACTGCCTATTACCCTGGACTTACAGCCACCACAAAACGTTATCAAAAAATAAAACTCATGTATGAAGACCGTGCTGGGAAACAACATTTTTTAACGGCTGAAGATGACTTGGCGATACTCATACAGAGAAAAACAGACTATCTTCTAGGTTCTAATTTTAGGGTACGTATGAGTCAAGATGAGAAAAATCTTTTTGATGCAAAGTTAGATAATAGTTCAAATAATATAAATTTGGAAAGCTGTCCAAGCACTGAGCCAAAAACCATTAAAAATATACTCCGCATTATTACCTTGGCACTTATACTTGGTGCTATTGGTACACTTGTAGGGTTATTTGTTTCAGATACTTTAGCAAGCACTCTACAGAGTCTGGAAAATTATTTAATGGTCTTTATACTACTTGGTATTGTAGGCTATTTCTTTGTAGCAAACTATGAAGGTAAAAAGTACAGTAACTGTACATCATGTCAAATAGGAAATATTTTAGGGACTACTTTCATCCAGTCACTACGACTAGTGTTATTAGCTGTTGCTAACTATTTTGTATTCCATTAACACTGTTTTTTGGTAACAAGCAGAGGTAACATCCCAAAATAAGACAGCGTTCCAAACACTTGATCTATTTTTGCATCAGGTTTTATCTCAAGAATCATCTTTTTAATCACTTCATCGTCCAAATCACCCATATATTCACCCTCACCATGGTCTTCTTTATAGAACTTTACTAAACGGTGTGTGGGTTTATTCTCTTCATATTTCCATATTGTCATACATATATACCTTATTATTTATTAATAGGATTATACACATTTACTATTAAG
>Ga0256824_10000723_pt1 | contig 12805 bp, 17 predicted proteins | sample CV67metaG_FD_191570 | JGI IMG/M metagenome (GOLD analysis project Ga0256824, IMG submission 191570) | Hydrothermal vent microbial communities from East Pacific Rise, Pacific Ocean - CV67 | ecosystem: Environmental > Aquatic > Marine > Hydrothermal vents | place: Pacific Ocean: East Pacific Rise...
TAATTATGATTTTATTAAAGGTTTAAGTATCTTAAATAATTTTATTACAAATGAGCTTTCTGGTATCTTTATGGATATTACTAAAGATAGACTATATTGTGAAGATAAAAATGAATCATCAAGACGATCTACTCAATCAGCAATGTTTCATATTTCAAAGGCTATGTTGGGACTTTTAGCTCCTGTATTAACATATACAGCTGATGAAGTTCTTGATTATTCTTCTCCTTTATTTAAAGGTGATATGAAAAATATTTTTGATTTAGTTTATGAACCAGTTCCTGTCTTTGAAAAGGATTCATTTAATGATTCTAATCTAATTGAGGCTAGGGAAAAGTTTTCTGAAGTTGTTGATTCTTTAAAAAAAGATAAAGTCATTAAATCTACCTTAGAACTTCAAATTATTGGTGATGTTTCATTCTTCCCAATTTCTGGAAAGAACCTTGAAGATTGGTTTGTTGTTTCCTCTTTAGATAAAGACTGTTCTGGAGAAAAATTAACTTCATTTACTATTGGTGAAAAATCGTTTGATGTTTATAAAGCGAATAATTTCAAATGTGATAGATGTTGGAGATTTGTTAGCTCTAAAGAAGATGTATTTTGTAAAAGGTGTTCATCCATCGTTTAACCAATATATTAGCTATAACTTCATTTTTTGATAGTTATAACTAATATATTAACTATTTAAATGAACTACTCCGAGGCAAGCCTGCGGAGTTTCTCTGAGCTACAAAAAAATGGTAGCTATACAGTCTGCAACAATTCTTCTTTCAAACTCGAAAGAGTATAAAAGTTCATTGTCTCGTGTCGATTGGACGGACTAGTTCTGTTCCAATCTAAGAGGGAAAACTTAGTCATATCGTAAAATAAATGCCTAAAACCCTCTAATAATATATTGATTTTGAATATTAATATATCTTTTTCGTTAATTCACCATTATAACATATAGTAGTTATTTTGATTATCTCAAATAAATTATTAATTACAAAGGAATATTATGAACTATAAAAAAATGTTAAAAAAAATCAATTCACAACTTAAAGAAGAGAACACTGATAACAATCTCAGTAATTTGAAAATTATTAAATTATCATTGGAAATGATGATTGGAGAGGAATCTTTAGTTTTTAAAAATAGACTGAATGGTCAAAAAATAGAAGAAATTTTAAAGAAAACACCTTTTGTTGATATTCTCCATAGAGGTCATCTTTTTGCTAAAACTGTTATTAATGAAGATACAGTATCATTAACTCTTAACACTCCAAATAAATGGACGAATACCTTAGAAGAAGGTGAAGTGGAAGAGTATTTTACATTTATCTCTCCACAAATTAAAGAAAGGCTACCTGATGTAAAAGTTACTAAAGGGAGTCTTTCTTTTACTGACTTTGAATTTATCATTCAATTTTGATAAACTTTTACCTCTTTTAGAGGTGAATACTAAGTTTAAATAAAGATAAGTTTAGATATAATAAAGAAAAAGAGAGAAACTATGCCAGAATTTACTAAGTCCACTATTAATGCTACAATGTCCTTCTTCCACCTACTTACTGCAAATGAAATATACACTTTGGAAAATGATGAAAAAATATATATTTCTGATAAATTAGATAAGTATAATGAAAAACTAACTTTAGATTATCTTTCTAAATTTTATATTGAAGATAAAGGTGTTGCCAAAAACCTTTTTCATCAGTTCTTTCAGCAATTAGATGAAGATGTTAAAACTTCTGTTGTTGCTATCTTCCAATTCTCTGCTATTAATGAATTAATTCAACAAGGATTATCTGGAACTGAAGAAAATATTTCTGATTTTGAATCTGAATTAATTGTTGATTCTGTAATTTACTTTGATGAACTTACATTCTCTGATTTAGCTTCTTTTGTTTTTCAAGAAGAAGACCTTTTCCTTATTAACTCTGATGCTAAAGATAAAGCGGAACTTATCTCCAGACAACACGAACTTATCTCAGACTTTAATCTTGATGAAGATATATACAACCTATATAAAAATATAATTTCTAATGATTTAGATAAAACTATTTATATTAGTTCCTCTGGTAATGAAGAATATTTCAAATTAACTTCGTTAGATGATGGTCTATTTGTTGGATTTAAAATTGATGATATTAATTCTTTATTAATTTCTTTATATAAAGTTTATATTGCTGGTGGTGTTATTATCGTTAAAGACTTCTTAAATAGCCATATAGATGGTGAAAATGGTGAAAGCATACCTGAGTATAACCTATACTCTTATTCTATCTACAATCATCAAATAACAGCTATTCCTCAAGATGATTTAATTGATAGTTATTCTTTTGATGCTATTACTGGAGAACCTTTGGAGCAAGAAGTAGGAGTCTCTTATATCGACTCCCCTTTTGAAGTTATTTAACTTCAATCTCTATTGTTGTTCCTTCCCAAATCCCATGTTTAGTACAATATCCATGTGCAACTAACTTTAATTTTTTGCCTGTTGGAATAATTGTGAATGTTGTTGTATTATGAGCTTTAATATTTCCTAATGTTCCTGGAACATATGAAACTTGTGCTAATTTAGTCTCTCCATTAAATAATGTAATTGATTCAATATAATGATCAAAATCATCTGGATGTGTATATTCATTTCCCATTTTTACAGTTACTTCAAATGGCTCTCCTGCTATTGCTACCTCATTACATGTAATGAATGGTGAATGTCTATCTATCAAATCCTTCTTTGCTTCTCTATCTACTTCTGATATATCTATATATTTATTAATTTTTGGCATATTTCCCTCTTTTTTTGATATAGAATTATATCTAAATATTGCTTTATTATTTTGATTTTGTTATAATAATACAAAAAGGATTAATAATGGCAAATATTTTTGATATCTCTAAATATATTATTGAAAAAACTAATGAAATTACTTCTATGAAATTACAAAAATTAGTCTATTATTCTCAAGTATGGTTCATTGTCTGGGAAGAAGAACCATTATTTGATGATAAAATAGAAGCTTGGGATAGTGGAGCAGTTATCCCCATATTACATAAAGAGAATAAAGGTTATTTTAAATTAAATAAGGATTCTTTTAAAAAAGGTGAGTCTTCAAAACTATCTATTTTAGAAAAAGAGAATATTGATAAAGTTATCTTACATTATGGAGATAAAAACTCTCAATGGTTAAGTGATCTAATCCATATGGAAGAACCTTGGAACAAAGCAAAAAGAAGAGAAAAAAATTCTATTAAAGAAGAAATTACTCTCGCAGATATTCATGAATATTATTCTGGCTTATAAATTATTCATGACGAATAGTTTTATCGCTTAAATATTCCTCTCTTCTATTATCATATTCCATATATGAATATCTCGTTATTTCTTCTAACGTATCATCATAATTTTCATTATTCCAATCCTCAAATGATTTAATTTCTCTATTGTCTTCTTCTTTTTTATTTCCTATATCTTTAAATCCCATTTTAAAATCCTCTCCAATTACCTTTATTAGTTATTTCTTCCATATCTGTTCTAATCTCTCTAATAGCTAAAACGATCCTCTCAGTCTCAACTCTCTCTACACCATGTAATGGTCTAATATCAATGGTCTCGTTCAACCTAGGTGCTCTCATGAAGGAAACATCCCCTGCCTCCATTAAATATTTATTTATATAATCCCCTTCTTTATTCTCATATGTATAAAAATTAACATAACCTAATAAATTAAAGAATGTAATCATGTTTACATTTGATGATAAATCTTTATGTGCTCCTACACCTAACTCAGATGGTTGATATCTAATTATCTTTACTTCTAATATATTTCCTGTATCAAATGGTATATCAGAAAACCCTTCAATTTGACTTCTAATTGAAATATATCTTTTTAACATATTTTCAAAAATAGTATTATCTAATCCATCTAAAGAAAACTTACCTCTATAAATTAAAGCAACATCTTGATTATTATCTATATATTTTTCTTCTTTTTTTATAAATAGATGTCTATTCTCATTTACTTCTTTCATAATCTCTTTTAATTCAGCTTCTTTTATAAAATCTTTGAATTGAATAACCCCATCTAATTCTGGATTATATAATTCAGATACTATCTTCTTATTAATCATTTGTTATACCTCTTAAATATCTCTTCTGTTTGTTCTTTATTAGAATCCAACATAGCTATGCATCTTATATCTTTTAAATATAAATACTTTCTATTCTTCTCAGGAAGGTTATTATAATCCACGCCTTCTAATTCATGTAAATATTCTAAGCCTTCTAATTTAAATTCACCTGATAGAAAAGAAATCATTGTTTTAACTATTTCTCTACCATCTATAATCTCATATCTTAGATATTCATATTCGTTTAATTTTATTTCTATTATTGGGATATTTAAAAGTAATGATTCTATTAGTTTTGATTTCTTTTTGTTATCCCAATTTTTATTAAAACTTTCTTCTTTATATATTTTATATTCATTATTCTCTATAAGCTCTTTTAACTCATAAATTTTAATTCTTGATATCTCATTTACTATTGACTTCATTATTACATCCTTATTTGTTTTCTTGGGTCTGGAACTCTTAACCAATGACTTACTTTATCATTATCACAAGTTTCTGTCTTGGCATCCCAATTAGCCATAGTTCGTCCTATCTCTTTTCCATAAACATGAATCGTTCCAGAAAAAAAAGGCTTATTTACAGATATATCTCTCCATCCTATTAGCTCCCAATCAGACATAGTCTCTTTTTGTCCACAATAATTACAAATTACAAAACCATCTTCTTCTTTGAAATCTCTTGAACAACATCTATTACAAGCTTCTAATATTTCCATTTCTTTACCTTTAAAATTTTATTTCAACAATTCTATTATTTTTCTCTGTATATCTTTTACCTTCTTTTTCATAAATATCTTCTCCAAAGGCAGTTCCAAAAAATTTCATTGTTGGATCTTGGGCTAATGGAAGAATACTCTTTATTTTCATTTTCTCTTTTAATTGAGTTTTACTTAATTCTCCTTTCCCTTCACAATAAAAACATGTCTTCTCACAATATTCCATTGGTCCTTCATCACCCATCCATTCCATATAATAAAAACTAGTCTCTCTTGAGAATTCATGAAGTCCTTTTCCATCGCATTTTTTACATTTCATTAAATTTTACCTTTTAAAATCTTCCATATAACTTTTGTTGTTACTGGATATTCAACACCATTAATTTCAATTCTTTTCTTCTTAGAATCATAATCATCATCAATCATATTCTCATACACAAGATAATCAATCCAATCTGTATCAGAATCTTTCAATTCTTTAGATAAAGCAGCTGTTATCTTATCCATTATAAATTCATAATCTGTCATTATAATTGTACTGTCTTCACCAAAAACCTTTTCAAGACCTCTTTCTTTCTCTCTTGTCACTTTATATAGTTCTACAGCTACATTAATTAATGCATCAAATGTTTTAAATTTCATTATATACTCCTTTAATACTATTATTATATAAGAATTCTACTTATATATAGCTTAAATATATGTATATAAATCTGTTATGTTATGAATTTAAAATAAATCAAGAAAACAACTAAAACCCTCTAATTTAAAGTATACTTTATAAAAAGAGGTATATTATGAGTATAAAAATTAATTGGAGCTTCCTTGGAATCTTTAAACAAACCTTCTCAAAAACTAAAAAATCATTATTCACCCTGTATTTCAAAAAGGAAGCCCCTAAATTCATTTATGGGGAGGAATTTTTGTATCTATTGACTTATTCTACTAATAGTAGTATAATAAGGTATGAAACAATTTAATATTAGCTATAAATCAAATAAAAATATTGTATATTCTTGTAAATATCATGTAGTTTGGACTCCTAAATATAGAAAGTCTATCTTATCTGAAGATATACAAAACAGATTAAAAACTATTATACAAGACCTATCTATTGAATTAGATTTTGATATTATAGCTATGGAAACTATGCCTGACCATATTCATCTTCTATTAGAAGTTGATCCTCAATTTGGTATTCATAAAGTTGTAAAAAGGATAAAAGGAACCACTTCTAGAATTCTTAGAAAAGAATTTAAAGAATTAACTACAAAAGTTCCAACTCTATGGACTAATTCTTATTTTTGCTCTACTGTTGGTGGAGCTCCACTTGAAGTAATTAAGCAATATGTTGAGGAACAAAAAAATGTCTAGTCCATCTTTTACACATACATTTCCTATAAAAATTAATAGTATTTTCGAAGAACATATCTTAGATAAAAAACTAAATATATCTCGTATGTTTTATAATAAAATGCTTCAAGAAACTCTTCTAAGATATGAAAGAATAATATATTCTGATGAATATCAAGAAGGAATTAGATTATATAAAACAAAAAAAGATGAGAATATTCAAAAAGCATATCTCCTCTTTAATAAAGCTAAAAAAGATGCAGAATTCTCTGAATATGAACTTCATTCCTTTGCTACTCATTATAAGAATACCACCTTCTTTCTTGACCATCTTGGTTCTGATTTACCTCAAGTTTTAGCGACAAAAGCATTCAAAACTGTATCAAAATATTTGTATAGACAATCAGGTAAACCAAGATTTAAAACAAAAAATATGATTAGTTCTATTCAAGGAAAATCTCAAAAATCTGAACTACAATTTAAGAATGGAAAACTCATTTTAGCAAAATCAAAAACTGTAAATAAAAAGAGAAAATCCTTTCAATTTGATATTATTTATGACCATAAAGACCCTTATGGTGTGGAAGCTCATGCATTAAATAGTAAAGTGAAATATGTTCGAATTTTAAAGAAATTCTCTGCTGGTAAATTCAGATATTATATGCAATTAGTTTTAGAAGGAAATCCATTACAAAAGTCAAAAAATGTTATAAAACAAGGTAAAGTCGGTGTAGATTTAGGACCATCTATTGTTGCAATTGTGAGTGAAAGAGCATCAATGTTAGAACAGTTAAATTCAGAAATATTATCAAACGAAAAGAAGAAAAAAGCTGCTCAAAGAAAGATGGAGAGATCAAGAAGGAAAACAAATCCAAAGAATTATGAGGAAGATTTTTATGTAAAAAAAGATAAAAAAGTAAAGAAAAAGAAAGGTAAAATCAAAAAAGGAAAACTGAAATGGACTTATTCTAAAGCCTATTATGAAGCAAGAAAAGAAGTATTAAATTATCATTCAAAAGCTGTTGCATCAAGAAAAAAGGCTATGGGAGAGATAATTAATAAAATATTATCTCTTGGAAATGAAATTTATACAGAAAAGATTTCTCTGAAAGCTTGGCAGAAAATGTTTGGAAAATCCATTTTGAATTCTGCACCAGGAGAATTTTTAGAAATATTGAGTCGCAAAGCCGAGAATGCTGGCGGATCAGTAAACAAGATTTCAACATATACAACAAAATTATCGCAAGCATGTATTTGTGGTAAGTTAGAGAGAGTTTCTTTAAATGTTCGCTGGAAAACTTGCGAATGTGGGGTTATTGATATACAGAGAGATTTATTTTCTGCATATTTAGCTCTATTTGTTGAAGAAATTAATTATGTTGATACATTAGATGTTTTAAAGGCTCAAGAAGCCTTTGCGGGTGCAGAGAACCACCTAAGGAAAACGGCATCAGCTGCTATCAAAGCAGTAAAAGCTCCGAATATGAGACATTTGTCTTATGCCCTAGCAAAGTAAGCTGGGTTAGAGAAGCTCGTTTTTAAAGTTATAGAAGAAACAATTTGGAAGTGAAAAGGAATAGCCAATAATATTTTTTAAAAAAAATATTATGTCTTTGTTCCTAAAAGATTTTTAAGATCTTGATTGACTCACTTCTCAGATATATACTCTATGAACCCCCTTGCTTTAGCTATGGGGAGTTGTCAGTCAATATCTAAATCCAAGAAAATTCAGAGTTGTAGCTCTTCCAAAACCTACTGAAGTAGAAACAGGTCAATTTTATTTTCAAAGATATTTTGCTCACTTACCAAACCCAGGGGAAATTGTTTTTTTTGATAGATCTTGGTATAACCGAGCAATTGTTGAACCTGTATTTAAATTCTGTACTAAAAAACAATATACTAAATTTATGAAAGAAGTTCCTGAAATTGAGCATGCTTTGGTTGATGATGGAATTATTCTTATCAAACTATGGTTCTCAATAACTAAAGAAAATCAAAAAATCAGATTTAAAGATAGAATGACTAATCCTTTAAAACATTGGAAACTAAGCCCTGTTGATCAAAAAGCTCAGAAAATGTGGAAAGAAGTAACCTTCTATAAAGAAGAAATGTTTTCTAAAACACATACAAGTTATGCTCCATGGATAATTGTTGATTCTAATGATAAAAAGAAAGCTAGACTTGAATCAATTAAATATGTTTTATCTAAAATGCCATATGATGGAAAAGAAAAATCTACTGTTAAACTACATCATGATCCAGATATTGTTGAAAGATATCATAGAATAACACATAGTGAGAAGTAAACTCGTTATTTTTTAGATATAATCTTTTTTATATAATATCGAGGTAAATATGAAAAAAATTATAAAATCGATCCTTTTATTTATTATGATAATTGGATCTCTTAATGCGGACATCTATAAAGATGTAAAATATCTAAAATTAGATAATGGAATGCAGGTATACTTACTTGCTAATGAAAAATTAGCTAATACAAAAATAGAACTTATTGTAAATGTTGGTAGATCTATTGAAACTGATGAGAATACAGGTATATCTCATTTAACTGAACATCTTATGTTTAGAGACAAACGAATCCCTCATCACAACTATCTTGATTACATTAAAGAAGAAGGTGCTACCTATATGAATGGGTATACTGCTACTTATGAAACAGGATATAAAGCTACCATTGATAGCAATAAATCTTATTGGATAACTCAACAATTCTATAATATGATTTTTGATAAGCAAATTACTGACCAAAATCTAGATAGTGAGCGTGGAGCTGTTCAAACTGAAATAGGTGAATATAGATATATAGATAAATTTCGTGCAAAAACTTCATCTTTCTTAAATTTTATACTTCCTGAAAAAAGAAACATTTATGCTCAGGAGTTTTCAATAAAGAAAGAACCAAAATTTTCTGATGGATATCTTCAAAAAATTAATAATAATAAAATCACAATGAAACAATTACTTGAACATTATGATACATACTACTATCCTAAAAATATGGTTTTAAGAGTTGTCGGTAATTTTGACATTACTAAAATGGAAGATTTAATTATAAATAGCTATGGAAAATCTAAACGAACTGGTTCAAAAAGATCAAAAGAAGCAGATTATTATCCTGTAGATAAAAATAAACCTTATCGTTTTTATAAATTTGGATTGAGTTCTAATTTTGCTTATATTGGTTTTAAATCTCTTGAAAAGAGTTATAAAAATGATATTATCATTGATGCCTACACTAAAAATCTTTCTTTAAGGTTAAAAAAAGAACTTAGAAATAAAAATGGTGCTTCATATGGTGTTTACAATATCACAACTGTTCAGAAGAAAACTATATTATCCAGTGTTTATCTTGATGGATTAAGTAAAAACTTCTCTGAGAATATTAGTATTGCAAGAAAAATGATTGAAAGTGATAAAAAAAGATTATCTAAGATAGATATTGTAGAAGCTTTAAAAGCTTATGAAGTTAAAATTAATAATATTGAATATGATTCTGATTCATTTATGCATATTATCTCTATCTCAGAAGATTTAAGAGAAAATTATGGTGTTACTGACAAAACATATACTGATATATTTAAGTCTATAACTATTAATGATTATAGAGAAGCCATCGCTGAACTAATCGTTGAAAATAAAAGATATGAGAGTATATATAGGGAGTATTCATTATTTAAATATGATGAAGTTATTTCTCAAGTTGTTTTAATGTTGATTTTCCTTTTTGCATATTTTAAAATGTATCATATAGATATGAAAGACTCAGCAAGAGATTATCTTTTAAATAGAAGATTAAGTAATAGATTTTTAGGATTTATTTATGTATTTCTGTTTGTATCACTAATATCTACAATTATTGAAAACTGGGTGGGACACTTATTCTTAAAATATATTGTGGGGAACATTCATTTTATAGACACAATAAATATACCATATAGTCTTTTTGTAAATATATTTATAGTTATTTTATCTATAATATTTTTCTTATTTTTAGCAAGATATATATTTCCTTATTATTCTAATCTAATTTTAACAAAAGATAGACTTTATATTGTTGGGCATAGAGCAAAACATTTCTTAGTTAGAGATATTGAATCAATAGATGTTGTTAAGTGGAATATCCTTAAAGGATGGAAAGCTTATGGTATGGCTATATTATTTTGGAAGCCTTTATTAAAAATAACTTTTTCTAATGGAGACATAGCTCTTTTTAGAAGTAATAAAGCTCTTCACTTAAAAGAAGATTTAGAAGAAAAACTCTAGAAGAGTCCAGAGACTTAGAAATTAATCTAAGTCTTCGAATTTTTTAGTTTTATTCTTTGAGCTAATCATAGCCGTTGAATGTTCTAATCTATCTTCTATTTCGTTAATCCCATTAATGTTTAAAACATCTTTAAAATTACGCACCTCTTTATAATCTCTACATATACTTCTAATATAATCAGAATATTCAAAGATAACAATATGTCTATCATCTAAAACGATATACTTTTTTTCTTTTATCCAATAACTTGGTGATAATTTAAGAAAAGGTTCTATTTCTCCAACATCAAGAATAGTCCATCTATGTGCTTTTGGTTCGCAACAAATAACAGTTTCATAAATTCTTTCTATAGAGCTTGAGTTATTTACTATATACGAAAAGAAATTATCTGGAATAACACCTAATATCAATGAACCTAGGTCTATTGTTGTTAAGTTCATAACATATCTATAACTTCTACCATAAATAGAAAATGAGAATGTATTATCTTCTTTTCTATATTCAAAAGACTTTAAAACAGCATCCATATTAATATATCTAAATCTACGGTTCACAGCTTCATTTAAATTTAATTTTTCATGAGTAACTATTTGCAGATCATATCCATTTTTTGTTTCGAGTACTGTCTCTTTCTTTATAACAATATTCTCGGGGAGAACAAGAGTAAAATAATCTTTAGATACATTTCTAAGCATCTTAAATTTTGTTTCCTCAATTGCTGTTGGAAAATATTCTTTCATTGCTTTAAATTCTTCAACTCTTGAGAATTTATTTTGTCCATTAAACATTTTTGAAAAACGAATATTCTTTTGATATTTTTTCTCTTTAATATCCATTTCTCTTTCTTTAATTATTTCTTCTAAATCAATATTTAGACTCTCAAATAATTCAAAGATTGCCGTTGTTTTCATATTTTTCATTGTATTCCTTTGTATTTAAAATTTAGATATAAAATATCTAATACTTTTTGTTATAGGTATGATTTTTATAAAAAGGTCATATTTAAGCTTGATATAATGTAAATATAGTTATAATAGATAATATAAATACAAAGGTAAAAAATGAAAAGAAATTTTGTAACTCTCTTAAATAAAGACAAATCAAAAATTGATAGAAGCTTTACAACTGATTTAAATTATATTGAGGGAGATAAAATTATTCATCCTGACAAACATGTTGGTGATTATATATTAGACAAAGAAGAATATATAACTTGTGATGCAAATCATTTTTTTATGGAAGAAAGTGCTGAAACTCTTCTAAATAGCTTAAATAAACTTAAAAATAAAGAAGATTTTATTATTGAAATTTCTAATTTCAGAGATAATAAAGCATACTTTTTAGTTGCTGAAAACAAAACACATTTCCAAGTAGTATATAAGTCTGATTTTTCAGATGCCTATCTTGATATATTTAGAAAAGATGAGCAACCATTTGTAAAGAAAGTAGCTTAAATGAAATATAATTTAACTGAAATAACTAATGCTGAACATGACGGAGTCATTGTTTATATTTGCGATATAAGACATAACGATAGTCCTTTTTCGAAGCTTATTAGAAATGTTGCTCCAATAAAAGTAATTATTCAATCAAATGATGAATTACCATCAAATAAAAGAGTTAATTATTCATTATCTCATTTTAAAAAGTTAAATAAATATGATGAACCTTTAAAATCATCAATTATAAAACCATTTGATAATACAGGATATAGATCATTCACTGGAATCGGTCTTAATGTTTTTGATAATATGGATGAGTGTATAGAGTTCTATAAAGCTCAACGATTAGTTATTTCAACAGATATGAAAAAAGAAATCTCTTCATTTGAAGATAAGTATATCCAGTTTATGGATGAATTTTAAACATCCTCTAAGTATAAATTTGTTATAATACTTATTATAAACAAAAAGGACATTTAATGGATAAAGACCTATTTAAACCATTTACATCATATAAGAAAAAGTTTATTCCTCAACTAACAGATGACTGGATTATTTCTGGTTCTTGGAGAAGAGACTATTTTCTATTCTATTCTCCTTCTTTAGATCAAAAAATTGATATTGAGATTAATAAAACATTTGATTTCCTTAAAAAATATAATTATTCAATTCAAGGAGATAAACTATTGGCAAACATTACTTTCTCAAATTATGGAGAATTATATACTGCTGAAGAATTTATGCAATGGGAAGACATGAATGAAATAGATACTCTCTCTGAGATTAAAAAGAATGATTTGATGATTGGTCAAGGATATCGTATTTCAGATGATAATACTTGTATTTACTTAGGTTTTAAATATGTTTCTAAATATAAAAATAAAATTAGTA
>Ga0256824_10000724_pt1 | contig 12796 bp, 10 predicted proteins | sample CV67metaG_FD_191570 | JGI IMG/M metagenome (GOLD analysis project Ga0256824, IMG submission 191570) | Hydrothermal vent microbial communities from East Pacific Rise, Pacific Ocean - CV67 | ecosystem: Environmental > Aquatic > Marine > Hydrothermal vents | place: Pacific Ocean: East Pacific Rise...
AGAAGTAGAAGATAGTTTTTTAGAAGAAGAAGTTATTGAAGATACAGAAGAAGTAATTCCAGAAGTAGAAGATAGTTTTTTAGAAGAAGAAGTTATTGAAGATACAGAAGAAGTAATTCCAGAAGTAGAAGATAGTTTTTTAGAAGAAGAAGTTATTGAAGATACAGAAGAAGTAATTCCAGAAGTAGAAGATAGTTTTTTAGAAGAAGAAGTTATTGAAGATACAGAAGAAGTAATTCCAGAAGTAAAATCATTATCAGACATGTCACCGGAAGAACTTCTTAAGGAAGACATTGAAGAAGAAGAGGTCATTGAAAAAAAATTATCAGAGATGTCGCCAGAAGAGTTATTAGCTTCTTATGCTGATGAAATACAACAAGAAAACAAAGACGTTGTTGCAGATATAAAAGAAGAAGCTGTTGCTAACAAAAAAAGTAAAAAAGAATTATCTAATTTATATATACCTGAAAAGAATAATTTCCTTATAAGAAACTTGATAGAATTAAAAGGTTTAACTTATGAAGAGACAGTAGAAGAAGCTAAAAAAATTGGTAAACCAATTATAGATTTTCTTGTTTTAAAAAATTATCTTAATCCAAAAGAAATTTTATCTTTTTTCCATGAAGAAACAGGTTTAACAATTATATCAAATTTAATTGACTTAAACTTAACAGAAGAAAAGACTTTTTACAAAATATATGAAGAAAATATAATTGTTATTTATTATCCATTTGAAGAACTTATAAAAAGTTTAAAAGGTAGATATCCAAAACATGATATAAGATTAACTTCAATAGATTTATTTCAAATTAAATCTTCTAAGAAAGAAAGTGCTGAAGGTTTAAAAACAGAATTTGAAGCTATCATACAAGAAGCTCTAAGACTAAATGTATCTGATATACATATGGAAGTTAAAGAATATGGTATGGAAATAAAATTTAGAATTATGGGTTCTATGAAATTAATGGAAACAATTTCTCTTTCCAAAGCAAATGCAATGCAAAAATATATTAAAGATTTGGCTTCAAAATATACAAAAGCTTCTAACTATGATACGGAAACTTGGGAAGCTGGTCAAGATGCTAGAATTGAATTAGATGACTATAAAATTGGTTTAAGACTTGCATTGACACCTTCACTTGTAGAAGGGCTACAAAATAATGTTATGCGTATTCTTAAAACAGAGGGTTCTGTTAAGCAACATGAAGCGCAAGACGTAATGGTAAGTATGGGCTATTTACGTGAAGATGTTATAGAATTTCAAAAATGGATTAAAAAACCGAAAGGTATTATCCTAGTAACTGGTTCTACTGGTTCTGGTAAATCAAAAATGCTTAATACTATTATTGCTTCAGTTCCAGCAAGTGAAAAAATTGTTACAGCAGAAGACCCGGTTGAGTATAAAATACCAGCAGCAACACAGCATCAAGTTTTCAAAAAAGAAATGCCTGATAAAACAATAGATATGAGTTTCTTAGCCTATATACGTTCATTTATGCGTCAAGACCCGGATATTATATTTATTGGTGAGTGGAGAAAAGAAAAAGAACTAACAGAAGCTATTGTTTATGCTTCTAATACGGGTCACTTAGTATTAACTTCTTTACACTCTTCTTCTAATGCAGTTATACCTGGTCTTCTAGTTAATGATTATGGTTTAGAAAGAACAGACGTTGCTAATAATTCTATTGGTTTTATCAATCAAGCTCTTATTAAAAAAGTTTGTACAAAGTGTCGTGTAAAAGGTCTTTTAGACCAAGAAAAACTAGAAGAATTATATGGGGAAGTTCATAAAGAAGATTATAAAGAAATAATGAAGAAAGAACTTCTTGATAAAGAAATTTATTTCACAGGTGAAGGTTGTGATAAATGTACAATATATAATAACAAACATGAAATAATTTCTTCTGGATATGAAGGTCGTATGGCAACCTACGAATGGTTATTTGTAGATGAAATTATTCAAGATACTATACTAACAAATCTTAGTGTAATAGAAATGAATAAAATAATTAAACATAAAGTAGCGAATGGAACAGCGAAAAGATATATTGACGTCTTAGTATTTAAATTATTAGATTATCAAATAGATTTCGAAGAGTTCAAAGCTTTCTTAAAAGGTATATAATATGTCAGCTAAATATGAAGATATTGCACTTGAGATAATCAAGTCAATTTACGTATCCAAAGATAGGAGTGGAACATTAGCTACTACAATTAGTGCTTTTGCTTCTTCTAATAAAAAATTAGCAGATAAGCTAACTATAATAAAACAAGATATGGATGCTGGTGATGAAACACTTGCGGCATTCTATAATAATGGTTTTATTCGTGAACAAACTTATTCCTTATTAAATGCATTACACCAAAAATCTTCATTAGGTGCTGTTGTTATTGATGCAATGATACAATCAAATAGACAGGATACCGCTATATCTAAAAAAGCAAGAAGCTTATTAGTTCAACCGGTTTTAACTTTTGCAATGGGTATTATGATAGGTAACTATCTACTTAATACTGGTGTTTCTATCATAAAAGAGAATCAGGATTTCAATGTTCAAATAAATGATTTGTATTATTTAGTTTATGACAATATGTATATAGCTACTGCTTTAGAATTATTGATTTTTATACCTTTTGTATTAATGATTGTTCAGTTTTTTATATTAAAAACAGGTGGTGTATATAGATATTTATATAAAGCGAATATCTTAATATATTTTCTTAGAAAATCAAAAACACCATTCAAGGAAATATTTGAGAAAGTAAAACAACTACTACCAAGAACAACGAAGGCTTATAAAGTAGTAGATAATATGAAAGATGAAATAGAAAGTGGAAAGCAGTCACATGAATTTTTAAAGGATTACTTAACTCTTTATCCTTTTCAAGTTTTAACAACTAAAATGCCACAAATAACACGTGGTAATGATACAGACGTATTTTTAGACCTTAGTGAGGATTCATTAAACTTATACAATGATTTTACCACTAAAATAAATAGTATGTTGCCAACAGTATTCCTTGTAATGACTCTTGGTTATGTTGTTATTACACTATTGCCATTATTTGCTTTTATAGGGACAGCAATGGACCAAAGTCAAGGTTAATTAGATATTAACCTTGTATTCTCTATAATATACTTTAAATCTTCTGTTTCGTCTTCTTTGAGCTTATATTCTAATTCAAATTCATCTTCGACGAACACTAATACCGTGTCTTCTTTTTTAACTTTTACTTCCGATAAATAAATATTATCATTCTTATTTTCGCTTACTGCTTCGATAAATGTATTTAGAATTTCTTTATTTCCAATATCGCTAAGAAAACTATAAAAAATATCAATATCCACTTTATTCTTATTTTTTTCAAATTTAACTTCAAATTTAATATAATATTCATTTAATATTCTTTCTATTTCATAGGTAGCTATAATATTTGCACTATCACGTAATTCAAGTAATGCCTTATTAATCACATATTTCTTCAAATCTTTAATATTAGAATATTTGCTTTCTTCAATTCCTAATAACGTTTTAAACTGTAATATTGTAAGCTTGGGAAGTAGCAATTTTTTAATTTTCTTAGAGTAATAATCAACAAATAGTTCATAAAATACTATTGAATATTTGTTTGTCAAGTTACTTGTTATATTCATATCCAGTAAGGCAAAAGGTGGCTTACCTGTTTCTATTGTTTCACGTATTCTATAAGGTAGTGAATAAGACAATATACCATTTTTAATCTCTGGTTCTTGAATAAGACTAAAATTTCCCCATACTTCTTTATCTTTCTCTAACACATTATATTCAATAGATATATCTTTTATTTTCTTTAAATTATCTTTAATAAACTTATTATTTTTATGTGTAATACCTAATAACTCTTTAATTTTTCTAATTTCAATATGGGATAAATTATTTCTATCCCAATTATTTACATTAGAGTTAAGTAATAACAAGTTAAACAACTTTCGTTGTTGCAACGTCATTTGTGAATTGATTTGAATTAAAGAAGAGTGTTTCTTTAATAATAAATCATTAGTAATATTATCTGTCAATTATTTAACCTTTATTAATTTTGAATCATACTACACTAATATTTCTTATATTATTCTTAAGAAAATATAATCTTATAGGGTATAAATACTTTCCCCTATAGGTATAAATACTTTCCCCCATAGGTATAAATACTTTCCCCCTTGGGTATAATTACTTTCCCTTTAGGTATAAATACTTTCCCCCTTGGGTATAAATACTTTCCCCCATAGGTATAAATACTTTCCCCACTTTGCCCCTATTCGCTACCATTACCAGGTTGTTTGCTACCCCCCTAAAGTATTAAAGTATTAAATATATAGTAATTTTATAAAGTTTAAAAGGATAAAAAAGAAAAATCTTTATTAAATATTTATAATAAAGTATAAATAAGGAAAAGGAATTAGAAATGAATAAATTTTTAGTAACAACATTAATAACTGCAAATGCATTATGTGCATTCGATACGACCAATATATCTTGGTCTGAAAAAGAGGTTATTGCTTCGGATACAGATGCACCGGCGGAAATACTTTTGGATATAAAACACTCAACAACCAACCCGTTTGTTATAAACGCTTTGAATAACAACCCTAAATATTTAAAATTAAAAGAAAATGAAAATAAAATTAAATTATTAGAAAGTAGAAAATTATTTGAGAATAACATTGATGAAATCACAAACCATTTTGAATTAATAAATGAGAACTTAAAAAAAGTTCTCTATGTTTATAAAGTAAATGTAGAAAAAGAAAGATTAATAAAAGCAGAATTAAAAGAAAAATTCAAAGATATGAAGGATGACTTTAAATCAGAATATAAAAAAGAACTAGATATTATTAATGTTAATTTTAAAGCAAATCTACTAAGAATTAACTCCGAAATAAAAAGACTTAATGACGAACTAGAAAGAAGAAAAACAATGTTCGCAGAACAACTTGTTAATTACGTAAAAATAGAAAACAAAAAGATGTTGTTTAAAACTGAAGAAATAAATAAACAAACTAATATGATGAAAAAAGAAATCAGTGAAATAGTTGCCTATCTAAAGAATATCGAAAGAACAATATTTAGTGTAATCCGAGATATAAGTTTTAATGAACTAAAAGATACTATTAATCCAGAACTTTTAGTTATTCAAAATCTATATAAAACGCAAATTGAAAAAATAAAAATAAATATAGACAAAGTTTTCACAAAGAAAACGAAAATGTTATTCTTGTTAGAAATCAAAACAATTGATAAAGCAGAAAAAACAAGAAAGCTAAAAATACTAAAAACTAACAAAAAATTATCTATTGAAAAAATAAATAAAGAATCACAACTTAAAAAAGAAATAATAGATACTGAAACAACTAAGAAGCTTGAAGAGCTTGAAGCTAAATATCAAAAAGAAAGCAATATATTAGAAGTAACAATAAATGAATTAAATTTAAAAATAAACGAAGTATTATATGTATTTGAAAAAATAAATGAAGAGGATAAAGTCTTAGCACATCAACTTAATCAATTCAAAAAATTAGTAGAAACAATTAAAATAGCTAAGAACCTGGTTATTCAAAAAGATTATCAAATTGACAAAGAGAGAAGAATTTTTACAACTTCTACTGAAAGAAGAGTCAAGATAGCAAAAGATTTCAATACACCTATTCAAATACTGATAAAATATAGTAAAAATCTTGATTGGAGAGTTAGAGAAGCAGTTGCAACTAATCCACATACACCTGTTGAAATATTAAAAGATTTAACAACAGACGAAAATCTTTTTGTGTCAGTATCAGCTAAAAAGACATTAGAATTAAGAATGTCAAGAAAAGCAGCGAGACGCATTATAGAAGAAAATGAATAAAAAAAAACTTATATTAGACTATATAAGTGAAGTTTATAGATTTGACCTAATAACAAAAAAACAGATTGTTAGGTCACTGTTAGATAATTCCATTAACGTTGTCATAAACACAATATGTAAATATAATCTTTATGACTTAATTTATGTCTTAGAAGTGAAATCAGAAGACATTTCTTTATATTGTAGTGTAAGTAAGATAGAGAATATAATTGTTGATAAAATAAAGAATTTTGAAATAGAATTATTATTTTATTACCTAATTAAAAACAATTTCAGCTTTTCTTCAGGTTTTAAAGGTAGAATACTAGAAATAGATTATAATAATTCCATATTACATTTCTTTGTAGATAATAGAAATAATAAAAGTAAAGAAGATATACTAAATATAACAAAAGTAAAAAATAAACTAAATAATAAAGAAATTAACAATGATAATACTAAAACTATTGATAAATAATAATATTTATGATAGTATTATAAAAATAATTAAGAGGATTAATAATGAAAAAAATAATAATAGGCGTATCTAGTCTTATACTTGGACAAAATGCGTATGCTGGTTCGAATACTTATAGAAATTTTATAAACGTATCAGAGCCAAAAGAGATTATACTAAATAATTCAAAAGAAATTACAATTACAAAAGAAAATATATTTAAGGCAACCGATTTTTTCAATAAAATAAAAGTAAATAATGCATTTGAAACAAATTTAATTGATTTTGAATTAAAAAGAATCACAATTACAAAAGATGAAGATAATAAATATTTTATACACTATGAAGCGGAAAATGATTTCAAAAGTGTTATATTAGATTTTCCAATTAGTTATAGTAACAATACTATAAATGAAATATATACAATACATTATTCAGCTGAAACTGAAACTGTTATATCTGGAAAGATAGAATTTCAAAATAAAAATATAAAAAGAGAAATATTCAATAAAGTATTTTTATCAAAACCTTCTATCACATTAAATAGTAATGCTGACACAGACATAATATACTATGTATTAGCAGAAAGCGAGAGTAAAGTTGCTTATGAGAAAATAGGTAATATGTTTGATAATAATGGAAATATAAAAGAGTATTATAAAGATAAAAATATTGAACTGATATTATTACCAACAAACTATTATGCAGAGAAGTTTGCAATAGAAATTAGTGCATTAGTTTCAAATATTACAGTAGAAGGCAAATCAAAACAATTATTTATTGAATATATCAAAAATAGAAATTCTTTAATGAATGATATTAAGTCGAAATATTTCAAAAAATTTAAAGATGGTTATGCTGTCGATTTTATACTAGATATGTATACTGAAACTTCAAAAGCAATGGAAGCATTAGCACGTGAATTAATTACAGAATCTGTATCTAATATAAAGAACTCACAAGAAAAAGATATAATTACATTGTTAAAAGAAGAGCAAGATTATATTGAAAATATAATTAGAAAAGATATATTAGTAAATAACGAAATATCTATTTTTAAAGTATATGACGACAGTAGATATTATTATACTGCAAATGACGGTTTAGATAGATAAATAAGCCTCTTTTAGATAAACATATACTAAGACTAGTGTTTATCTAAAAACCCTTTAATCTCTTCTATCTTGCTTTTCTCTAATCCACGTTCTATACTTCTAAATAAAAAATATTCTTGTATATTAAAAAATAAAAAATCCTCAAATTCTTTTATTTCTGATTTTTCATGAAAATCTTTTAATTTATTAAAATCATTTGGAAAAGCTGCTTTTAATTTTTCTTCAAAATTGTCCATATTAAGCCTTGGATATTTTCGACATTAATAGTTTAGAGGTATCAAAGGAATTCTTATATAGTTCCTTAACGTCTTCTTCTTTAATATCTTTTATAATGTCTGCATATAAATCATAATAAAGGGACGTAATATATAGAAAGTTTTCAATATCGTCATTAATTAATTCTTCGTTTTCTATTATCGTATTTGATATTATAACACTACCAACTATAAAATCTATAAATGGTTGTTTTATATTATTCAATAATATACCATTATTTATCATTATTTTAGTTGCTTCTTCTTGTTTAATATCCTCTATTAAAGATGCAGATATTTTCTTAAAATATACCATTATCTCTAGAATAAGCATATCTCTTTCGCCCTCTACTCTATTTTTTAAGTCCATGATATTAATCAATGAAAACCCTAAAAGAAGTTGTGCATAATAGCTTTTATTTTTATTTTTCATAATTACCTACTTTTATAATATATAGGTATATTATAAAAGTATTTTTATAAAGTTAGTTAGTGTTATTATTATATGTGGGAATAGTTAAGGGTGCTATATTAATAAGTATTAATTAATATAGCTTTATGTGTGGTTATAGTGGTCAGTCAAATGCTTTATCCCAAAAGGTAAAGAAATATCTTTCAGTTGGGGTATTTTATCCCCAATCAACATAGTCACATGATGGATAACCACTACAACTCGTAAATTTACTACCATCTTTCTTTTTTCGCCAGATTAAATCTTTATCACATTTCGGACACTTTTCACCTGTTGTTTCTTGTGGCCATTCTACATATTTACAATCTTCTTTATCACATGCTATAAAACTTCTTCCGTCTTTCATTTTTCTATTAATTAAATCAGAATTACACTTAGGACATTCTCGTCCGACTTTATCTTTTGGCCATTCTACATATTTGCAATCTGGATAACCACTACAAGCAATATATTTTCTTCCGTCTTTCATTTTTCTATTAATTAAATCAGAATTACACTTAGGACATTCTCGCCCAGCTTTATCTTGTGGCCATTCAGAATACTTACAACTTGGATAACCACTACAATTAAGAAATTCTCTGTTATCAGCTGTTTTTCGCTTTAACAACTCTTTTCCACATTGAGGACAATCTTTACCAGCTTTCTCCGCCTTTGGTTTTGGAACATACCCTATTTTATTTTGTTCTACAATATCATTAACAAATGATTCTATATCAGCTATAAATTCTTTATAGTCGCCCTTACCAGTTGTTATTAATGACATCTGTTTTTCAAATTTTGCAGTCATTTCAATATTAATATACTTATTTGCTGCTTCAAGAGCACTTCTTGCTTTAGAAGTTGTTACTATTCTATTTTCTTTATTTAGTATTAAGAAAGGAATAATAGGTTTCCCTTGCTTGTCTTTATCTTTATATAACTTTTCCAACAGGGGACTACGTGTTGCTGGTGTTCCTAGTGAGAACTTCTCTTTGAAAATTTCTTCATCTGTTTCGACGTAATCTTCTTCTTCTGTTTCAGATATATATATCTTGTTTATATTTTCCATATATGAAAGTAATTCGCCCTCTGTTAGTAATTTAGGAGGCTCTGTCCATTTTTCTGTTTCTTTAAAACCTTTCAATTCTAACTTTTCGCCAACTGATACAGATGGTAAAACAACTTCATTTTTATCTTTCTTTGTAGGTTTTGTTTTAGAAGCCTGATATTTTTTGAAACCTTTTACTTTTTCTACTTTTCCAGAAATTTTAAATTTTGCTCCAACTTTGTTTTCGAGTAATATAATGGTTTCTTCATATTCATACGAAGGCATAAACGCCATCATAAATTGTCCTTTAATAAAGTCGAATATTTTTCTTTGACTTACTGATAAACTTTCTATGTTAGCTTCACTCTTAGCCAGTGGTGTAATAGCATAGTGGGGTGCAGATTGTGAAGCATCAAAAATTCTTTTGTTTGTAGAATTAAAAGTAGCATTCATATCGCTAAATTCATTTGTACTATTATAGCTATTAAAAATGTCCTCAAATACATCTGCCATATCAGGCGGTAAAAATTTCTGTTCAGACCTTGGATATGAACAAAATTGATTTTCATATAGAAACTGCATATCAGTTGTTACGTTCTTTGCTTTCATTTTATATTTTTTCGACATTGACTTTAATATATCATTTAAGTTTGGTAAATAATCTGGATTTGTTTTTTTAGGCTTTGTTTGATTTTCAGAAACACTAAACTCTTTATCTGTTAATTTTTCGTCTCTAACTTTTGATATATGTTCCGCTGGTATTTTTTCCGTATTATTATTTTCAGAACATAAATATTTAGTATCAAATTTTAAGCCTTCTTTATTAAAAGTACCTGCAATTAAAAAATACTGTTTAGATACAAAATTCTCTATTTCTAATTCTCGTTTTCTAACTAAATTAGTGGTAGGTGTCATAACACGCCCAATAGATAAACTTTTACCTTCTTTCAATGTAAAGGACGGAGATAGATTGAACCCAACGTATAAATCTACATGAGTTCGCGCAAAGGCCGCATTATACCAAGGTGCATCTTCCTCTAAACTATATCTTTCTTTAAAACAATCAGAAATTGCTTTTTTATCATAAGACAAAATCCACATTCTTGACAATTTAATATTTTTAGTTTCAGTTATCTTCGAATAATCTATTAATTCTTTAACTAATAAACTTCCTTCTGCATCAGGGTCACCAGCAGAAGTTATTTCTACAACGTCTTCACGATTAATAGCTTTAATTAAATCGCTAACCAATGATTTTTTATCTGACTTCACTTGTAGCTCAAGATTAGAATAATCATTTGGAAGTTGTTCCATATCCCATTCATATTTAGGAATTTTAGCCTCCAAAACATGACCAACGAGGTGTGCCACAATTACATCTTCATTTTCAAAAAAAGCACCTTTTTTTCTCATTTTAGAATCAAGTGCCTCTGCTATTTTTTTTGCCAAACTTGGTTTTTCGGCCAATATTAAAACTTTTCCCATCTTTATTCCTTATTATTTATTTTATTTTTCTATTAAGAACCACTATTTATTTTAGGTTCTGTAAATATACCATATTTTCCGTTAAAATCCAAGGGTATTTTCTTTGAATTCTCACCCCATCTGTTTTTCATTACCGCTAATAATGTATTAACACTTCTAAACCCTGTCTCTTTATTCTCTGGATATTCTGCAATTGGAAAATCAGGGTCTACCTCTTCAAGTGAAAGAATAGTCTCGAAACCATACTCTAAATCATTTGGACCTTTGATTGACGCCAATTCAGCAACTTTATAACCTGTTTTATTCTTTGCAGTAATAATAATAAAATTCGCTTTCGTTGTATTTTTTATCCTAATAAATTCAGACATCTGTCTAGAGATTTTATCTTGTTTATCTTTCTCAGCTTTTCCTTCAGACCCATAATCATAAAATATATTTAAATAATCCAAAACAACAAGTGGCTTATCTGTAATACCATATTTATCATAAATGTATTTTTCCATAAAAAGAATAGATTCTTCAATATTTTTCAATGAAGCATCTGCATTATCTAAGATTAATAGAAAGTCATTTTCTAATAATGTATTTAAAGCTTCTATATAATGCATACTTTCTATTTCATTAAGTTGTCCTTTTAAAATCTTTTTAACCGGGACTTTAATCATATTAGATATTATCTTAGATATAAACATATCCTTATTGACTTCAAGTGAAACATATATAGTAGGCACACGTTCTTTAAATATATTATGAATAACAGATTGAATTGCAAAAGTTGTTTTACCTTTACCAGGAACGCCTGTCAAAGCAGTTAATCCGAAGAAACCCTCTGTTATATTATCAACAATTTGAAGACCTGAAGTTGCCCCTAGTATTTGTTTTCCATTAAACTCAAATAAAAAATCGATATTATCATTTAGATATTGATTTAACAATAATTTTTCGTTAACCATACTTATTCCTATTTATAAATTCTAATTCATTATACAAGTCTTTAACTTTAAACTTCCTTAATTTTAAGCTAAAGACTTGACTTTTTTCTATTTTTGAATTAGAATGTATTAAGAATAATTATAATTAGGGGTAATAAATGATATTAAAATTTACAAAAGATGAAGAAAAATTTTTAATAATAGAAAAAATAGAAAAAATAGATAATGGAATAATACCATTAAAACAAGATAACTTAATGAATTATTTTTTTGATATTGTATTCTGTATAAACGAAAAGATAAACTCTTTCAAAGATGAAAAAACTGGTTTTATATATACTAACTCAGACAATGATGACAATTGGAATATAAATGCATATAACAAAGAGACCAAGGAGATAGAGTTTAAAGGAACTATTGAAAGAACACGACAAGATATCTTTTTAAATGTTTTTGCTAAAAATGGTTTTACTAATAAATTAAACGAATTATATATTAAAGATATATTAGAAAATTTAAAATTATTTTTAGAAAAAACTTATGGAAAAGAAGGAAAAGAAGCTTATATCCTATTGTACGCTTTAAATTCAAATGCAGTCCATAATTTTAAAAGCCAATCTATATATATAGAAATAAAAAACAAAGCGTTAGTCGCTAAATTATTAAAATTTAATGACATAGAAAAAATAAAAAAGTTATTTATGGTTCCTAATCTATCAGCAGAAAAAAAAGTAACCGATTATATTAAAAAAACATTTTTAAAAGATGTTTTGGAGACTGATATATCTTCCTTAAAAAAGACACATTCTTTTTTTGGTGGAAAAATATTAATAGACGGAATCTATATTTATAGGTTTATATATGATTTCTTTTTTGAACCAGTTTTATTTTTTAATCCACCAAAAAGCAAAAAATAGGTGTTAGACTTAAAGAAAATATTTAAAATATCTCTATTTATATATTCCCTCTTTATAATATCTATTCTAATATGGAATTTTACAAAACCTTTTCAAGAAGACAAGAAGCCTATAGTAATAGAAACACCAAAAATGGAAGTTCATATTAGTAGTGTAATTCGTGACAAGGCAAAAGAACTTAAAGCTAAGAAGTTAAAAGTTAAAAAGGCAAAAGAACTTAAAGCTAAGAAGTTAAAAGTTAAAAAGGCAAAAGAACTTAAAGCTAAGAAGTT
>Ga0256824_10000725_pt1 | contig 12780 bp, 12 predicted proteins | sample CV67metaG_FD_191570 | JGI IMG/M metagenome (GOLD analysis project Ga0256824, IMG submission 191570) | Hydrothermal vent microbial communities from East Pacific Rise, Pacific Ocean - CV67 | ecosystem: Environmental > Aquatic > Marine > Hydrothermal vents | place: Pacific Ocean: East Pacific Rise...
TCAACATGGGTGTCTTTGTGGGTATCATCATAGGCGTATTAGCTGGTACCTTATATAACCGTTTTTATGACATTAAGCTCCCCGAATTTTTAGGTTTCTTTGGGGGTAAGAGATTTGTCCCTATTATCACTGCCATCTCTGCGATTGGTGTTGGGGTACTCGCAGGGTACTTTTGGCACTATGCCCAGTCAGGCATTGATGCTTTTTCCAATGCTATTATAGGACTTAATGAAGTAGGCACTTTCATCTATGGTACGCTTAACCGACTACTTATCCCTCTTGGTCTTCACCACATTCTAAACTCTGTCTTTTGGTTTCAACTTGGAGAATACACACATATCCAAGAGGGTGTGGAAGTAGTAGCCAATGGTGACTTACATCGTTTCTTTGCAGGAGACAAAACAGCAGGGGTTTACATGTCTGGTTTTTACGTGGTCATGATGTTTGGTCTTCCTGCTATGGCGTATGCTATCTACCTAAATACACCTAAAGTTTCTCGCAAAAAAGTGGGTGCCATTTTAGCAGGTGTAGCATTTACTTCATTTTTAACAGGTATCACTGAACCTTTAGAGTTTCTCTTTCTCTTTGTTGCACCACCTTTATTTGTAGTACATGCATTACTTACAGGCTTAGCACTTGCACTTGCTCAGATGCTAGACATTCATGCAGGTTTTGGTTTTTCCGCTGGGTTTATTGACTATGTCATTAACTACAAATTGGCTACAAATCCACTACTTATATTACCTCTAGGCATTGTGTTTGCATTCATTTATTTTATTGCTTCTTACTATACTATTAAAATTTTTAAATTGAAAATATTTGATGAGACTACAGAGGACATACTCATAGAAAACGATGATGAGGCGCAAAGCTTTATTGCCGCCCTTGGAGGGGCTGAAAATATCTTAGATACTGATGCTTGTATTACTCGACTTCGTATGCATGTCCAAGATAGTAGCCATCTTAATGACGAGACCTTCATAGCACTTGGTGCAAAAGGTGTTATACGCCCAAGTAAGGAGTCTATACAAATAGTACTTGGAACAAAAGCTGAAGGTGTCGCAGAAAAAATAAAAGCAATATTATTAAGTATTCCTAAATAGTTATTATCTATGCATTAATATTTTCTTGTTATACTATATTAAAAAAATAAGGTTTCTAAATCATTATGCAAAAAATACTATTATTTTTCTTCTTCTTACTTCTTGCTGGATGTTCTCTGAACAACCCATTTGTAACAGAAGAAGTTGATAAAGTAACTGTCGTTCAATATACGCCATATATGAAACACCACCGAGCATATTTTTCAAGAATATTCCTTCATACAATAGAAAATAAAAAAAAGTATGTCTATCTCCATAATGCAAAGACAAATGATATTGCTGTACTCCTTTATAGCAATGATAACTACCTACTATATAATATGTCTACGCCTGCACAAAAACCCCTTTCTCTTCATGTAACACCAAGCATAACATACAAGAAAGCTTTAAATGAATTTAGAAAAAAAGGATTTAGCCCAATCACTTCATTGGCTTCTGTTGGCTATACCACTTCTGTCTCACCAAAAAAATACAAAGGTATAAAAACTTTACTTATTGAGACTAAAGAGTATTCGAAACTGTGGTCACTTTATAAAAAGTCTATACGCACTTATGATGCAAGTAAAATAAAAAATATTAAAACAAAATTACCCAAAATACTCATTTCTTCCTATTATAAACACTATGAAAATCTGTCAAGCACTAAAATGCAACGCTTACAACTAAGTATTATTGCTAAAAAACTAGGATTAAAATCACCCATTCTGATAAAAAAACAAAAAGTTACACATATTAACAAACCTATTATCATTAAAAAAACAAAAGTTCCCCAAATAAAACAACATAAAATGCCAAGCAGAACCCACATAAAAAAATCTATCTCTACACCATCAAAAATAGAGCCCTCATATAGTTATTATTTACATCAAGCCCCATTAAATGAACTAGCTACATATATTTCAAATAAAGCAACAAAAAATTTACTTTCATATAATCAATATAATATGCTTAGTAAAAGAAAAATACAATTACAAGAAGAAAAACTTTTAAAGCAGGGGTCATTAGAAGAGTTAATCGCTGCCTATAAAGTAAAGAAAAACCCAAAATATAAACAACGTATTATGTCACTGATGAAGGACAAACAACAGAATCAATAGTCCATTATAGTATCTTTTTTAATCACATGGACTAAATTTAATCCTATTTTTGTACCTTCATTTTCTTTACTCTGTATATGGATAGGAATAGACAACTCATCACAAAGTTTTTTCACTATGTGTAGACCTATACCTATACCTCTATCTTGTTCCTTATAATATCTATCAAAAACCTTTTCTGGCTTTTTAATCCCTTTCCCTGTATCGTGTACAGCTAGGTTATTTCCTTGGAGAACAATATTAACATCACCATTTGCTATATTATATTTCCCTGCATTAGATAAAAGATTGTCTACAATACGTGTGAATGCATCTTTGTTTGTTTCCAATATACTATTGTCTATAGATATTTTATAATGTATATCAGGGTAAAGTACCTCAAAATAATTTACTCTATTTACAATAAGTTCTTCTAGGCTAAATTTTTCAGATTGTGTCGGTACACCTTTTAGAAAAATACGTAAATTGTCCTGTAGTGAGAGAATACTCTCTATATTATTTTCCAATCTTTTTATTTTTGGGTTATCTCCAATTTCTCTTTTAAAAATCTTTAAATTAATGAGCATTGAACTTATAGGTGTATTAAAATCATGTAATATATCTTTTACAAATTCTTCATTAAGGCGTAATGCTTTTTGTAAAGGGAAAAGTGCATAAATTGAAAAGAGTAAAGAAACCAACGCTGCAAAAATAGAATAAAACCAGAATTTTTTGTATAAACTATTTTCTAAAGCTTCTACTCTTGGTAGATAATTTGCCCTTGGATATATTACTTTCATTAAGTATTTTTCTGCTGTAGGTACCTTAAAGTACCCATAAAAGTCACCATCTTTATAGAGTATGTTTTCTTCTCTATCTTCTGATTTATCTACAAAGTCTGTACTAAGTCCTTCACACTGTATTGTGAATGCACAAAGCTTCATTTCTATATGAATTTTTTTTTCTATCTCAACTTTTTTTGTCTGATATTCATTCCAGAAATTTATTGCTAGCAAAACTTCTAAAAGAATGAAAAAAATCAGAAAACTCTTAATAAAAGACTCTAATTCATATGCTTTCAATCATATATCCCTGGCCCCGTATATTTTTTATTTCTATACCTAATCTATTTTTTATTTTTGCTAAGTTTACACGTAAGGCATTTGGAGTTGGATGTTCCAGTAAATCCATCAGTGTATAGCTATCTACAATCCTATTTTGTTCCACCATAAGTGTGTGAAAAATATTTTGTTGTACTTCTCCCAATCCTATGGTCTGCCCATTCTTTTGTAATACTCTTGTACTAGGATCATACACAATATCATTTACTTTCAATAACGTATTTTCTTTTTGGTACTTACGCTTTATCCTAATAACAAGTTCTTCGGGATCAAATGGTTTTTTTATATAATCATCTGCCCCTATTTCAAATCCCTTGGAAATAGAATTAATATCAGTAAGTGCAGTAATATAGATAGCAGGAGTATCATCTCCAGATTCTTTAAGTGATGCAAGTACATCAAATCCATCTATCTCAGGGACATTCACATCTAAAATATAAAGATCATAACTTTCATCAAAAGTTAGATCAAACACTTCGGGACCACGATGCGCAACATCAACAGTATAGCCTTCTAGTTCTAAAAATTCTTTTAGACTTTCACATAAGATTTGGTCATCTTCAAGTAATAATATTTTCATCATATTATAGTATACAAAACTAACATTAAGTAAGTATTACTTTACTTTTTTTTAGGTGATTTTAGTATCACAAAAAAAGCAATTAGTATAATGGCATACACAACATAATAATAAAAATTGTCACTTTGTGGCATTACTGTACCTCCATTATTTTATCTCTACATTTTACAATGGCAAATTTCTTCTCTATACTCTTCACATCGCTCTCATCCAAGATAATAATTGGCGTAATAATGTCTTTAGCATTCTCTTTAATATAGGCTAAATCAATTTTAATGATAGGGTCTCCTACTTTTACTTTATCTCCCTCTTGTGCTATACGGGTAAAGCCCTTTCCTTCTAATGCTACAGTATCTAAACCTATATGTACCATTACGTCTAAGTCTTTATCACTCTTGATACTATACGCATGATTTGTAGAGAATATTTTTGTTACTACCCCTTCTATAGGCGCTGAAAAAATATTGGAGACAGGAATAATTGCTACACCGTCTCCTGCCATCTTCTGTGAAAATACTTCATCCTCCACTGATTCCAATGCCACAATTTGACCATCAACTGGTGCATATATATCTCTAACTTTTCGTTTTAAAAATCCAAACATATTTACCTCTTATATTTTACTTTTCCATTGATTATCGTTGTAATAATACTTAAATCTTCATCAAATATAACAATATCTGCAGCATACCCAGATTTTAATTGACCTATTTTTAGACCAAGTTTTTCTGCAGGTACTTTAGTTACTGCATTGATTACTTCTATCAACCCCATCGATGTGTACATTCTCATATTATATATAGCTTCATTCATTTTAAGTACTGAACCTGCCAAAGTACCATCATCTAAAATCGCTTTACCTTCACTTACCTCTACGCGTCTTCCACCCAAGTCATAGCTGCCACATTTCATACACCCAGCGCGCATAGCATCTGTTATAAGTATGAGTTTGTCTTGTTTCATTTTTTGTACCAGTTCGAGTGTAGAAGGATGTGTATGTATCAAGTCAGCTATGACATCGCAACTCACATCAGAATCGAACACAGCTCCTACAATACCAGGTTTTCTATGATGATAAGGACTCATTGCATTAAACAAGTGGGTCGCATGGGAAATACCCCACCTAAAGCTCTCCTTGCTCTCTTCATAGCTTGCATTAGAATGTCCTATACTTAATACTATATGAGGATGCACACTTGTCATATATTTGATAAATATTTCAGCCCCATTCTCTTCAGGTGCAAGTGTTATCATTTTAATACAGTCTAAATACTCTTCTATAAGTGCTAAATTTGCCTCTTGTACATAGTTTTTATCTTGTGCACCATGTTTTTTTATGTTTATGAATGGCCCTTCTAAGTGTACCCCAAGTACCTTTGCACCTGTGACACTAGAAGTATTTTTTTGGATATTTTGTAATGCATTGTCAATATCTCTAGGTGACATTGTCATCGTTGTTGCTAAAAAAGAAGTAGTACCTGTTTGTAGAAGTGTTTGAGAGAGTAATTCTAAGCTTTGAGGTGTGGCATCCATCACATCAGCGCCACCCGAACCATGTATGTGCAAGTCTATAAAACCTGCACTTACATAGGCACCTTGTGCATCTATAATTTCAGTTCCCTCTTTTATTTCATCGTGAGAGACAATACCGACGATATGTTCATCAAATAAGAGAACTTTACCTTCAATGAGTGTATCATTTAAAATAATTTTAGCATGAATGATACAATTCATTATGGTATAAAACTTATTATTTTTCTATAAGTTTTAACCAACCTAAATATGCAAAATCTAAAGCTGTCGTATGATCAGAAGTAGAAACAATTAAAACAATTTCACCATTTCCTGTCACCTTTACATTGCTAAAGGTAAGCTCTCTGTTGTTAGCATCATCTGCATTAAATTGTTGCTTTACCCCGTTAACAGTATAGTCACCCGTTCTTGCTGCTTCTTGTGTCACACTGTTGTCATCAAGCTTTCTAACTGCTCCTAATTTCACATCATAGTTTGCATTAGGAGTCAGTCCCTTAAATGTAAGCGTCCCGCTCATATCATTCGTCTTGTCATCATTTACATCAAACTCACCAACAAACCATGACCCTGTTCTTAATAGTTCAAAAGGCACAATATCATCTGCTTTAGGTGGAGGTGTACTACCTGAGCCATTAAATCCTTCAAAATCATCTGAAACTTCTAGTACTAGTCCAGATACAGATGTACCATTACTATCTACTAAAGAAGAACTTCCTGTATTTGTCTTAAGTTTATTTACTTTTGTTCCATTTATATCAAATGTTTCTGTTTTATCTTTAAAGGCAAACCAAATTTCTCTTTTTGCTGTTGTATTTACAGCTGTTACGGTTACTGTTCTAGTCACAGTATCTGCTGCATTTGTTGCTGCATCTGAAACAGCGTAACTTATAGTGTATGTTCCAGCTTTTGTTGTATCTACCGTATTAGTAGTTACAATACTTGCTGTAATGTCACCATCTACATCATCACTCGCGGTTGCTCCTGCATCGGTATAAGTATCTCCTACATTTAGGTTTACATCTGCTCCGTTAAGCGTAATGACTGGTTTTACAGTATCTACTATTACGACTGCTACAACAGTTACTGTTCTACTCACTGGAACCGCTGCATTTGTTGCTGCATCTGAAACAGCGTAACTTATAGTGTATGTTCCAGCTTTTGTTGTATCTACCGTATTAGTAGTTACAATACTTGCTGTAATGTCACCATCTACATCATCACTCGCAGTTGCTCCTGCATCGGTATAGGTATCTCCTACACTTAGGTTTACATCTGCTCCATTGAGCGTAATGATTGGCTTAACAGTATCTTGTACAGTAGTATTTGTATCTGTTCCACCTGTAGTTGTGTTACTATCAGTTGGTACACTAGTATTAGTGTCAGTTCCACCTGTAGTTGTATTTGTATCTCCATTTGGAACTATTGTTCCCGAAAGATACTTTGCTATCTCTGCACGAATTTTCTCTTCTGCTCCAGAAGAAAGTAAATTCCCATTAAAGTTTGTAGCGTTAAGCTTTAACACAAGCTCATTAACAGCATTAATATTTTTTACTGTAACACCTGCAATACCTGCATCTTTATATACTTCAAGGCTTGGTGCTGTTGTTTTATTGGCATTAAATGCAACAAGTACCTGAAGAGCGCTATCCTTCGTATTAAGAGAATCACCACCCCCACAACCACTGAGCGTAATAAGTAATATACTTAAAGATCCTATTTTAAGAAATTTGATTAGTTTCATTTTCTATCCTTTTTTCTTTGCTATCTACTCAATAATATCTACTATTACTTTAGCTTCAACAATATTTCCGTTAGTATCCATAGCACTATAAATAAACTGATCGTTACCTATTTGTCCTTCATTTGGAGTATAACTTAGCTTCATTTCATCCTCTAGTACTACTGTACCCATTTCGCCTTCTTCTACATCGATAAGGATTAAACCTTGTCTATCATTTTCAAGAGGTCTTATAGTAAGCGTAGTGTCTTTTGGCACATACACTTGTTTCTTTTTAAATTTTGGGGTGACAGAGGAATGACCTAAGATACTTGGTCTTGCTCTTGTAGCATTCTTCTCTTTAACCACAAAAAAACCATGCTCGCTATAACTTTTACCTTCCTCATCATGCCATTCACACCCAGTCAATGTCACTACTGCTATCAGTAGTAAGAATTGTATTTCTTTTTTCATATTCATTACCTTTATCTAATTAAAATCGATAATGAATACCAAATGTTGTTAACCCTACATCGATATCATCTTTAGTTGCTAAGCGGTTAAAGCCTTTGTCATCATAAGTTTTCATATAGTCTATAAATACTCCCCAACTCTTGTTAATACTGTAGCTTGCTCCAAGTCCATACTGAAATCCTGCTTCTTGTCTATCTGAACCCTGAGCATTTGTAATTTCATTTTCTCCATACCCAACCAATACATAAGGAGTAAAAGCTTCTATTTTATACTTTACTTTAGCTAGTACTGCAATATTACTATAGACAGAATTTGATGTTGTAGTAATCCCTGTATCTACTTCTATATCTTCAATACCTCTAGTGTATCTAAACTGCACATCTAAATAGTCATTTATTTCATATCCTGCAAGAAGTGTTGCTGTATTTGAAGTTAACTCTTGCGCAGAGAAACCTGCAACAGTTGGCTCAACATCCATTTTAAATGTACCTAACCCTAGCCCTATATAAAAATCTTTCATTCCCATACCCATACTCATAGGTGCTACTGTTGGTATATCTAGCATATTGCTTGCTGGTTTATCTATATTTTTACTGCCACCTGCACACATAAGTGTTGTTCCTAGTGCCAGACTAATGATTACTCTTTTCATATATCTTTTCCCCTTATTTTAAATAATATTTATTACGAATAATATACTTTAAGCTTTAAACAATACCTTAATACTTAATTTATACTAAATATTTTTACTCAATTGTTCTTTTAATACACGTTTTAAAACTTTCCCTGTTGCATTTTTAGGCAATTCTTTTATGATATGTATCTGTTTGGGTACCTTGTAATTTGCAAGGTGTTCACGCATATATTTTTTAAGTGCTATTTCATCTAGTGTTGATGTACCTTCACTTAACTCTATATATACTATAGGGACTTCTCCACTTTTTTCATCCACTATCCCAATGACTGCTGAGGCTCCTACTCCATCAAATATATCAATAACCTCTTCTATCTCTCTAGGGTAAATATTAATACCCTTAGAGATAATAAGGTCTTTTTTTCTATCAACAATAAACAAAAACCCTTCATCATCCATATAGCCCATATCACCTGTCAGTAACCAATCATTTACAATCGTTTCTGAGGTAGCCTCTGGACGACCTAGATAGCCCTGCATAATATTGTCTCCCTTAACAATAATATCCCCTATCCCACCAAAAGGAAGTTCATTCATATCTTCATCCACAATTTTCATCTCATAACTATAGAGTGCTGTTCCTACTGAACCTGCTTTTTGCTTTTTTAAGGTATTCATACATACCGCAGGACTTGCTTCAGAAAGACCATACCCTTCCAATAGTGTTGCTCTTTTAAACTTTTTAGCCATAGCATCAAGCGTCTTAGGCTGTAATGCTGCGGCACCAGATATAAACGCACGTATGCGATTAAACCACATAAAGTACCAAGGCAGTTTAGCCTTTGCCAAGGCATTATAGACATCAGGTATACCAAAAAAGAGTGTAACTTTCTTTGTAAGTACCTGTTTAAATATATTTGAGAAAGGTGTAATAGACTTAATAAGTACTAAACTTCCTCCCATATAAAGAGGAAGCATCACCCCAATAGAAAAAGTGAAAGAGTGAAACATAGGTAAAAAAACGATGGCACGGTCTTTAGCTTGTACATTGACTGTTTTTTGTCCTGAGTGTACATTAGATATGACATTTTTATTACTTAACATAGCCCCCTTAGGCTTCCCTGTTGTACCAGAAGTATAAATAATTACCGCCGTATCTTCTAAGTCTCGTTCTACATGTTTTACTGAACTCTCTACGCTCAAAGTATCTTTAAAATGTAACTGTTTTTCACTTTGTGATACACTATCCCCTTCCCAGAGAATAAACTTACATAAGGCATTTGCCTTAGAATTCTTCACAACCTTCTCGTAAGTAGAAGAGGCGATAAGTGCCACACTGCCACTATCTTCGAGAATATAACTTAGCTCTTCATCTTTTAAGAAAGTATTTACAGGTACAACAATAGCCCCTATTTTCGATATAGCAAAAAGACTGTAAATAAATTCTGGTGAATTACGTAAAAAGAGTGCTACCTTATCATCCTCTTTTATGCCTGCTCCTACCAAAAAAACTGCCAATTTATCGACAGCTTCTAATACCTCTTTATACTTTATTTTAGTATCATCTACTAGCAAAGCAACTTTATTAGGTCTTTTCTTTGCTTGAAAAGAAATAAGCTCATAAAAGTTATTAAACTTAAATACCATCTTAGAACTCGTACGCTACGCCTATAGTAGTTAAGAATGCTCCACCTTCACTAAACCCTGAAGCATACGTTGGACTAGGGTTGATACTTGAATTAACCCCTGGCTTTACTTCAATAGTCTCTTTACTAGAATACAAGAAAGACGCTCCCCATGATAACTGTTCATTTTGCTGATATTTAAAGCCCATAGAAAAGTTTTTCGCGTCACTGTCTGGTAATTCAAAGCCCATAGTACTTACAGGTGTAGGTGAGTTATCTATAGAAAAACCCATTAATGCAGTCAATTTATTGTCCATTTTAATAGTCGCTCCAACCCTAAAGACATTTATATCTTTCCAATCTCTAGCTACAGGGTCATCAAAACCTGCTGGTACAGCTGCACTTCCTGCCCCAGTATATTTAAAATCTAAGGTTTTGTATTGTGACCAAAATACTCTTTCGTAGTCAAATTCTAGTGTAAAGCGTTCATCCCATGTTTTAGATATAGCTATGTTTAGTGCTGCAGGTAATGGCACTTCTACGCTCGTATCACCATTATAAAGTTCTACTGCACCATTGGCTGCTGTAATCTTGGCTGTTCCTTCTTCATTAATGTTTATATTTGAACGATATGTCACAGCAAAGTTAATATCAGATGTTGGTTTATATGTCAAAGCCAAGTTATACCCAAACTCAACTGTATCACCTTCCATATCTCTTGCTGCATTTGGAGCAAGAGGATTAATAGCATTTAAGTCTGCTGAATTACTTTTCACAATACCCTCACTATAAATCACTCTTAGTCCTGCAGCTACAGAGAAGTTATTTGTGACCTTATAGGCCACAGTAGGATTAAGTTCTATGATTTTTAGTGTAAATTCTTCAGCAGTTGCTTTTTGAAAAGGTGTTTCCCAGCGCTTTGTGAGTCCCCCTGGAACTGCAAAACTCACACCCCATCTAAAGTTGCCCATTGGTGCAGCAACATAATGTAAGTTTGGCACCAAGATATTTTCTACTTTTGATTTACCAGAGACAGGTGCACCAAGCGTGTAAACATTTGAAGGAAGATGTACCAAAGTGATCCCCCCTTCTATATAGTTCTTATCTCCCATAAAACTCATATTTGCTGGGTTGTAGTATGCTGCATCTGCCCCCATAGTATGTGCCACATACGCTGCTGCGAGCCCAAGTGAATTTACAGATTGTTCGGGAAGTTTATATCCCCCTGCCATTACTACTGAACTGGCTATTGCACTTAATGCTAACCCTTTTACTAACTTATTCATATCTTCCTCCTTTTATTTTAGTCCCACTATTGAACTTGCGTGAACTACCATAGAGTATCTCATGCAAATTCAATAAAATTTGACTTTACGTTTCAATCAAAGCATAGAGCTCTTTGATCTCCTCTGCCCAAATTGACTCATCAATTGTTTCCAAGACAAGTGGTATGTCATCCATACGTGAGTCATTCATAATAAACTTAAAGGCATCCCAACCTATCTCTCCTTGACCTAAAGAGTGATGCCTATCTACTCTTGAACCCAAAGGCGGTTTCGAGTCATTAATATGCATCCCCATAAGATAGTCACGTCCTACTATTGTATCAAAACTATGCCATGTTTTATCGTACGTTTCTCTAGTACGTATATCATAGCCTGCTGTAAACATATGACAGGTATCTATACAAACACCTACACGGCTTTTATCTTCGACCTTGTCGATAATATGTGCCAAATGCTCAAACTTATAGCCAAGGTTAGAACCTTGTCCTGCAGTATTTTCTATCACAAGTTTTACATCTGAGTCTTTTGTTGCATCTATCGCACGATTTAAGGACTCCGCTATGACATCTAGACACCCCAACTCTGCTTGCATAAGTTTGTCCATATAGTTTGGATCTTTTTTAGGAATTTTAACTAAGTGTGAACCAGGATGGAAGTTCAGTCTATCTAGTCCTAAAATGCGACAACGTTCAAGTTCATCTATAAATGCATCTCGTGACTTTTCAAGTTTTTCAACTTCATGATGTCCTAAGTTTATAAGGTAAGAGTCATGGGGAAGTATATGCTTAGGTAAAATACCTGAATCCTCTAAATTTGTATGAAAGGCATCAATGGTTTTTGTCTCTAAAGGCTTAGCTACCCACTGTCTTTGGTTCTTTGTAAAGAGAGCAAATGCTTTTGCTCCTATGGCTATGGCATTGAGTGGGGCATTGTCTACTCCACCACTTGCACTGACGTGAGCACCTATAAACTTTGACATTAGTCTAACCTTTTCACTTTGATTAATATATCATTTATTGTATCACGGAATAGTATTTGCTTATTTAAAACCCTATAGTTTATGTTATATTTATCTGCTTCCATTAACTTTTGTGTAAAGCCGTTACGTACTTGCTTTACATTTAAACCTTCAAATATTACTTTCCCTTGAAATATATTATTCAAAATACTCTCTGGATATGTCAAACTTAATACCTTTTTATTAAAACTTTTTTTACTCATACATTCTAATAAACTCATACATACATGACTTTGAGAAATATCTAATGACATCACCGCTTGCCCACTACTATAAATTTCGACTTTAACTTCTTCTTCATTTTCGTAAATAAAGCCTAAGTCAGCGTGTCTAAATGTAGGGGTTTTAAAGACAATAAACACACTCTCTTGCTTCGTATATTCTTTCGTTGCACAGGCATTTAAGAGTAGCACCAATACTATCCATAGATATAATTTTTTAAACTGCATATTCTTCTTCCTCATTTTTTCATAAATTATACTCTATTTAAGAGTTATTTAAGCACCCTATCACTATAATTCCGTCCACAAGTTGTAAATGGCCCCTTCGTCTAGCGGTTAGGATCCATGGTTTTCATCCATGTTACAGGAGTTCAATTCTCCTAGGGGTCACC
>Ga0256824_10000726_pt1 | contig 12764 bp, 9 predicted proteins | sample CV67metaG_FD_191570 | JGI IMG/M metagenome (GOLD analysis project Ga0256824, IMG submission 191570) | Hydrothermal vent microbial communities from East Pacific Rise, Pacific Ocean - CV67 | ecosystem: Environmental > Aquatic > Marine > Hydrothermal vents | place: Pacific Ocean: East Pacific Rise...
GAAAGAGAATAACATGTATATTAAAATCAAAATTTTATTTTTATTGTCTATGTCTGTACTCCTTTTTGCTGAGGAAATAATCTTACCTACACATCAGATACATTTTTTAGGACAGAAGTATTTTAATACCTCAGAACTCGAAGATGCTTTAGGTGTAGACAATAAAAGTTTTTTCCAGTTTTGGAAAAAAGATAATCCTCGTATAAAAGATAAACTCATTCCAACTTTTGAAGAAACGATTAAAAGTTTTTATAAATCTGAGGGTTTTTATGATGTAGAAGTGAGTCTAAAAGAGGACAATACAACGATTAATGTATCACTTAAAGAAAATGAACCTGTCCGTATTGAAAATATAGAGATAGAAAGTGATTATAATATCACTTCTTTTATAGATATGCAGAAAAATGATATTTTTCGTGCAAAATCTTTTATTTCAAGTAAAAATAAAATTATTGGCGCACTTTTAAATGAAGGGTACTGCTCTTATACTTTGGATACCAAGGCCTATGTTGATTTAGACAAACACTCTGTAGCACTGAAATATGTTTTAAGTAAAGGGGGTATCTGTACCTTTGGTAAATTAACACTTTCTGGACTTAAAACTATAGATGATGATGTGGTTATTTCTCGTGTACGAGCCTTAGAAGGAACAAAATTTAGTACACGAAGTGTACAAGATACATCAAATAATCTTTATGGCTTGCAAGCCTTTGATTCGGTACTTATTAATGTAGATAGAAAATTTTATAATGTTATTCCTGTTGATATCACTTTAGAGGAGCTAGAAAAACCGTATCATATAGAAGTGGGGGTGGGGTATGATACTTATGTAGGTCCCCGTGTACATGGAGAAATCACCAAATATAACTTTTTAGGTGATGCACAAAAATTAAATCTAAAAGCTTCTTGGTCAGCCAAAGAACAACTCCTTATTTTGAGTTTTTTTAAACCAGCATTATTTACTCTTTTTGAACGTAGTATCGATATTGGTGCACGTATAGGGTATTCAAACCTAGAATTTGATGGTTTCCAAGAAGAAAAATCTTTTTCAAGGGTTTATTTACAGCATCAAGATGAACGTCTTAATTTAAAAGTAGGTATGGCTATTGAAAGTATTGATATTACAGCTTTAGATAATCTTGATCATGGCCAGGATTTAGAGCAAGCAGTCAATGAAGGACTCTTTTTATTGGCATATCCTTATATTGATATTATTTATGATGCTAGAGATTCTAGACTAAATCCAAAATACGGATACTACCTAGCGGGGTATAGTGAACTTGGACTTTCAAGAGAAGATGACTCATCTGTTTACATTAAAACACAATTAGAAGCAAGATTTATTCATACCTTCTCAGATTTAACATTGGCTGTTGTGGGAAAGGTAGGTGTCATTGATGAAGAGTCTAAAAATGGATTACCTGAATCAAAATATTTTTTTGGTGGAGGTTCTTACTCTAACCGTGCGTATGGCTTTAGAGAAATAGGGGTGATTGTTTCTCCTTCCGAAGACACCATTTTTGGAGCTTCAACTATGGCAAACCTTTCTTTAGAGGCGGACTACCCAATATGGGGAGACCTCTATGGTGCAGTTTTTACTGATAATACAATGCTTACCGAAGATGCGTATGATTTTGAAGGAGAGATTATCTCTTCTGTGGGTATGGGTGTACGTTATATGACACCTATAGGACCTTTTAAATTAGATGTAGGGTTTAACGTGAAGGATCCTTCAATTTATGGTATTTCATTTCAGATAGGGCAATCGTTTTAATGCAAAATTCATTCTTGGTCGCATCGATGTTATGGGTAAGAAAGATTGTTTTATATCTATTGGCTATAGCCATTACTTTAGGCATACTTGTTTACTTTATCGCTAACTCATCTTGGGTTATCAAAAAGGTGGCAGATGTCTTTGCTCCTGATTACAACATAAGTTATAGTCAAATACATGGAAATGTTTTTACCGGTGTGAAGATAGAAGATTTAACCTATTTAAATCAACCCCTAGCTAAATATATTACACTCAAATGGAATCCAAATGGTTTAATTCAAAAAAAGATTATTGTCAATAATATAGTCATTAATCATGCTAACGTAGATACGATAAAATCACTTATTGATTCTTTTCCCTCAGATAATAATGAAAGTTCTGAACCTTTTGCTTTTTCTGTGAATGTTACAAAAGTAAGTGTGGACGTAGATCCTTTTGTAGAAGAGGGTATTCGCATTAAAAATGTGATACTGACTGCAGATAAAGTGTACTATGCAAATGATGTAATCTCTGTCAAAAAAATGGGTTTAGTGGTTGATTCAAATATTACAAAGATTATTTTGAAAGCAAGTCTTTCTGAGAGAAAAGTAAATGTTGAAGATTTGAGAATAGAAGATATTGATACGTTGGCATTGCAACATTTATTTTCTACAGATAAAAATGTGAGTTTAGAAGAAGGGTCAGAGGATAATAGTGAAAAAATACAAAATCCATTGATGCCTAATATGATTATCATTAAACGTCTAGAGGCTAATGCATTAGGAAGAGAGTTTGATTCATTAAAGATTAATCAAACGACAATAAATGCAAAAAATACTTCTATAAATCTTCAATCATTGGTTTTAGAAAAAGGGTTTATTGATTTAAATGTAACAACAAACCTTTCAAACCTTGTGTATTCAGGAAATATTCACAATAATCAACTATTGGGAAAAGTAAATTTATCACCTCAAAATGAACTATTTACACTCTATAGTCTCCCTATAAGAAAAGAGGCGATAGGCGATGTACAGATAGATTTAGATGCCTCTAAAGAGAGAATCATCGCTAAAATAGATGCAAAAGCGATGAAGTTACTTAAGGCTAAAAATGATGCTTTTAACCTAGATATTGATAGTTTAAAATCTTTAGTAACCTTTACTATTAAAGATGCAGTACTTAAAGCAGAAAGTACAGTGACTGTATCTACTCCCTATGGTAAAGATATTTTAGTCACTAATTTATTTACGCTAGACAATAATATCTCTTATAGTGGAGATATTATGTTAAAGCAGTTGTTGGGGCTTGATGTGAAGTTTTCTAAAGCTATGAATGATTTAAAGGTTAGCTATACGGGTACTGACACCAGTATAGACGCTCAGATATTTTCTTCTATGTTAGAAGGAAGTTTTAGCTCTTCAGATTTTAAAACAGGAAAACTTCATCTTCAGAGTAAAGAGGCTTTACTTTTACGAGATTATGTGGTCTTGCCCACTGAATTAAATACCACAAAAATAAATGTAAATATAGATGCACCCATTTATTTTGATGGAAATACTAGTTATTTAGCAGAAGCAAAAGTACGTTCTAATATTGTTAATGTGGATGCTAATATAAGCTATGATAACGACTTAAAAGTAGTTTCACAAATTCATATACCAAAAGAGTCACTTTTAAGACCGTATAGTAAAGCGTTAAAATGGGATCATTTAACACCTCTATATGCTGAAGCGCTTATCAAACCTAAAGGTATTGTAATTGATGTTAAATCAAAATACTTAACTTCCAAAGTTTATTATGAATTAAATAGTACAAAAGTAGAGGGCAACATTAACTTGTCTGGACTTAAAACAACGGTATCAGGTGTTGTAGAAAAGAAAATTAAACTTATATCTAGTATTAGTTCAATACCTCTACTATTAAAAAGTGTTCAAGACATTTATACTTTAGATACTGTACCGAAAGTGGAAGGCAGTGCAGCTATTTTAGTAACTATTGATGCATTGAAAACAGCTAAAATACAACTTAAGTCTCCTAAATTGGTATATTATGTAGATAATAAGACAATGCAAGATGTGGATGATATTGATATAGTCATTAGACTAGAGGAAGGGAAGATTGTTTTAGAACATTATAATGTGGTCTATGATAAGGAAAAGATTTTCTCAACCAAACCTTCTACCCTCTCTTTTACTGATAATCTTATTTCACTTTTACCATTATGGGTGAATGATAAATTAAAAACAGAAGGTAGCTATGATCTTAAGGCCAGACAAGGAAAGATATCTACCCAAGCAGAAGGTTTACATATTACTCATCAACTCATCGATTTAGATACGAATGTAAATGTTACCACTGCGCTAGATGGTAATAAAACATTTGTGAAAGGTATAGTCACGCTCTTAGGTGGAGATATACACTATGACCTGAGTCAAAAAACGTTTGCCTCCGACAGTGATATCGTTATTGTGCAAGATATTAAAGATGAGACAGAGAGTCCTTTTATGGATAATTTAAGCGTAGACTTGCAGATTAAAACTAAAAAGCCTCTATCGTATAATAAAGGTGCTATTAATATTAAAGCCAAAGTAGATTTGGGCATACATAAGGCTGAGTATTCGGAATTACTTGTGTTCGGAACTGTGGATATACTTAAGGGTGGTACCTATATTTTTCAAAATAAAAAATTTGTACTAGATCAGAGTTTTATACATTTTACAGGCAACCCAAACAAACCATTATTGGAAATGAAAGTAAACTATAAAGCATTAAATTATTTAGTAACGATTAAAATTACAGGATCTGCAGAGTTACCTCAGATTGATTTTTCATCTAAGCCAAGTCTTAATAAAGAGCAAATACTCTCATTGATTTTATTTGATAGTGTAGAAGGTGCTGGTACTAACAACGGGAATGATATGATGAAAATGATGGGTGGTGCCATGGCAAAATCTGCACTTAATGACTTAGGTGTAAAGATAGACCACTTGGTATTAGGAGAGGGAAATAGTGTCGAAGTTGGTAAAAAACTTACGGATAAAATAACCATTATTTATGTGAATGATATCGTATCAGAGGTAAAGTTAAAATATGAACATAGTAGACGTACAGAAAGTGTCATAGGTGTGAGTGAAGAGTCTCAATCGTATGATATTGTTTATAAAAGAGATTTTTAAAGGTTCGTTTCTCTTTTTATGAAAGTCTTTCTTTAAAATCTTCATATCCAAATTCACGAAGTATATTGATTGAGCCATCTTTCTTTTCTATGGCGATGGCAGGAAGTTTAACCCCATTAAAGGTAGTTGCTTTTACCATAGTGTAATGCATTTGATCTTCAAATATAACTTTATCTCCAATAGTTAATGGTGCATCAAAACTATAGTCTCCCATGATGTCACCTGCTAAACAAGTGTTACCTGCTAATCGGTAAGTATATGTTTTCTCATTCGCTTCTGAGGCACCCGCTACTTCTGCTCGGTAAGGCATGATGATAGTGTCTGGCATGTGTGCTTCAGCTGAGCTATCTAAAATGGCGATGTTCATACCGTTATGTACAATGTCTAGTACAGTAGTCACAAGGGTACCTGTTTCCCATCCTATAGCTTCACCAGGCTCAAGGTAGACTTGGACATCATATTTGTCTTTAAAGGTTTGTATAAGGCGTATAAGCTTCTCTACGTCATACCCCTTACGGGTTATATGGTGTCCACCACCAAAATTGATCCATTTCATTTTAGGAATATATTTTTTAAACTTTGTTTCGAAGTGTTGGAGTACAGTTTCTAGTGCATCAGCACTTTGTTCACATAAGGCATGAAAGTGCAGACCATCACACTGGCGTATAACACTTTCATCTATATTGTCAAAGGTCGTACCAAGTCGTGAGTATAGTCCACAAGGGTTATATATCTCTTTTGGGGATTCTGAATATTCTGGGTTTATCCGTAAGCCTAAAGAGAGATGGGGGTTAATATCTTTTGCTTTTTGTGCATATCTTTTAAACTGAGCAGGAGAGTTAAAGACTAAATGATGTGAAATAGTGGCTATTTCTTCTATTTCTTCATCTTTAAATGCAGGAGAGTATGTATGTATTTCTTTTCCAAAAGTCTCATGCGCAAGTTGCGCTTCATGGAGTCCTGAAGCACAACAACCATTGAGGTAAGGTTTGAGTAGCGGAAAGCTTTTCCACAAGGCATACCCTTTGAGTGCAAGAAGTATTTTAGCACCAGATCTTTCTTTAATACTCTCTATGAGTAGAAGGTTATGATGTAGTTTTTCTTCATTCAGTAGCCAACATGGTGAGGGTAGATTATTTAGGTGTATAGTTTTCATACAAAATTATAGCAATAACATCTAAAAAATTTTGATATAATTAAACATTAGGGGTGTAAGACGAATATTTTATTGGAGGATAGTTGATGAGTACAAGAGAAAATGAGGTACGTAAAAATAGTTTACGCTTTAAGGCTGAAGAGATAGTTTTAGCCGTAAATATGATAGAAAAAATAGAAAAAACGATTGATGTGGTGTATTATCTTATGGAGCATGAAGGTGTAGAGTCGTTTGTGTTACTACTACTAACAGCAAAAAATGTTGATATGACACCCATCCTTGACTTTGAAAAACGTGATACAGATATACTTTTTGAGGTAGATAAAGAGGAAGAAATTTATTTGATGCTTTGTCAAGATACAAAAGTTGATGGTGGATATCACTTCGCTGAGAGAATTATTAAAAATATTATTTCTAAAGAAGGAACAGATGTTTTTTGTTCAGAAGTTGAGGTTCGTTCTACGCGCTATCCGGTAAAAAATGTCATTTTTAAACTGATAGAAACATTTATGAAAGCGAAGTCAGAAAATAAAAGAAATGAAATTGTATATAAAAGTCTCAATTAATTAGTATGATTTAAGGGGGGTTAGGGTAAAATCCCGTCCAAATATACCTTCAGTCATGCAGGTAAAAATATATTAAGGATGATTCGGAATGAAAAGAACATACCAACCTCATAGTACACCAAGAAAAAGAACACACGGATTTAGAACAAGAATGAAAACTAAAAATGGTAGAAAAGTAATCTCTGCTAGACGTGCAAAAGGTAGAAAAAGACTAGCTGTATAAGTCTTTTATTAAATATTTGGGGTTAAAATTATTAGCAAAATAAATCATTTTACTAGAATTAAAACCACAAAAGAGTTTAATAGGGTTTACAAAAACTCTACTAAAACTTGGCATACACCTTATTTTGTACTTTTCTTCAAAAAAGATGATGAGTATAAAGTAGGATTTGTTGCCTCAAAAAAAATTGGAAATGCAGTTCATCGAAATAGAGCAAAGCGTTTGCTAAGAGCACATTTCATCGAAAATATTGACCTGATTAGTTCTGGGTCTTACGTTTTGGTTGCGAAACCTGATCTAATAAGTCAAAACTTTTTAGAAACAAAGAAATCATATCTTCATGCACTGAAAAAGTGCGCTGCATTAACATAAATTAACACATTAAACACTATACTATTCAGACTAATAATTTAAAGGTAATACTTTGGAACAACAAGATTTAAATAAAAGACTTCTCCTCGCACTCGTACTCTCATTTTTTGTATTTGTAGGATATAGTTATTTTTTCCCAGTACAACAACTTAACCCTACAGAAACTTCAGTGACTAAAACAGCAGAAGGTTTACACCAAACTCCAGCAGTTAGCACAACATCAAGTGCAACAGCAGCACCTGGTGCATCGTCAAATTTAAGCAGTGGGGCTCCGGTACAAGAAGCATTACCAAGTATAGCCACTATTAAGTCTGAAAAGTTCATTATGACTATAGATGAGTTTGGTCGTATTTCACAAGTGGAACTTTTAGAAAAAAAATATCAAACAGAAGAGGGTGAAAACCTTAAAATGCTAGGTGCCAGTGCAGTCAAACCACTTGAAGTGAGATTTTCTGATGTAAAATTGAACAACGAAGCATTTAAAACACCTTATGTCAATGTAGGTAGTAAAATTATTGATGTAAAGACGGGTACAGAAACATTGACACTTACTCAAACACTTTCGTCTGTAACACTTACAAAAAGTATTACAGTGAAACCTACAGGTGAATATAAAGTAGCAGTATCTACATCAACAACAGCACCATATTTTATCACGCCAGGACATAGACCAATGGCAGATACATCAGTCTATATGCTTGTACGTGGTGCTTTAGTAAAGAGTGCTGATAATATTATCAATACTATTGAAGATGGTGATGCAACAGGTATAGAAAAATTTGAACATGCAAAAATTGCTTCAGCTTTTGATAGATATGTGGCATCAATGTTCTTTGATTTTGATAAAGGACTCAATGTTTCTATTTTAAAACAAGCCAATGATGATCCTCTTATTTTTGTACAAGGAGAAGATAAGTTAGAGCTTAATGCATACATTGGTCCTAAAAATGAGAGAGTACTTAAAGCGATCAATCCTGAATTGACAGATGCCATTGAATTTGGTTTTTTCTCTTTTTTATCTAAACCATTTTTCAAAGTATTACTTTGGATAAATGATTATGTTGGTAACTGGGGTTGGGCAATTATATTGTTTACATTATTGGTAAAATTAGTACTATTCCCACTTTCATATAAAGGTATGATGTCTATGCAAAAGCTTAAAGACTTAGCACCTAAAATGAAAGAGGTTAAAGAGAAGTATAAAGGCGATCCTGCAAAAATGAATGCACAGATGATGGAAATGTATAAGAAGCATGGTGCCAACCCTATGGGTGGATGTTTACCATTAATCCTTCAAATTCCTGTGTTCTTTGCACTTTACCGTGTACTTTTAAACGCAGTTGAGCTTGAAGGTGCACCATGGATTCTATGGATAGAAAACCTTGCACAGATGGATCCATACTTTGTACTCCCTATATTGATGGGTGCATCTATGTGGTTCCAACAACGTATTACACCTACAACAATGCAAGACCCTTTACAAGAAAAAATCTTTAAATTTTTCCCTGTAATTATGACAGTGTTCTTTATCTATTTCCCTTCAGGGCTTGTGTTGTACTGGTTAGTGAATAACCTCTTTACTATCGCACAACAGTATTTTATTAATCATATGTATGCTAAACACAAAGCAGCGGCTGTTTTAGCACATAAAAAAACAAAGGACTAAGAGATGAAAAAGGTTGAAGCACCAACACTTGAAGCAGCATATGCAGAAGCTTCAAAAGTGTTAGAATGTTCGATTTCTGAACTTCAATGTGAAGTTGTGCAACACCCCTCTCGTGGTATTCTAGGATTTTTAAAGAAGAATGCTATTATTATTGCAACATGTAAAAAAGCTCAAAAAGCCAAAGAAGTTAAAACTAAAGAAACTCAAGCTAACGTGACAAAAAGAATTGTTGACGAAATACCTACAGAAGAAGAGACTGTCGCAACTGAAATTCTCGCTACTGTTAAAGAAGAGCCTAATGAAGTTGTATCGACCTCTAAAGATGCAGTCTTAGATAGTTTCTTTGAATCAGATACACTGGATGAAGAAGAATATAGTGAAGATGATGTGGTATATGATGAATTAGCCCTTCTTATAGAAAATCAGCTTAAAGACCTTTTATCTAAATCATGTTTTGATATTGACGTGGTAGAAGTGGATGTGGTAGATAATACAGCCCTTATATTTATTGATGGTGAAGATGCGGCTCTTCTTATAGGGAAAGAAGGGTATCGATATAATGCACTTTCCTACATGATATTTAATTGGCTACATACAAAATATGAGCTCTTTATCAAACTTGAAATTGCAGAGTTTTTAACAACACAACAAGAGATGATACGTAATTATATTAAACCGGTTATTGAAAAAGTAGAAAAAGAAGGTAAAGGTAAAACCCGTTTCCTTGATGGCATTTTGGTGCAGATAGCATTAGAACAACTTCGTGAAAGATTTCCAGATAAATATGTTGCTGTGAAAACTGGACGTGAAGGTAAAAAATTTGTTGTAATTAATGAATTTAATAATCCTTCAAAAAGTCATAATTAAGAGTCATGCATAACTCTATAGCAGCTATTGCCACAGCACATGGTGTCTCCTCTATCTCAATTATACGAGTAAGTGGAGAGGCTGCACATACTATTGCTCAGAAAGTTTCTCACCTTGAGAAAATCATCCCCAGGCATGCACATCTTACTTCACTTTACAATGCACAAGATGATCTTATAGACCATGCTATTATGATTTACTTTGCAGCACCTCATTCTTTTACAGGAGAGGAGATAGTAGAGTTTCAATGCCATGGAGGGATGATAGTAGCCCAAGAGATACTTGATACCATACTTTCTCATGGTGTAAGACTTGCAGAACCGGGTGAATTTTCTAAACGAGCATTTCTTAATGGTAAGATAGATCTTACTGAAGCAGAAGCCATCTCTAAACTTATTGAAGCCAAGTCCGTGGATGCTGCGAAAATTTTAGCTAAGCAGATGAAAGGTGAACTTAAAACTTTTGTGGATGAGAGTAGAGAAGCACTTTTACGTTCATTGGCTTACTCTGAAGTAATGATAGACTATGCAGAAGAAGACATTCCTGATGATATTATGGAAAGTATTGTTACTCAACTAGATGGCTTGACTGCTAAGATAGAGCAAATTGTAGATGCAAGTCATAGACGTAGAGGGCTTATAGAAGGTTTTAAAGTGGCTATCATTGGTAAACCCAATGTGGGTAAAAGTTCTTTACTTAATGCTTTACTCTCTTATGATAGGGCAATTGTTTCGGATATTGCAGGTACTACTAGAGACACAATAGAAGAGCAGGTACGTATCGGTTCACATATTATAAGACTTGTAGATACTGCGGGTATTCGTGAATCTGAGGATACCATAGAGAAGATAGGAATAGAACGCTCTCTTTCTTCTGTAGAAGATGCAGATGTTATCGTTGCACTTTTTGATTATACACGTCCTTTTGATAGTGAAGATGAAAAGATATTTTCTATTTTAGAAGCACTAGAAGATAAGCATATTATCGTGGCACTCAATAAATCTGATTTAGAACATGTATTGGTAATAGATAAGTCACATCAGTATGATATGATAGAAGTAAGTGCCAAAAAAGCGTTTGTGAAATTGACTCAAAAGTTAGAAAATCTTTTTGACAGTATTGGTGAGGGTGAAGAGCTTATGTTAATATCTACCCGTCAAATAGAAGCTGTAACAAAAGCAAAAAATGCTATTTATGAGGCAAAAATGCCTTTACTTGAAGGTGAATTAGAATTTTTCTCTTATCATTTGCAAGAAGCTGTAAAGTCAATATCGTCTATCTCAAAGCCGTATGATAGTGAAGAGATACTAGATAAAATGTTTGGCGAATTTTGTTTAGGGAAATAATATGGAAATAGTTGAAATTATAAATAAGATAGACAATATTGAACTTTACATGATTGTATTGCTTTTTTTATTTACCCTATGGTTTATTAGAAATACTATTAAGTACTATAGAGGTGAAAAAAGAAAAGTAAAACATTTACATCGTTTTGCTAAAGAAGGGGAGTCACTTTCTCAGTATGAGTTAGCAAAGCGTTATGCTAAAGGTCAAGCAGTACGTAAAAATTGTCAAAGTGCTGCATTTTGGTCTCAAAAATCACTCTTTTCTGGTAACGAAGATGCACGTCCATTTTTAGAAAAAATTATGAAAAAAAGACATTGCTAGTAAAGTAGCATAAAGTTAATTGTGTATAATAATACATAAACAATCAAGGGATACAAATGTTTAAACGATTAGTACCAACAATAACCACTATTATATTACTCTCTTTATTGACAGGGTGTGTTTCCAGAGATATACCTCTACGCCCACAACCAAATACAAATCCGTATAATGTCAATGATGTAGATTTGTCAGATCTTGATGAAAACTTGACAGAATCAGAGATGCTGATGACAGAAGAAGGTGATGAAAAGATGGCACGTATCGTTTTTCCAACTTCTGAATATTATTCTTTACCACGTACAGGGAAAGGAACGATAAAAGGAACGATTTACATCAGTGACAGTTATGGTAGTCGAATAGTAGGTTCGGGGACAAGACTATACTTAAATCCGATTACATCATATTCTAAACAGTGGTATATTGAGAGTTATTTAGGTGGGAATCGTCTGCAAAAAGCAGATGCCAGACTTTTTAATTATCTCAAATTTACAGCAGCTGATAGTAATGGTGGATTTGCTTTTTATGGTGTACCCAATGGATCTTATTATCTTATAGGAACAGTTAAATGTGGAGAACAATGTGGGTACTCAAGTGAAAAAAGCATCCGTATAGCAAAGAAAGTGTCGGTACAAGGAAACCAAATAGTCAATAAAGATCTAACTAGAAGTACTGAGTAGAAAAGTCCTATCCTTTTGGATAAGCCTTTTTTGATTTATAAGGATACTTTTTGAACAAAGTCCCAAAAGCACTCTTTATCAGAGAGCTCAAATGACGTTGTCATCTTAGAAAATCCTATCCTTGCGGATAAGCCTTTTCTAAACCTTCATAAAGCCCTTTGGGGGTAATACTATCATCTTCTAAAATGCTTTGCATTGTGACATTATCTTCTTCACCATTCCATATTTTAATGTATGTACCTTCTTTATAACCATGGTCTTGTCTAAATTTATTTAAGATATTTTTACCAACATAAAGTTTATATAGTGCATCTAAATTAAGTCCAGACTGTACAGCCACATTTAAAAATGATTCCATAAGTGCTTCTGTTGAATCTCCACAAAAAAGTGTTTTCATGAGTACTTCAACGACTTCTATCTGTTCATAGTAGTTTTTAGTTGTAGGTGTGATGTTTGCTGTAAAGGTAGAGAAGTTTTCTAATGTATTAATATTTTTAGCTAAATCTTCGATGCTTCCTAAATTTTGCATTTTATAATCTTCAAGTCCTTGAGACATAATAAAGTGCCAAATGTCTACGGCTTCTATCTGTATATTTGCATAGTCAGGCTTGGCATCTATATTTTTCCAGTGTTTCCAAGGGTA
>Ga0256824_10000727_pt1 | contig 12761 bp, 9 predicted proteins | sample CV67metaG_FD_191570 | JGI IMG/M metagenome (GOLD analysis project Ga0256824, IMG submission 191570) | Hydrothermal vent microbial communities from East Pacific Rise, Pacific Ocean - CV67 | ecosystem: Environmental > Aquatic > Marine > Hydrothermal vents | place: Pacific Ocean: East Pacific Rise...
TCATACTCTTCTTAAAACTTCTTGCTATGACTGGAAGTAAAATTTTAAAAGGGTTATATATCCTTGTTCTTATTGCATTTATAGTACTTATGTTTAAGCAAGGAAAAGAGGGAGGAGCACTTGTTTACCAACATGGCTTGAACGTACAAGCTGTTAAAGCATTAGATAGTAAAGTGTTTGATTTAGAAGAAGCATTAGACGAGGCTAAAACGAAAGTACCTGTAGTTGAAGCCAAAGTAGCAGAACCTGTAAAAGTTGAGATACCTACACCTGTTAAAGTAGAAAAAATGGAAGTTACACCTATGGTTACTACTCCAACACAGTCACCTCTTGAGACAACAGGTATAGAAACAATCGAAACAACACCACAAGAGCCTGTGGAGAAGTCAGAGAAAGCTGTGATCATCACTGATAGTGAAATGATACCAACACCACAACAATAATCTTATTATGACCCGCCGTCTCCCGCGGGTTCGTACTCTATATCATATCTATCATCATCTATTTTTGTTTCTAACGTTGAAAGATACTTTGCCATTTGTATGGTTTGGTTTTCGTCTAGTGACTTAGCAAAAGAGATCATAATACTTCCAAAAGCAGAACGTGTTTTACCTTGTTGTAAGTTTTTCATACGGCGTAGCAAGATATGTTCTTTTACACCTTGAATTCGAGGTGTCGCACCCATACCCTCACCATACATACCATGACATGAGTTACAGGCATTTTTGAGGTAAAGTTGTTCCATATTAGCATGTGCAATATTTAAACTTAGTAAGATAATTAAATAGTTTAAATTCATATATACATTTTAGTCAAAATATTATATATTTAAGTAAGACATGCGAATATAAAATTAAGGTAATGTTTTGGCTAGACGAAAACCACTATCTATATAATGATTCTCTGGACTACTGTAGTAGCGATTAGAAAGGCGAATCGTTTCGGGAACACTAAACCAAGATCCTCCACGAAGGATTTTATAGGCTCCTTCTCTGTAGCATCCTTGGGTATAATTTTTTGTATAACAAGAACTAGTCCATTCCCAAACATTTCCACTTATGTCATAGAGACCCCAGTTATTGGGCTTTTTTTCTCTAACAGGGTGAGTATGCTCTTCTGAATTATTTTCATACCAAGCGTAATCATTTAAACATTCTTTAGTCTCGCCACAAACATAAATAGAGTCAGTTCCTGCCCTAGCTACATACTCCCACTCTGCTTCGGTAGGAAGTCTATAGATATTGGTCTTTTCTTTCTCATTAAGTTTTTTAATGAATTCTTGTATATCATTATAGCTTACCTTCGAGACAGGGTTGTTTCTGCCTTTATGTTTACTAGGGTTAGAACCCATTACTTTTATCCATTGTATTTGAGTTACTTTTGTTGTTTGTATGGCAAACCTTGAAATGCTTTCTTTATGTCTTGGCAGCTCATCATCGCCACCCTCTTTCAAACTTGCATCTCTACCCATCATAAACGAGCCTGAAGGTATGTCAACAAATCTCATACCCAAATAATTTGTTTGACTTTCTGCATTTAATAGTAGTGTCGTTAGTAATAATAATAGTAGCTTTTTCATCTTATGCCTCAATATATCAATTTTAAATTACTATATTCTTTTGATAATTAAAGATGACTTAAATCACATTTTTGAGTGAAATATTGCTAAATATATAATTTTAGGATATTTATTAGATATATGAGATAGAACTTAATGTATAATAATTGGTTATTAGTTTATTTAAATTAATAAAAATTAAATTTTATCGGAGACAAAATGAAGAAAAAAATACTAACAGTATTGGCTGTATGTGGTTTAGGTACTCAATTATTTGCAGGAGGAAACATCACGCAGGGGGAAGTAGAACCAGTAGTTGATGTAGCACATCATGAAGAAGCATCACATGGCAGTGATTTTTACGTGATTGCAAAAGGTCTTACAATATTAGGAGATGATGTTGCACATGGACATGACACTTTAGATGGTGACAGAGGATATGGATTTGGTTTAGATCTAGGGTACAGAATAGGAAATGGTTTTGCCATAGAGTATGACTTTTCTTACGCAACAAACACTGTCACTGAAACAGATGCTCACCACCATTCACATGAAGCAGATGCAACATACTATACACATGCTATACACTTAGTATATACTTACCATGTAACGCATGAATTTGGTGTATTTGTTAAAGGTGGTTACGAGTATGAAACAGAAGAGATTAAAGATTTTCACATTGATAGCCATGCCGATGGTTTTGCTTATGGTGTAGGTCTTGAATATGCAGTAAATGATCACTATACAATGATAGTTGAATACGAAGGTTCTGACATAGAAGGTCCTCGTGGTGCAGCTGTTTTTGTTGGTGTAATGTATAACTTTTAATAAAAAGTTTTATGTCTAAAGCACTCATCTGAGTGCTTTGAAAAATAATAGGAAAAATAATGAAATATAATTTTAAAAAAAGTATGAAGGGCACAGCATTTAGTATGATCTTGCCACTGTTTATCATGGGTGAAGTACATGCAAATGCTGAGGATGTACACAGAATCATAGATATTTGTACTTCTTCTGAACGTGTAATGAAAGATTACGCGATGGTTGGGATGAAGATTACTTACCATGACCCACAAAAAGATATTGATGATTCTGTGAAAAGAGTTAACAAAGAGTTGAAAGAGATGGAAGGTCATAAAATTACCAAATCTTTGCATGCTGAAGAAGAGGCTCTCCATACAGAATGGAGTAAAATATTGGGAGAGTTGAAAAATGCTCCGACAAAAGAAGGCGCACTGGTTTTACATGACCATGTAAATACTTTTGCTAAACATTGTGAAACATTGGCTGAACATTTAGCGGCCGATACAGGGAACCCTGCTGAACATTATGTGGTACTCATAGCACGTCTAAACCTGGATGTACAAGAATTAGCAGGTACCTACGTACTCAAATCTTGGGGAGCGATAGAAGACAAAGCCTATTATGACGAAGTACACCATATATTAAAAGACTTTAATGCAGCATATGATGAACTAGAAACAGCAGATGAGGACATGGTGTCTAAAAGTGTTAAAGAAAAGCTCACTGTGATTAAAAAACATTTTATGGTTTTCGAATTTATGGCTGAGAGTAAGTCGGGAAGATACGTACCTCTTCTTATAGCTAAAAAGGCAGAAAGCATACATAAAGAAACGACAGAAATACTATTACAAGAAGAAAGTGAGGTAGAATAATGAAAAGAAATAGACAGCTTTTGGCTATAGTAGCAGCAGGTATGTTGATGGGAAGTTCAACACTTTTTGCTAAAAATGAAAAAGGAACACTAAATACTAATACAGTGTTAACTCATGCAGAGACTATTAAGAGTATTTCTCAAGATTTTGCAAAAAATTATTTTTATGTACAACAAGGTATTCAAGTAGCTCCAGCAAAAAAGGGCTTAAAAAAGAATATGTTGGCGCTTGATGATTCAATTAGAAGCTTACAATTAGCTGCAGATAAAGATTCTGGAAATGCTGTTGTAGAATTTATGTTTTTTTCCATAGATGAACTAAAAATGACGCTAAAAGAATCATTTAGTGCAGAAAATGGTGGTTTGGTACTTGATTATACGGAAACATTACTAGAAGGTTCTGAAAACATCATTGCTGCAAATAAAACTTCAACAGCTACAATGTTAAATGTAGTAGAAGAGATGGAGTTCCTTATAGAGCGTGCATCTAAGTATTATATAGCATTTAGAGCAGGCTACACGGATGAAGTTAACATACAACAAGCAAAGTACGCAGTAAAGAAATTTGAAATATTACTAAAAAAAGTGATGGCTCATAAATACCCTGAGAGTATAAAAAAAGGTCCTATTAAGAAACTTGCTAAATATTGGCCTGTAAGTAAAAACTTTTACCTAGGGATTAAAAAAAGTGATTTACCTACAATTGTATTTATATCAACAAAACATATGAAAAGTGCATTAGACAAACTTGTTGAGTATCATAAATAAAATAATAAAATAAATTTAATACCGTATTAAGGGGAGAGAACATGGCAATAAAATCAAAACAGATAAGTTTACTTATTATATTCATACCTATTTTAGCTTTATTAGGAGTAGGTATTTATACCTCTTTCATAAATTCAGAAAAATATTTTAAGAGTGTTGATTTTAAAGAAAAACTTCAGAAGATAGACCGTCTAGAAAAATTAGAAAAATCTATATTTGATGAAGTGCTGTGTATCTCCAAATTAAATATTAAAGATGAGAACACAAGAGAGAGTTGTCAAAACATACGAAATGTATCGGATGAGATACTTTTAAATAGTAATACTGCAAATAAGAATAGCATTTCATATATAGAACAAGTTCTAAAACCACTAAGATTCAGTGTAAATAAAGAGAGCACTTCTTCTGAGTTACTTGATACTCAGAAAATGCAACTTGTACTTAAGCAAATACGATATGATATTGATATAAGTGATACTATTACTGTAGATACACTTCTCTTTGGTGATTATAGTGAAAAGATTATAAATCCAATACGTACTGTTATAAAAGGGATTTCTGCAAATAAAGAAACTGCACAAGAAAAGATTCTCTACAATCAGCTTAAAAACATATATGATCATGCAAACTTAGAAAGAATATTGGTTTCTCATTATCTTGTAAATAAGTTTGTAATACCTAAATCAATACTTTCAACATGGGATACCTATATTGCAACTTTATCACTTTTTGATCCAGATGATTTAGAACAGATGGGCAAAATGGGAAAATCACTTATAAAAATATTTGATAATAAAACATACTATGAAAGTAAAGAAAAGATTGATGAAGCAAGAATTGACATTATTTCTAACTATCAAACAGGAAACTATGAATATAAAATAGATAAATGGATTGACCTTACTAATATTCAAGATGAAATATTTTTAAAAGCAAATAAGTTTATCCTAAGTTCAGTTTATGATGATGTAAATAAAGAAGTTCAGAATACAGGACGTATGCTCTTGATTGGTATTGGGTTAGTTATTTTCAGTTTACTCTTTATTCTATTTTTAATAAAATATTATTTTAAAGTTAGAGAAGAAGATAAGGTACTTGAAAAAGTTATCGCAGGTATTGAACAACTTTCACTTTCTGAAGTTGAAGGACATGTAGCTATACCTCAAATGCCAAAGAATTTAGCTAATAAAACTGAAGTTTATCATTATTTGGACGGTATATTACACTTGTTGCATGCAAAAGAGATTGAGGCTGCAGAAGCAAATGAAGCTAAGACTCAATTCCTTGCAAATATGTCACATGAAATACGTACACCACTTAACGGAATAGTTGGGTTTACTCAAATTTTAAAAGATACAGAACTCAATGAAGATCAAAATGAATTCATTTCCATTATACAAACCAGTTCAGATAACTTACTTTCTATTGTTAATGATATTTTAGATATATCTAAAATTAATGCAAAGAAGATGGATATAGAAAATATTTCATTTAATTTAAGTGATAAGATGGAATCTGTGGTAGAACTTTTAATTACAAAAGCAGAACAAAAAGATATATCATTAGGTATATATATTGATCCATCATTAACAATGAAAAGATTAGGTGACTCAGTAAAAATTTCACAAATCATGACAAATCTTATAGGTAATGCTATTAAATTTACGCCTTCATATGGTTCGATATCGGTATATGTTGAAAGAGCTGATGAAGATAACATACTCTTTAAAGTAGTTGATACCGGTATAGGTATAAGTGCTGAAAACAAGAATAAAATCTTTGAAGCATTTTCGCAAGCTGATAACAGTACAAGTAGAGAATATGGTGGTACTGGACTTGGATTAACAATTTCCTCTGAAATGATACATTTAATGGGTGGTGAATTGAAATTTGACAGTATTGAAAATGAAGGTAGTACTTTTTTCTTTGAAATACCACTCAAAGAAGATGAAGAAGAAATAGCACATAGTGTAAACTATTATGATAATGTTTCAGTTGGTTTAGCGTTACCAACAAAAGATCTAAAAAGAGAAATAGATGTCAATCTTGCTAAATATTTTGAATATTTAAAAGTAGATTTTAAAATTTATTATTATGAAGATATATTTAACAAGGGCGGGAATATTCAACTTCCTAAACACATGATATTTGACCATCAGTATGCAAGAAAAGATGATGACTTTGAAAACATAGTCTCTTTGGATTGTTCTATATCTATGATCTCAACAGGAACATTAAATAATAGAATTGATCATGAAAAGTATACCTTTAACTCTATTGTTCTTGCACCTATGACATTGAAAAAAACAATAAAAATTTTAGATTCTATTGGTAAGGAAAAAGTACAGTTGCCTCAAAGCAAAGCTGTTATTGAAAAAGAAGAAAAAGAAGTTATTTTTGGTGATCTTTTAGTACTTGTTGCTGAAGATAATCCAATAAATCAAAAACTTATTAAAGTTGTACTTAATAATTTTGGTTTAGATGTTGAAGTAGCACCAAATGGTAAAGAGGCTGTTGAAATGAGAAAAGAGGGTAACTATGATATTATTTTCATGGATATTCAAATGCCTATTATGAATGGTATGGAAGCCACTGTAGCAATATTGGAATACGAAAAATCTGAAGATGTGAAGCACATACCTATCGTAGCTTTAACAGCAAATGCATTGGTAGGAGATAGAGAAAAATACTTAGCTATTGGTATGGATGATTATCTTTCAAAACCTTTGAATGCTGATAAACTCAATGGAATCTTAGAAAAATACCTATCTTCTAAAAAAATTGAAATAGAAACAAATATTTTAGAAATTCCTGAAATGATTAAAGATAATGAAGATGACGAGAAAGTAATTTCTAAAGAAGTATCAGCACCAGAAATAGTAGCACCAACACCCATTATAGTACCTACAATCGAATATAAGGCAGATATCTTATTGCTTCATACTATCCCAATTGTTGCAAATGTTTATATGAAAAAGTTAAGCAATTTAAAATATAATATAGATGTCGTTACAGATCCAGATGAGTTTTTAAATAATCTAGATAAGTATAAATATAAATTTGCGATGTATAATGTCAAACCTTTTGAAAATGCAATATGTATGATTACAGATATTATACGAGATTCTGGAGCTAAACCTCTGACTCTTGTATCAGATCAAGAAGAAGATATCGATTACGGAGCTGAAAGATTACGTTTAGATGCAGATAATGATGAAGTAGATGAAAAACTTAAATCAATATCATGAACTTAACATAAAGGATATATATGAATAGAAAAGTATTCTATAGATTACTTGAGCATATGTAAAGCTAAGAAAGATTTTTAAAATATGTAAGTGTGTTTTGAGCTAGATTGAAACATAGAGGTACTTAAGTGTCATATCTGTTCATTTTATTTTTATGTGATTATGAATTGTTCTAAAATAGAATTTATACCACATTAATTTTAGAAGAATGGAACAGATATATCATGAGATAATAAATACATAATGATAGGGAAATAATTATGAAAAAAAGTTTAATTAGAAATATATTAACAGTTGTTACTGCGTCCATCGTATTATCACCAATATCTATGGCTGAGACTGTAGTAGAAACTAGTACTGCTGATACTTTCAGTACGGTAGAACTTGTTGCTCTAGCAGGACGACAAAGAATGCTTTCTCAGCGTATAGCCAAAGATTATATGTATGCGGGTAATGGTATTTCAGCGAGTAAAGCAAACAGACAGATGAACGAGTCGCTAGACGAGTTTAAGAATGCACTAAATAAGCTAAATAATGCTATCAATGATGAAGAAATTAAAAATTTATTGGAATTTGTTCAGATGAGTAGTGATGAGTTTGAAGAGATGACAAAAGATGAGTATAGCTCTGATGGTGCAGCACTTATTCTTGATTTAAGTGAATCTATGCTAGAAGGTAGCCAGTATGTTGTTACTTCATTAAGAAATGTGTTGAATGTTAATGCTTCTAAAATAGTTGATGATTCTGGGAGACAGCTAATGTTAGCTCAGCGTATTGCGAAGTATTATATTTCGTATCAGTCAGGTATTAAAGATAAGAATACAGTGCGTCAAATGAATGAGGCAGTAAAATTATTTTCAGATACACATAATGAGCTTATGTTAAATAAAACAAATACACCAGAGATAAATATAATGTTAAATGATATAAATAGACTATGGAAAATAGTCAATAAATTTTACTTAAGTATTGAAAAAGGTGGTTTGCCACTTATTGTATTTAATACTACAGATAAAATTGCAAAAAAGATGAGTAAAGTTACAAATCTTTATATTGATATCAATAAAAAATAGGTTATAGTTGTGAAAAAATTACTATATATATTCTTAATGTTTAGTATGTTATCTAGTTTTATGTTTGCTGCTACAAGGGGAGATATAAAAGTTATTGAGTCATCTGAAGATATTAGATTTTTGACACAGAGAATGGTAAAAAATTATCTTCAGCTTTATAGAACGCCTCAAAAGACTACTATTACATCTTCAATGGAAGAGTCATTAAGCAAACTAAGCGCTAGTTTTAGGAGTATTGCGGTAACTACAAAAGATAGTGACTCAAAAGATATTCTTGATTTCCTAGCCTATAGTAAAGGTGAAATTGAGAAGAGTATTAAAATTAAGCCTGATAATGAAAAAGCACTCCTTATGCTTGAGTATGGTGAGATTATTTTAGAGGGTGTTAACTCTATAGAAAATGCACATAGGTATGATTTCTCAGAAGATGAAAATATGCTTATTATTGCAAAAAATATGAAATATCTTTTAGAGAGTATAGTGAAGTATTATATGGCATATCATATGAATATAGCAGTAGAGAGAAATGAAGAAAATATGTTAGTCTTTATCAATGAGTTTGAAGAAAATCTACAACAAATTAATTTTTATGATTATCCACATGATACAAAAAAGATACGATTTAAAATAAATAAATTGTGGAAAGTTAATAAAGTATTTTTATTTAAAGAAAAACAACTATTTTTGCCAAACCTTTTAAATAGCTCTATTGTACAGCTTGAAGATTATATTTCTGATATTGAACTTTATCACAGTAAAAACCAGTAAGGGAATAAAATGAAAATATTTAACAGCAAAAACGTATTTTTCTTTCTTATCGTAATAATTAGTGCAATTATTTCTATCCTTGCATATTTTTTCTATCATACTTATATCGAGTACAATAGCTTAGATGGTGATATGAAGAAAATCACACTAATACATAAACTAGACTCAGCTCTTGATAAAATAGAGCAAGAAAAGTCTTATAGTGCCATTTATATGGGTACTTCAGGTAAGTCAGACTTTTCTGAGATTGAAATACTTAGAAAAAATGTAGATGATACACTTAATCATATTGATACATTAATTGGAAATAATTCATCCTTTCTCAGCTATGCAAAATATATGAAAAAGATGAATGACAAATTAAAGTATGCAAGACTACAAGTAGATACATTAAATTCAGACTTCAAAACTATTCTTGTAGACAGTTATGGTAGTGAGGTTTCAGATATGTTTATCTCAGCTATTGGTAAGATTGCGCAGGAGAGTTCTAATGATTATTTGGATCATTATACCAAACTTGCAGTTTTTAATGAAAATATTAATATAGAAAAAATATTTATTGCTTTTATACTTAGTGCTTCGAAGGTCATGGATAATGAAGACCTTATTATGTGGGATAATATTTTAGATCATAGTAATATACCAGACTTTAGTACACTTTCAGATATTAATACTCGCTCTACATTGACTAAGCTCATTTCTCCAAAAGAGTTTAATAAAATAGCTTCTAATGAAAGAATTTTAATATTCGAAAATGCGCTCCAAGGTGAATATTCTATATCTGAAACAAAATGGTTTAAGATCTTTGAAAAAAAGAGTGAAAAAATAAAATCTGCACAAACAGTATTAATTGAAAATGCAGAAAAACAGATTGTTGAAAATATTTCTTTCGAAAAAAACAAACTCATTAAAATCATATTTTCGGCACTTGCTTTTATACTACTTTTAATTATTTTGATTCTTCTCTATAAGAATATAAGTAAAGATAAGCAGTTACTTGATGACACGCTAAAAGATATTGAGGCGGTTCTTAATAAAGAACAGCAAGATGAGTTAAAGGTGTTAATTGACAAAGGAGAGATAAATAAAATTTATAGATTTCTCACAGAAACAATTAGGGATGCAAATGAAGCAAAAGATTTATTTTTGGCTAATATGTCTCACGAAATTCGTACGCCACTGAATGGAATTGTTGGTTTTACACAACTTCTTAAGTCTACAGAAGCTACATCGGAACAAGAAGAATTTATAGATGTTATTGAAGAGAGTTCTGAAAATCTATTAAAAATTGTAAATGATATACTAGACCTTTCTAAGATAAAAGCAAATAAAATAGAAATCGAAGATATCATATTTAATCCTGTTGAAAAGTTTGAATCTGCCATTGAATCATATACTGCAAAGGCTACAGAAAAAGATATTGCACTGGCTATTTATATTGATCCATCATTACCTATGGCACTTAGGGGTGATCCTACAAAAATAGTTCAAATACTTCTTAATCTAGTTAGTAACGCGATCAAATTTACAAGTAAAGACGGTATTGTAAATATTTCTATTGAAAAAACCATTGAAACAGAACATGAGATGGCAATTAAATTTGAAATATCTGATACAGGTATTGGTATAACTAAAAAGCAAAAAAGCAAAATATTTGATGCATTTACTCAAGCAGATATTAGTACAAGTAGAAAATTTGGCGGTACTGGATTAGGATTAGCAATATCATCAAAATTGGTTTCTTTGATGGGTGGAACGCTAGATGTTTCAAGTGAAGAGAAGAAAGGTTCAACTTTCTTCTTTACGTTAAGTTTAAATAAAACTGTGGAAAATTTTGACAGAGTAAAACCAAATATGGTTGGTAAACATTTTGGATATATAGTTTCAAATGATAATGTCAAAGAGGAAATTAATGATAACCTTAGAGCATATATTGAATATACTGGTGCAGAATATTCTCTATATGATAGTAAAGAATTACTTAGTATGGAAAAAACTTTATTACCAGATATCTTATATGTTAATCACAAATATTTGAAAAATGAAAAAGACATTCAGAAGTACATAGATCTTGATACTAAAATTGTAGTGATAACCACAGCTCAGTTAAAAAGTAAAATAGAAGTAGTAGAAGATAAAATTGATAAAATAATTTATATGCCTATGAACTTGTCAAAAACTCTTAAGTCATTTGAAGTTCTAGATGCTGAGAAAAGTAAAAATAAGATTGTTAAAACTAAAGAAAATAAAAATAAAGGAAATTTTTCAGGCATCACTGCATTGGTAGCTGAAGATAACCCTATTAACCAAAAATTAATTTTAAGTGTGTTAAATAAATTTGGCTTAAATATAATATTAGCAAATAATGGAGAAGAAGCTTTAGAACTTCGTAAGAAAAATGAGTATGATATTATATTTATGGATATACAAATGCCTGTAATGGGTGGACTTGAGTCAACCAAAGCAATACTTGAGTTTGAAAACTCAAATCATTTGAAACATATACCTATCGTTGCATTAACAGCTAATGCACTTAAAGGAGATAGAGAAAAGTATTTGAAAGTTGGTATGGATAATTATATTTCTAAGCCTATTGATTTGGACAAATTACAAGAAATTTTAAATATGTATTTTAGTCAGAGTTTATTAAATAAAAGTAAAGTTACTATAGAGGAAGAAGTATTAACAGTTGATGTATTGTTATTTAATCCAATACCTTTAGTCTCAAAAATTTATGAAATGAAATTAAAAAACTTAAATTATGAAGTTGAGATTGTAAGAAGTGAAGATGAGTTCCTTGATAGACTTGATGATAGTAAATATAACTTTGTACTTTTTCCATTAGAACCATTTATAAATATGCAAGGGATGATTATAGATATTATTAAAGATGCTGGTGCAAAACCGTGTATATTTGATGATAATAATATATTAAAAGATACAAATAATGACTATCATATATTACATAGACAGATCACTGCAGAAGAACTTAAAGAGAAATTTGAAAGTTAGTAGAGTATTCTAGCTAAATAAAGTCCCTGTGGGGGCGCTAGTTTAGTCGTATGTTTCTGTTTACAGTTTATCTGGTCTATAATCTGTTCCTCTGTTAAATCCCCTTTTGCACAAAGCATGGCAGCCTCTACCATCATACGTACTTGTGAACGTAAAAATCCATTGGCAGTAAAATAGATAAAATGGTAGTCACCTCTTTTTTTATAAGAAGTAGTATATATTTCACGTATCGTAGTATGCGTTACTGAGCCTGTTTTGCGGAAATTTTTAAAATCATGTTCCCCTATAAAATATTGTAAAGCTTTTTGGAGCATTTGAGCATCAAAGGGTGTATAGTATGAGATATATTTTTGTTCAAAAACTGAAGGTTCAGTACTTTTAAAGACATATCGATAGAGTCTTTTTTTTGCAGAAAACCTTGCATGAAAATCGTCAGGTACTTGTGTGATATGTTTGAAAGAAATATCATTTAGTTTTCGATTGAGATTGAGTTTTAATTTTTGTACATCAGTCCAATATGCGGGGAGATCAAAATGTATGACTTGTCCTGAAGCATGTACACCAGCATCTGTCCTGCCACTTCCTGTTATGTCTGAATCTATGTGTAAAGAGCGTAGAGCCATTTCAATAGCAGACATAATAGTCTTGCTAGTTGATGT
>Ga0256824_10000728_pt1 | contig 12756 bp, 13 predicted proteins | sample CV67metaG_FD_191570 | JGI IMG/M metagenome (GOLD analysis project Ga0256824, IMG submission 191570) | Hydrothermal vent microbial communities from East Pacific Rise, Pacific Ocean - CV67 | ecosystem: Environmental > Aquatic > Marine > Hydrothermal vents | place: Pacific Ocean: East Pacific Rise...
GGATAATATACTATTGCCCCTAGATTTTCAGGTGTAGCAGACCCTATTTTTCTAGGGGTAGTTAACTTTTTCTTAAAAAATATTTTATTTTATTTTTAGTGTAAAATATTAATTATTATATAAGGTTGTAATTATTGAAATGATTTTGTGATATTTATGGTTAATGTGGCTGAGAGGAAGGGATTCGAACCCTCGGTAGAGTAAACTACACAGACGTTCCAGGTCTGCACCTTCGACCACTCGGACACCTCTCAATTGTGGTTAGGTCGAAATTATAGCGAATCGTCTTTAAAATAGAATAAATTTAATCTTTTATAAGTTATCTTTTGTTATTATTCTCTTGCCTTTTTCAGCCCTGTGCATCGACACTGGTAGACAATGGGTCAGGATGGGAACATAGCAGCCCACCTACCTTTGTTGAGTGCCGCAGGAAGCTGGGAGGGGTACTTACCTCTTTTCCCCCCTAATACTTTTCTTAATTCTTTGACGAATATCAATCTGTAATTTAATTTTTTATGTTAGAATATATTCAGTAGAATCCCTACTTTAAATTTATCTTGAGGAAGAATTATATGTTTAAAATTATTACAATGTTAGGATTGGTATTGGTCTATCCAAGTTCAGTTACTGCAACAAACATTCAATTGGACATGGCATCATTGGTTGATGACCTAATGGAGAAAAGCGATGGGATTAAAACGACGATTAATCTTTCAGGTAAGCAGAGAATGTTGACTCAACGCATGACCAAATTAGCACTTCTTATCTCTTTAAATATCAATAAAGATAAAAACCAAAAGAGTTTAATGGCTTTTGCCAACTTGTATCATGATACGTTAGAGGGTTTTAAAGATAAAGATAATAAAGAAGTTGATGCACAAATTGTAGTCATTGAAAAAATTTGGAAGCCATTTTTTAAAAATGTAAAAATTGTGGTAGAGGGTAAAGACAAAGATGGTAAAGCTTTGGATTATTTGATTGCTAAGAATGGAACATTGTTAAAAGAGTCAAACATATTGGTAACAAATTTTGAAGAGGGAAATAAGAGCCAAAACTATATGGAAAAAGCGATGGTGAGCATTATAAACCTTGCAGGTAGACAGAGAATGTTAACTCAAAAGATGACAAAAGAGAAACTTTTATGTGTTAAAGGAAAAAGTGAAAATAGTGCAAAGCTCGACAAAACAGTTAAGTTGTTTGATGACTCTTTAACAACTTTAATAAAGGGTAATACTAAAAAGAAAATTTCTAAACCAACCAATAAAAAAATTAAAGCTCAACTAGCGAAAGTTGCTTTAATTTGGAAAGAGTTAAAACCTATTTATGAAAATAAAAAACCAACTGTCCAAGAGTTGGCTGTCGTCATTAAGAAAAACAGTGTTTTATTAAAAGAGATGAATATTATGGTTCAATTGGTAGAGACCGAGACCGAATATTAATACTCATCATTGATAACAATCCACTCGTAAAAGGGTAAAGCCTCAAACTCTATGGTCTTAATTTTAAACTCATAACTGTTGGTAACGGTTATGATATATACTTTGGAGACATTAAGTTTTTTATAGTCAGGGAATTTTCCAAGGGCTTTTTTCGAAAAGCTCTCTTCATTTTCAAAAGGAGCAGAGATAATAAGATGTCTGTTCTGAGTAATATATCCACTGTTTCCAAATGTTTTAAACTCTATATTATGTTTGTATAATGAGAGTGCTACCATGGTTTCAAATTGTCGTGGAAAACTTTGTGTAAGGGTTAAGTATTTAGCCAAAGCAAAATCAAAAAAAAGTAGTTTTTTACTGCTTGTACTTTTTATATCTTTTATAAAAGATATAACCCCTTCTTCTTCAAACATCTTAATTTGTCTATATATTAAATCTTTTGATATTTTATAACGCTCTTTTGCATGATTATAGAGTTGAAAGGTGGTAACGGTTGCTCCATTAAAGTGTGCCAACAGCGTTAAAAGTTTCTGCTCACTCTTGTTAAAATGGCTCTGTATAAAGTTTAGAAACATCTGTTCTTTTGGTGCAGAGGAGAGGGCAAGTTGGGGGAGTGTTCCTTGCTTTAAAAAAAGATTAAATATTTGAGTCTCTGTGCCTCTTTTTTGAAAAGAGAAAAACTCTTCATAGTCTAAAAGGGGTAAATTAAGGTAGTCAAATGTCTCTGTATAATCATAATAGGTAGATGAGATAACAATAAGTTTGTCCACCTTTGGAAAGAGTTCAAAATAGTTGTGTTGATAGTGGTCTAAAACCAATATTTTTATCTCATTGGCTTCTATAAAACCTTCGATGTCCTCTTCCATAATATCTCTAAAGTAAAACTTCGGCTCTTTAAAGTCTATATATAGAAAGGCTTCAGGGTCAAAGTTCATAAGATAATCTAATGCCAAAGAGGTTTTTCCAGAAGCAGGAGAGCCATAAATAAGTAGTTTTTTCACATCGGGTATGTTAAATTTACGTTGATGGTAGGTTGTAATTTCATTGTTTCTGTCATAGAAATATTCAAGTAGTTGCATTTGTTTATCTTGTAGGTTTGATTTTGTCGCATACGCGTCAACTTAAGAATAAAAGTTCTTATATTCTAACTAAGCAATTCTTTCTTTGGGTGTAAATACACCGATTCAAATAATACGATTTGCATATAAGGAATCGATGGCTTCAGCCTTCCTATATTTTGGGATTGAATTTGTAGGGGGCGATTGCTATCGCACCACAAAACCAAGCTTTCAGAAAATAAAATAGCTCTGTTTTTTACCTGTTTTAATGTGGTGTGATAGCAATCACCCCCTACAAAGCAAAAGCCCGAAATATAGGTTTTTTTATTCTTAGGTTGACGCGTATGTGATAAAATCGAACCTACGGCTTTCCAACATAAAATTCATTGGCATTGATGCGATAACACCCCACAGCTGAAAGTTTTAATTGACAGGAATATAAGCATATCCTTCATTTTGTTTGTCTATGAGTCCAATGGTTGAGTTGGGGATGATGGTTACGAACTTGTAGATGTCACTCTTTTTGAGTTCTCTTTTTGGCATACCTGCTTGACACATTAAAAACTCTACATCATAGTTTTCTACCATTGATTTTATACGCTTTGAAAGAGCTTTATAGCTTTCTATTAATAGCTTATCCTCTTTATAGATAGATTTTAAAGGATTTTTTGTGAAGAATTTATAGGCATCTCCATGAATGACTACAACGACATCAAGTTCACTTAATGAAGCCTCATAGTGAGCTTTGTTGGCGACGATGGCTTTGAGAATTTTACGTTCAAATGTCTCCATATTGTTGGTGGTTAAGTCGTAAACTACTTGGGCTGTTTTGTCTTGGGCGAGTAGAATTGTTATGGTGCTAAGAAGAAGCAACAAAAATTTCTTCATAAGTTTTCCTTTGGTATTGAGATTCTCTATTTTAATAGAATTAGATTAAAAACCATTTTAATTGGCTATAAATAATAGTTTTGTTATAGTTATTTTATGAAACGTATCTCAAATTTATATCTTGGTTTTGTTTTTATGATTCTTCTAAGCTTGTCTCTTTCCATGCTTTTTTTTCTCAAAGAGAGCCAAAAAGATAAACTCCAAACGCTAAGTAGACTGGTTCTTGATGATTTTCAAAAAGATTTGGTTTATGAAAATGCAGACCTTCTTACTTTCTCTTTGGCTCTTTCGGAAGATGGAGCGTTAAAAAATGCACTTATTTCCAATGATGAAGAACGGGCTTATGAAATTTTGAGTGCGATTACGAAACGATTTAAAGAGTATACGCATATTCAAACACTTAGATTACAAGTGTTTGACAATGATTTTTTTATATTTGCACAGAGTTGGGGAAATGCTTCTGTTGGGATGCCTATTTGGTGGTTTCGTGATGACCTTGAGAAGTTAAAACAGAACAAACACCCCAAGGTGGGGATGGAGACAGGCAGACGTTTGACCTTTAAAGCTACCATTCCCATTCAGAGTGGAAAAGAGTATATTGGTTATTTGGAAGTGATTCAATTTGTGGATGAGTTTGCAAAAAAATTGCGTCAAAAAGGGATTGAACTTTTTGCTTTAATGGATGTAAAACATTTGGAACAGGCTTCACTGATGAAGGAGTTTCCTTTTTTAGACAATTATGTTATCTCTAATAAAAATTTTAATAAAAAGTTAGAAGTTAAAGCAAAAAATATCGATTGGAGTACATTAAAAGAACAAGGGTATCTTTATGATGATAAAATACTCTATCTGCTTGAGCCGATGTATAATGGAGATAGAGAAGAGATAGGGAAATATCTGTTGGTGCTACCTTCACATACGGTGACGCATTATAGTCGGAAATATCAAGACATCTCTATCTTTACACGCTTGAGAGATAAAGATATTTACAAAGTCGTTAAATTATGGGAAAATCCCTCTGGGAGTTACAGGAACATTAAAGATAAAAATTTGATTGAGTGGTTTGGAAAGCTTCACGACGAAGATAAAACAATGTTAATAGAAGAGGCAAAAAGAACTCTAGGAGATTATACGAAAGATGAGTTAATCGATATTATTCTGGAGCAGAAATACAAAGAGAAAAAAGTGGGAGAGATAGAGTGAAAATATTAATTTTAGAAGATGAGACGATTTTAGCGATTTCAATGCAAGAGTTTCTTGAAGATTCAGGGTATGAAGTGGTTCATTTTGTGAATGCTGAAGATGCTTTTGATGCCATCTATGAAAAAAGATTTGACCTTCTATTGCTTGATGTTAAAGTTTCAGGACCTATGACAGGGTTTAAACTGCTTTCAACACTTCGAGAGCATAACATTGCTACCCCTGCAATCTTCATCACTTCATTAAACAATATTGAAGATTTAACTCAAGGTTATAAGTGTGGCTGTTGCGACTATATTCGTAAGCCTTTCGATTTAGCAGAACTCAAACTTAGAGTAGAACAAGCCATTCAAACACAATGTTTTCACTCTTCTGATGAGATTATTGAGTTGGCATTTTCCTATATTTATGATACTAAAAAGATGGAACTCTCACTAGAAGATAAAAAAATTATTTTAAGTAAGCGTGAAACGACCATATTGGAGCTTCTGATAAAACATCGTGGTGCTGTGGTTAGTTATGAAATGTTTTGGGAAGAGATTTGGGGAGAGTGGATTGACCCCACAAATATTAGAGTTCAAGTTGGAACTCTGCGAAAGAAACTTGATCAAAATTTCATTAGAAATATTCGTGGAGTAGGGTACAGCATTGACGTTTGATTCTAAAAAGTTTGCTCTAAAGTATGCGATTCGTTATACCATTATTTTAGCCATTATTCTTATTACTCCATTGGTTATCTATGTGATGCTTCTTTTACAGATAGACGAATCAAAAACAGAACTTTTATTACATGAACAGTCTAAAAAAGTTATCGCTTCAATGCAACACTATAACAATGAAGATGAAGTCTATAAGTTCCCCCGTTACAAAGAGTATCAAACAGCACTCTATACAAACCAATATGAAGAGGTTTTCTCAACACTTCATTTTGAACCTTCTATCTTTATGGAGGGGTTTTTTCATGAAGAGAACAACTACTATTATATCTATGCACTGCCCGATAAACAGTATTTCTCCTCTAAATATCTATTGGTCTCTACGGTACATACTGCCAATCAAATTTACTTTATTGCTCTTTTGGTTATTTGTGGTATTTTATTGATGCTTTTTCTCTTCTCTCTTCTTTTGTTACAAAACTTCTCTGTTCCTTTTGAAAAGATGAATCAACAACTTGATAATTTTATGAAAGATTCTATGCATGAAATCAACACACCGTTAAGTATTATCAATATAAATTCAGACCTTTGCATCAATAAATATGGCAAAAATAAGTATTTGCAACGTATCAAATCAGCTTCTAAAACATTGGCAACTATTTATGACGATATGGATTATCTTATTAAACAAGGTCGTTTAAAACACACTAAAACCAAGATAAACTTTTCAGAATTTATTCAAAACAGAGTGGACTATTTTCAAGAGGTTGCCAATTTGAAAAACATTACGATTACCATTGATATAACACCCAATATATTCTATTTCTTCTCAAAAGTAAAGCTTCAACGAGTGGTAGATAATACCATTTCGAATGCCATTAAGTACAGTTACGATAATAACCTTATAGAAGTAACCGTTAAAGAAAACAAGAAGGGTATTCTCTTTTCTGTTAAAGATTACGGTGTTGGTATAGAGAATGTTAAAAAGATTTTCTCACGATATTATCGTGAAGATGAGACAAAGGGTGGCTTTGGAATAGGCTTAAATATTGTCAAAGACATTGTTGATGAAGAGCATATTGATTTAAAAATTCATTCTAAGTTAAAAGAGGGAAGTATTTTTAGCTACACCTTTTTTTCTCAGTCTCCGAAATTGGGAATGAAAAAATATTAATATAGTATAATTATGACAATAATATCGTCTATTTACACATTTATAAAATTGAATAACTAAAAATTATTATATAAAATAACTTTTTACGCTTTTTTTACACTTCTTTGTTATACTCCATCTGAAATACTAAATTAAAAAGGAGTTTTAATGAAGAAACAGACAAACAAAATTGCTCTACTTAGTGTAATTTTACTTTCTTCTTCTATTGCTTTATCTGCTGTAGATTTAACCAAGGCATATGACATGCCAGATGCCAGTAAACTTATTGAAAAAGATTTACTACTAGAGCCTACAACTTTTACCGTGCCTAAAAGTTGTAAACTTGATGATTTAGAAGCTATTGCAAGGGGAGCTTATTTTTTCCATAACCTTAATGGTAAAAAAGCAAAAGCTCCAGCACCTAAGGGTGTTGTAAAGTTTAATGAAAAAAAAGGCAAAGATGGCAAAGTTAAGAAAGTAGCTAAACAGTATGGGAACTGTGTCGCTTGTCATAACATTGAAGGTGCTGTTGGTGGTGGAAATATTGGTCCTGACTTGACAGGATATAAGGCAACATTTGTTGACAGTAAAATTAGAGATGCACAGTTTGTTTACCAAAAAATTGCAGATCCACGCATTGACAATTCAAAAACACACATGACCGTGAACTTGACAACAAAATTGTTCGACGCATCAGAGATTTGTGACTTAACAGCGTATGTTATGTCTGCTAAACCTGCAAAAAAATAAGGAGAGAAGTATGGAAAGAAGAAAATTTATTCAAAGTATATTTGCTGTATCAGCAGTAGCAATGGTTGGTGTACCAACAGGAGCATTGGCAGAAGAGGCGAAAAAAGCTTCTAAAAAAGGCCCTAACGATATGTCATTTGATGAAGCTTTAAAAGCAGTTACATCAGGTAAAGAGGCAAAAGTGAGCGATAAAATTAAATTACGTGTTCCTGAAATTGCAGAAAATGGTGCAGTTGTTCCTGTAAAAGTAGAGGTTGACCACCCTATGGAAGAGGGGAATTATGTTAAAGCTATCCATATTTTAAACAAAGGTAATGGAAATGCACGATGTGCAGACATTATGTTGACTCCTGCAAATGCAAAAGGATACTTCGCAACACGTGTAAAACTAAGTAAAACACAAGAGGTTGTGGCACTGGTTGAATTGAGTGATGGAACATTTATTCAGACTGCAAAGAGTGTTAAAGTAACCATTGGTGGTTGTGGTTGATTCTTGCCAAACTTGGTATGTAAAGCGTTTTATATTGGGAAGATGTAGGTTCGATTTTATCGAACAAGAATACAGACCCTATAAAATAATCTGTTCGATGAAATCGAACCTACACTATTTAAAAAGTAATTAAGGGATATAACATGGCAGAAGCAAGAAAATCAATGGTAAAGATTAAACCAAAAAAGTATAAAGTAGGCGATATTGTAAAGGTTGACTTTATTGTAATTCACCCAATGGATACAGGAACAAGTAAAGATAAAAAGACAGGAAAAATTAAACCTGCTCACTATATTGACAACATTACTTTCTCTTTTGATGGTAAGCCATTTACAACCATGAAAGTATGGGAGTCTATCTCTACAAATCCTTACTTTTCAGTAAACTATAAAGTTACAGGAAAGGGTAAAATCACTGTTGATTACACCGATAATCAAGGCGAAAAGAACTCTAAAAGTAAAAAACTTAAACCAAAAGGATAGGGTATGAAAAAACTATTATTACCTTTAGCCTTGATGGTAACTGTTGCGACTGCTGGAGAGCAGTTTGCAATGAGTGACGCTGATAGAGCAATGTATACAGAGATGTTAGAAAACAATCCTGCTGACATTTATGTCGAAGAGGGTGGAGAGATTTTAGAAGAGGCTCTTGGTGGTGAAGAAGCCTTAGCAAAGTTTTTAGGTGTAACAGAGAAAGCGTTGCCTAAATATATTGCAGGTTTTCCAAGATACATTAAAAAATTGGGAAATGTTGTGGGTATAGACCAAGTTTTACAAGCAATGCAAGTAGAGCAAGGAAAAAAGAGAACCAAGCTTAAGAGTGGAAAAATGTTCTCTATGTTGGCTTATGTAAAGTCATTGGCAAATGATGAGCAGTTTACCATTGATATAAAAGCTGATAAACATATTAAAGCCTCTTATGATTTAGGAAAAGTTACATTTGAAACACCTAGAGGTGGACGTGGACTCTCTTGTTTAAGTTGTCACTCTGCTGATATTGTAGGGCAGGTTCTAAGAACTCAACCTCTTCCAGATTTGGGAAAAGCAGGTGCAGGTGCAACATGGCCAGCGTATAGAATGACAAAATCTAGTTTAAGAACACTTCAGAGAAGATTTCAAGGATGTATGAAAAATGCACTTCTTAAAGTGATTCCAATAGGTTCAAAAGAGATGGTTGGACTTGAAGTTTATATTTCAACTTTGGCTCAAGAAGCAAAACAACCAATTGCCATTCCTGGCTTAAAACGATAAGGAGTTTTTATGGATATTAGCAGAAGAGACTTTTTAAATATGGCAGGTGCTTTGGGCTTATTTGCCCTATCAAGCAACACTCTTTTTGCAGGAGACAGCAAAGAGGTAAAGGCAAAACTTAAAGAACTTACATTTTCGGATGTAATGAAGTTTGAAGCCAAAGGTAAAGCAACGATTCTACATATTTGTGATTTACATGCACACATTAAGCCACTCTATTGGCGTGAGCCTTCAACGCTAATATCTGCAAAAAACTTGGTGGGAACACCTGGTTTTATCTGTGGAGATAGCTTTGAAAAACATTACAATATTAAAGCAGGTTCTTTAGACCAATACTTTGATACTCACAACAACTTTGCAACTCTGGCTGAAAAGTTTGGAAAAATGGGTGGAATTTCACACATGAAACCAATCATTGACCATGTTAAAAAAGAGAGAGGTAAAGAGAACGTTCTTCTTTTAGACAGTGGAGACACATGGCAAGGTACAGCCGTGGCTCTAAAGACTAAGGGAGAAGCAATTGTTGATGCTCAAAATTATTTGGGTGTAGATGTTATGGTTGGGCATTGGGAGTTTACTTACGGTAAAGAGCGAGTTATGGAGCTTATTAAAAAGCTTGATGGTGAGTTTATTTCTCAAAATGTTATTGACAATGACCCTTTTTCTGATGAGTTTGAAGAGCTTATTTTCCCTCCATATACCATTAAAGAGATTGGTGGAGCAAAAATAGGGATTATTGGTCAATCATTTCCATTTACCTCGACTGCAAACCCTAAAAAGTTTACAGAGGGTTGGAGCTTTGCACTTCGTCACGAGTCACTACAAGAGTTTGTAAACGAGCTTCGTAACAAGAAAAAAGTAGATTGTATTGTGGTTCTAAGTCATGATGGTTTCTCGGTAGACCAAGAGTTGGCTAAAAAAGTTAAAGGTGTTGACTTTATTTTAAGTGGACACACACATGATCCTAGCCCAGAGCCAATCATTGTTAATGATACTGTTATTGTTATCTCTGGAAGTCATGGTAAGTATGTTGGGCGTTTAGACTTGGACATTAAAGATAAAAAAGTAGCTGGTTATAACTTTAAACTTATTCCTGTCGCTTCAAATCTTATTCCTGCTGATAAAGCTGGAGATGAACTCATTGCCAAAGCATATAAACCGTTTGATAAAGAGTTAAATGAAGTGTTGGGTACAACAAAAGGTATTCTTTACAAACGAGACACGTTCTACTCTACTTTTGATTCACTGATTGGTCAAGCGATTCAAGATAAAGCAAAAAGTGACATCGTCTTTACCCCAGGGTACAGATGGGGAACAACAGTTCTTCCAGGTGGTGACATTTTAAAAGACAATGTTTATGAGATGACAGCCATTACCTATCCTGAAGTGTATACTTTCGATTTAAAAGGTTCAGTTATTGCCAAATTGATGGAGGATATTGCAGACAATGTATTTAATGCCAATCCTCTTCTTCAACAAGGTGGGGACATGAGCCGTTTGACAGGTGCGAGTTACAGCATTAAAATTGATGCTCCATCAGGAAAACGTATTTCAGACTTTTTAATTGGTGGAAAACCAATTGATGTTAAAAAGACCTATCGTGTATCGTCTTGGGGTGGAAACCTTCAAAGCGTAGGCGAGAACATGGACAAAGAGACACCTGCTGTTTATGAGGTGGTTAGTGATTATATAAGAGCAAAAAAAGTGGTTGACATTTCGTTGACTTCAAATGTTAAAGTTTTAGATTATAGTTGTGGCTGTCCTGAAAAAGGTGCTAAATGTTAGTCTAAAGTAAGGGGCTTACCTCATTTTACGAGATGGAAGTTGTAGAGATGAGGTAAGTAAATATGTGATTAAAAATCATATACTTAGTATTTAAAAATTACAAAGGATTTAAAGTGAAAAAAAATAACATAATTAAATTGGCTACAGGGTTAGCATTTACACTACTATCAACAACAACACTATCGGCTATCTCATGGGAACACAAGAATGCAGGAAGCGATGCAAAACTGGTAATGTTTGGTTTTTCTCAAATTAATGCAGGTATGGGTGATGGTTCAATCAAAGAGGATTCAGACTCAAAAGTTAAATTTGGGGCAGACCGTATTAGATTGGGGTGGAAATATTTCTCTGGAAATGTAGCAGGAAAAGTATTTTTAGACTTTAACCAAGCAACTGATAAAAAAGAAGATACAGGCTTTAGACGTATTATGAAAGATGCTTTTATTGCGTATAAAGTAAGTGATGATGTTCAGATTAAAGCTGGTCTTATTAAAACTCCTGTTGGTATGGGTTTTACCATTCCAGGGTGGAACTTAGATGTTATTAAAAGAGGTTTTGATAAGAAATTAGCCTTTGAACGTGGTACAGGTTTGATGATTTCTGGGCGTGATATAGGTTTTGGTAACAATGGAAAAGTAAATGCCTTAGAGATGGGACATGAGAGACCTTGGAAAGGTTTTGGATACGATGTAATGATTGCTAATCAAACAACCCGTTCAGGTGCTGTTAAAGAGAGTGATAAAAAAAGTGGAGAGGGAAATGCATACATGGCAAGGGTTATGTTTGACTGGGGTCAAGCACTACACACCGAGTTATCGTATGGTACAAACCCTAAAGCAGGTGGAACAAAAGACAGTGAAGATTATAATGTTTTAAACTTTGGTGTAGATTCACATTTTGGAAAGTCTAACTTGAAATTTGAGTATTATGATGTTGAAAATATTCAAGGTCACAATGGATGGGATATGTCAACCATGGCAACCACTGCAACACATTACGTAACTGATTCTATAGAGTTAGCTGTTAAAGATATTAGAGGTTCGGAAGATTTTGATGGAGTAACATCGGATGTTGCAAACACCTATATCGGCGTTAACTTTCACTTAAATCCAGCAAACAATAAAATGGATAGAAAAAATAAGAGAAAGAGAAATTCTCATAAAGTAATGGTTAACTTTGTAAAAGCATCTGGAGATACAGATACTTTTAATAACAGTAAGAATATTAAAGGTAAAACAGGATCATTCTATAGAGATGATACTATTTTAGCTCAATACCAATTTAAATTTTAATTAGTAGTGCAACCATAAATCAAGTAGTTTTTCACATTTTCATACTTGGTTTATTCGTTGCACTTCCAATATAAAAGTTAAGTTTAATAAATAGCATAAATGTAGTGATATGTGTTAAATTTAAAAGAAATTTTTTGACAAAAAGGAGTCATATTAATGAAAAAGATAGTTATTATTGTTTTTTTCTCAATGATATTTCTCTCTTGTGAAAGCAATATTTCATCGGGTGAAAAACCCAATATTTCTAAGTATGAAAGAGCATTGTCTTTAGCAAAAGAGAGTAGTAAAATTGTAATGTTAAAGCTAACTTCTGAGAATTGTCACTTTTGTAAAAAGATGGACAAAAATGTTATGACCGATAGAGAGGTTCTCTCTTTATTAAATAAACATTTTATTCCTGTTTCTATAGATGTAAATAAGGATAAGTTACCTCTTGGTTTAAAACATAAGGTAACGCCAACATTTTTCTTTATAGGTAAAGATGAAAAAGTTATCTCTAAAATTCAAGGTTCTTGGAATAAAAAAGATTTTATAGAGCTGTTAGAGATGGTACTAAAAAAAGTAAAAGGAGAAAATAGATGAAACTATTTATAAAAATATTGTTTCTGCTTATCATAAGTTTGAATTTTGTAGATGCAGAGACAGAGCTAACAAAGCCAAAACCTGCTATTGATAATCCAAGAAAAATACTTTTCCCTATTTCAAGTTTTGATTTAAAAGAGGTAAATCATGTGATTAGTACAGTTAATAACGTGATGAAATTTTATCGACCTGAAAATACAGAAATTGTTATTGTTG
>Ga0256824_10000729_pt1 | contig 12745 bp, 11 predicted proteins | sample CV67metaG_FD_191570 | JGI IMG/M metagenome (GOLD analysis project Ga0256824, IMG submission 191570) | Hydrothermal vent microbial communities from East Pacific Rise, Pacific Ocean - CV67 | ecosystem: Environmental > Aquatic > Marine > Hydrothermal vents | place: Pacific Ocean: East Pacific Rise...
CAGCTCAACAAAAGCAACAGTTTGATGGTCTGCTGCTACTCCTAAATCATTTATTAATTGATGTCTTACCCTAGTGGTGCTTGATGTGATATGAGAAGCAGGAAAAGATATACTCAATTTATTTTTTTCATAGCCCGTAAATGTAATGTCATGAAGAATAGTGTTTGAGTTACCATATTGTAGTTGTAAGTGATGATTTATTGAACTTGATCCATTATTTGCGTTAGACACACTAACAGAAACGGCTTCACCTTTAACATTTGGAGCATTTGCCCCTGTATATGCAAAGCTTGTTGAAATATTAGCATCAATATAATTTACAGAATTTATAGAATTTACAGCTCCACTAGTCCACCCCTCTCCATTAGTATAAGAAGAGTACGAAACAGTTTCTATTTTTTGACCTTGAGCATAATAAGTGTGAAATTCTTTAATACTTTTTTTGAGTAAATAATTATTTGGGGTATAATTACTGAAATTTATATCGGTTTCTTGGGTGATTCTATTGTTATTAGTTAAGTTGTTCCATGTTAAAAAATAAGTAATAGTATCATTGTAATGAGGATAGTATCTATTACTCACATCATCTGGATTGTCATACATGAGTGAATCTAACCAAGTTGTGTTTTCTTGGGCGTAAAATAAAATATAATCTCCTGAATCAAAAGAGTTGTCACCACCATCCTCAACAAGAATCGCTTGTTCCTTTTCAAATCCAAATACTTGAAAATTTGATGGTAATATTGAAGAAATTGGTAAACCTGCATTAGAAATGGTTGTATAGTCTATTTTATAAAACCCATCTTTACTTATTTTAAAAGAAAAATATTTTTGAGAATAATCAATCCATTCATTTCCATATTGAGAAAAGCTATTAAAAGATATTAATATTATGAAAAAGGCTAGTATTGATTTCATCATTCGAACGAACTTGTTGGGGTTTTGTTTACTTTAGGGTCGTCTAAAGCGAATCGTAAAGAAAAAACATGAGAATAAAGTGCAACTGAGGCGTCACCTATGTCTGTAAATGCATAATCAATTGTAATTTTCTTAAACCCTACACCTAATCCAATATTTGGTTGTATTGTAAACGATTCGGTTAAATCAGGGTTTTTAATCCAAGTTGAATTTCCTAATCCAAACCTTACAGCCGCCCATTTACCATAGCCTAATTCAATCCCCCAATGTGGGTCAATGCTAATTGGTGCAGTTCTTAATAATACATTTCGTCTTCCGTCAGTATTAAGGTCTACATCTATTTCTGTTTTTAAATAAAATTGTTTATAGATATCCGTTTTAAATTGAGCACCTAAAATGATTTTTGGTAATGTGATTTCTAATCCATTTTCTGGTATTTTATTCCCTGTTAACTGGAAGGTTTCTTTCATTTGATTATCAAGCTGAAAAGACCACGCATTAAATGTTGTTGTAACATCTCTAAACATAGCCCCAAATTTCCATTTGTCGCCTTTTTTATAGATAGCACTAGCATCCAATCCAAATCCCCATGATTGTGCAAACTCACCCACATTTCTGTAAACAACTTTAAAATTAGCTCCAACACTTAAACCTTCAATCCCTAACTGTCGACCGTAAGAAAGGATAAACGCATTATCGACTGCTGAAAATGTGGTAATTTTATCGTAGTCAATATTTCCATCACTATCAATTAATTGAGTTGTATTAGGAATGTCATCTACACCAAAACGAATATATGTAAAAGCCGCTGTTGATTTTCCATCTAAGGGTTTTGCAACTGAAATGTAATCATATTTAGCAATGTTTGCAAAGTAATTTGAATGCATAGCACTAACCTGTAACCAGTCTTTAACTTGTGTTAATCCTGCTGGATTCCAATAACCAGAAGTAACATCATCTGACCCTGCTATTACAGCATTAGACAATCCTAAGGCTTTAGCACTTACTCCAATTGATAAAAATTCATTTGAATATTTAGGGGTGTTATCTTCTTCTTGTCCAAAACTAATTGAATTATAAATGATTACTGCGAGTATAAAAAATATTAATTTTTCCATTATGAGAGAGTAAATCTATTAAAAATATTTAACTTTTTTTACACAAACAGTTTAATTTGATGATTATTGTATATAATAAGACGTAAAAAATTGAAATCAGTTGGTTATTCAACCTAAAAATTGATAGATTTGTGTAATATTAATTTCGTGTACTTTTCCAATTAACTCTCGAAAAAGAGATAAAGTACTAAGAATTAATATGTTTTATTGATTACAGACCGTTGTTTATTGTGATGATTAAACCTACTTAGATTCCATATTAATGGAAAAATTGTAATTTTTTTTGACAAGCCAAATATTTCAACAGAGAAACTAGTTAATAAACATATAATTTAAACATATAAGATATGATTCAGATAAAAAGACTTATTCCTAATTTATTAACCGCAGGTAATTTAGTAGGAGGGATTTTGGCAATCATTTTTTCGATTACAGGTAAAATAGAGTGGGCACCTTATTGCATTTTTACTTCTGCTATATTTGATTTTTTAGATGGATTTGTAGCAAGATTATTAAAGGTTCAAAGTGAATTAGGAAAACAATTAGATTCCTTAGCTGATATGGTTACTTTTGGTGTCGCACCAGGTATAATGGTAATGGTGATGTTAAGCTCTTGGCTACCAAGTCAACATAGTTTTAGTTTTTTAAGTTTTGAAAACAATACTGAATTGATGGGGTTTGGTTTTATAATACCTGTTTTTGCTTTATTTAGATTAGCGAAATTTAATTTAGATACAAGACAAACATCTTCTTTTATTGGCTTACCAACTCCAGCAATGACATTGTTTTTTGCTGCAATTCCTATATTAGTGATTTCAGGCAGTCAAAGTGATGTAGTTTGGGAGCAAAATTTAGCATCAATTTTAATTAACCCCTATTTTTTAATTACTTCAACTGTATTGTTATCCATTATGATGGTGGTTGAATTACCTCTTTTTGCACTAAAGTTTAAAGGCTTTAAATGGAAAGGAAATCAACTTAGGTTCATCTTTTTAACAATTAGTATAGGATTGTTTGCAACTTTATTCTTCTGGTCTATACCGATTATTATAATTTTATATTTATTTTTGTCGATAATTAATAACTTAATTCACAAAACAAATGAAATTTAAAGCTGAAATAGACGTAATGCCATTAGATGCATTGTTAGATCCACAAGGAAAAGCAGTATCTCAATCAATGGGTAATGTTGGTATGAACGAAATTACTAACGTAAGAATAGGAAAACACATTCGTTTATTTGTGGAAGCTGATTCAAAAACTGTAGCTGAAGAAAAAGTAACAGCTGCTTGTAAAAAAATGCTTGCCAATCAAATTATGGAGTCATTTACTTTTTCTGTAGAACAAGTATAAATAATATATATAGTATTGAAACACCAATTTGATTTATTTCAGATTGGTGTTTTTTTGTTTAAGATAGCTAATTTGAATTCAGATTGTACCAAATATATTTCCAAATGAACTATTAGAAATTAAATCTTTTTTTCACCTATTGATGAATAAAATATTTTATCCTTATCCGTTTGTTTCCCCAAAGAAGTATTTGGCTTAGCTAATAACATACCACATCCTCTCCCCTTTTAAGGGAGAACGAGAGGGATCCGATTACTATCGGTTTAATCGTCACGGACAACACTGGTTTTACATTTTTAAAATTCTTATTTTTACTGCATTTTCTCGCAAATTGGGGAAAGTAGCGGATAAGCATAAAATATTTTATGAAGATAAAAGGTGGGGAAATAAATGATTTATTTAGTTCACTTTGGTTTTAATTGGTAAAAGTTCTAAAACATAACTTATTTCTGTAATATTAAATCAAATTTAGAATTAATTATGTAGATTTGATATTATAAATTTATGAAAAATATTCGTGTTCTTATTGCTGATGACCATATGTTGATTATTGATAGTTTAAAATCTATTTTAATAAAACAAACAAGTGTTTTTAAAATAGATTATGCGAACACAAAAAAGGATGTATTTGCTTTTTTAAACACTATGAAAGTAGATGTTCTATTTTTAGACGTTAATATGAACGGGATTAATATGCTTGAATATGTGCAGCAATTAAAACAGTTAAATGAGAATCTAAAAATAATTATATTAACATCATACAACTCTCAAGTTATAATCTCGGAAGCCCTTCAAAATAAAGTGGATGCTTATCTATTAAAAAATTCCTCAGAAAACGAAATAATCACCGCCTATAATTCAGTATTAAACGGTAACACCTATTTAAATATCGGTCAAGTAAAACAATTTAATACTACTGATAACTTTGAATTAAAAATGTCCCTGACAAAAAGAGAATTAGATATAATTAAATGTTTAGCATTAGGCGAAACGAATAGTATTATATCAAACCATCTAAATATTTCAATTCACACAATACAAACACATAGAAAAAACATACATAAAAAATTAGATATCAATTCTGTTACTGAATTAATCTCGTTTGCGTTTCAAAATGGATTAACTTAATTTGGTATTTTGAACTCATGCTTCATTCCAACGGTTAAATTCGTTGTAATAAAAACACCATTCATAATTAACGCTCTGTCTGTAATGTTTTTTAAACCAATTCCTTTATTTGATAAATTGTTTTTTTTGTCATATCCAATTCCATTATCACAAACAGAAAGTATGATACTACCATCAATTTTGTAGAGTGTCAGTTTGATTTGAGAAGCGTTTGCATGTTTAATTATGTTATTTATTAATTCTAAACATGTCCAATAAATAAGTTCACTATTCTTTTTATCAAGTGATAATTCAAGTTCAGAATGATGTTTAAAGTTAATTATCAATTCTGGATAACTGTCTTCAAGTTTAAAAATATTCTCATTTATTGCTTTTACTACCCCCTTGTTTTGAAGTGAAATAGGTGAGATAGCATGAGATATAGATCTTATTTCTTGGTTAATTTCATCTAATTGTTGTAAATATTTAGATTCTAAATCCAACCTTGAAAGTTGAATTTTTAAAGTTGAAAGTTTAAGGTTTATTGAATCGTGAAGTTGATTTGCAAATCTTTTTCGTTCTTCTGATTGACCCTTTAAATAATTAGTTGTATTGATCTCTTTTTGGGTAATAAGTTCTTTCTGGAGGACTATCTTATGTTGTTTAGTGTCGTATAAATTTTTAATTAAAATGGCTAATATTAATACATTCTCAACAGCAATAAACCATTTAAAAAAATCAGAATATTCGGTTAGCCTAAATATTTTAAAAGGAATTAAGCTGTAAGCTAAAAATATCAATGTATCAGCTATGAACGCAATCGAAAAATATAAAGCATTATTCTCTTTAGTTTTAAAATAAACTTTTAAGCTCAAAAACTGCAAAGATAAAACAAGAGGTATAGCTAAAAGAAAAAGAAGTAAATGGTATTCTCTAGTATATAATTCTGGAGCGAAATAATAAAAATAAAGTTTGCCTAATAGTAATAGGAAAGAGAATATAAGAGTGTATCTGATAAATTTATAACCTAATGGTATTATATTTTTAAAATCAAGTAAATTCGAAACTATTAAGAATAGAAAGTAAAAAGTGAAATAAAAACTAAAGTGTAGTCCCAATGTACCTATTCCTTTAAAATGGATATGAAAAATATTTCCCATTGCACCAATACCTAACAAAATGATACAAAAAAGCGACAGGTTATAAAGGGAATAATAAAAATACATTCGGTTTTTTAAAATAAAACTTGCAAAAAAAGATATGGAAATTAAAAGAAGATAAAGACCAATTAACACACCGTTAAAATGGGATTTAGAATTTACATTTTTTAAGTAGCTGTATTTATCGTAGAGTCTAAATTGGAAATAGCTAGTGGAGAAGCGTTTTTTTAAGAATATGTAAAATGAATGTGTATTTCCTTTTGTTAGATTAATAGTATATGTTTCTAAATTGGTCTCTATTTTTTTTGATTCAACTAAGTTGTTATTTATTTTTTCGTAAATGTTATATTCGTCAAAAAGAGGGTAGTTGTTTTCTAAATAATAATCACCCGATTTTTTGCATATAATATTTATTTTTAACCAATAATTATATTCATTAATTGGTTTACTAAAACCTCTATTTGAACATTGATTCCATAATTTTGAATTGGTTTCTAATATCGTCTTAGGGGTCAGTTTTAATGTTGAATCCGCTAAAGAGTAAAAGAAATTAGATATATGAGCGGAAGTGAAATTTTTTTTTAAAATATATGATTCAATAGTATCTAATTCATTCGAAATAGATAAAAGAGAATTAAATACTAAAAATAGGGTTACAAAGTACTTCATGATAAGTTACGCAAAGTTACAAAGTATATTCTAAAGATGAAATACCCATATTTAGGTATCTTTTAATTGTGGTTACTTTCTAAATAGCTTTCTTCCAAAATACAAATAGAATTTGGACCTTCATTAAATAGAATATCTAAAATACTTAAATTTTTAATAAATGGATTTCTATCACTAAAGGTTTGAATGTAGTCTGAGGATTTGAAATTACTTTCTTTTTTTGGACTCAGATTAATTCTTAAATCATTTTCAATAAGTGGTGGAGATTGATTTAATAGTTCAATTTCACAATTAATTCCTAATTTATTAATTAAATGCTGAGTTAAGGCTAAATTGAAATCAACTAAGTTTTTATAGTCTGAAAAAAATAAAACTTCTATCTGGTCAATGTAAAATTCATAAAAAGGTGTTCTACGGTAAGCACTTTCAATTGATTTCCAATGATTTTTTTTCCAATTTTCAGCATTAGAAAATGAAATCTGATTAGTTTTAGATTTCGCACCATACGGACGTATAACAGGAACAGAAATGTTTAATTTCCCATTTGCTCCATATATTTCAGCCCTATTTCTGTAAGATTGTTTTACATAAATTTCACCCACATCAATACTCACTTTATCATTTTTCACAAAATGCCAAAAGTATTCTAAATTTCCGAAATATGCTATTGGTAGTATCATTTGTTATTTAGTTAAGCAGTTGGTGATTGAGGTGCGTAGCAAAACTCGAAAGCACCAATTACTTAATTTTATTAAATATTCTATCCCATCTAACACCACCCATATATCCTTTTTCGTTGACAGACATCCAAATAAAAGCTGCTCTACCAACAACATGATCTTCAGGGACAAATCCCCAGAAACGAGAATCTAATGAATTATTTCTATTATCCCCCATTAACCAATAGTAATTCATTTCAATGGTATATGTTGTTACTTTATTACCATCAATATAAATCCCATCAGCTCTTTCTGATAAATCGTGCTTTTCATAAGCATGAATTATTCTTTTGTAAATTGGTAACGTTTTATGGTTCAATTCAACCACATCACCTCTTTTTGGAATTTGTAATGGTCCAAAGTTATCCTCAGTCCAATCGTATTGCTTATCATTTGGAAAGTTAGGATAATATGAAATTGATTTCCCACTAATTAAATTCGCTTTTACCGCACCTTTTGCTTTTATGATTGGAACTAAGTTATTAAATTTAGTTTTAAGTGAGTTATAGTGAGCCTTTGTTAAAGACATCACAACATCACCTGTTCCAGTATAATCATAACTTAATTTGTGATAATTATAACCAAAGTTACTTTCAAAGTAAGCATCCTTTCTTAGGTACTCATTTCTTGCGTTATCGTCCGTGTCTAACTGTTGTTGTGTATAATTAACGTATGGATAACCTGTTAATACATATGAATATAACATACTATCTGGTTGGTGGGCAAGTTTTCCATTAATATACAGTTCTTTGTCTTTAATTTCAATTAAATCACCAGCAATAGCAACACATCTTTTTATGTAATTTTCTTTTTTGTCTACAGGACGGTAAAGCACACCATCAATTGCTGTGTAGTTTTTTCCTCTCTCACTATCGCCTCTAGAATAAACTCTGTTATTTCTAACAAAACTTTTTCTTGCTTTATTTAAGTAATAGTCGTAGTTTTTTTCAAAAAAGGCTAATGATTTTTGTTCCCTTAAGGCAATTAAAAATGCCTCATCTCTTAATATTTCATGGTAATTATGACCAATTAAACCGTGTGGCATTCTTGGGTCATTTAAAGAGGTATCTCCAGCAGGAAAATTGAAAACAGTAATGTCATTACGCTCAACAAATCTAAAGCCTGGTAAACGTGTATAGGGTATTTTTTGAATTTCAGCATACGATTTAATATTTAACCACGGAATCATATTATGAAAAATTGGATAGGAAAAAGGTGTGTTTGGTACTCTTGGTCCAAACGTAATTTTTTCTACCATTAAATGATCGCCAACCAATTGAGTTTTTTCCATAGACCCTGTTGGAATTTGAAAAGGTTCAAACACATACGTTCTAATTACAGAAGCAGCAACTAATGCAAACAAAATTGCGTCACCCCATTCTTTAACCATAGATTTTTTGCCCTGCTTTTTTGACGTAAAGCCCAATAATGTAAAAGGCATTACTAAAGCATGACCAATAACAGGAAACGCAAAAAATAACGCTACGTGATCAGATGGTGTTCTTGAATCAACTTGTTTTGCAACATCCCAATTGGTAGGATTAACAGTTTGATATGTGTCTTTTTTTCCGATATTAAAAAATACAGGAAAAGGAAATAATACGCCCATTATCGTTTCTTTTACACCAAATTCACCAAATTTTCTAATTAATGATACATTTAATGATGCCCACATTACCATTTGAGCTCCAGGGAATAGCATGAAAAACACCCAATACCAAGGTTGTTCAGTTTCTCTTAATACAACATAATAATTGTAAAAAGGAATAAAGGCTTCTGATGATTTACGTCCCATTTTTGGGAATATTTTATGCCACATTCCAAAAATAGGTGTTAAGGCAATTATTATAAATCCGATTGATATTATTAATGACATAATCTTTTAATTTTAATTTTATAATCCAAGTACATCACTCATGGTGAATACTCCTTTTTTGTTTATAATCCATTCTGCAGCGATAACACTTCCTAAAGCAAATCCTTTTCGGCTATGTGCAGTATGACTAATTTCTATTTTATCAATACTATTTTCGTATTTTACTTCATGCGTTCCAGGCACATTTGGTAGACGTTCTGACACTAAAGATAATATGTTGTTATCTTCTATTTTATTTACGGATACATTTTCCCACTTAGAAAACTGGTCTAATTCATTAATTATACCTTCAGCAATTGTAATTCCTGTTCCGCTTGGGGCGTCTTTTTTTTCTGTATGATGAATTTCAGTTACTGAACAATTATAACTAGGGTGATTATTCATCAACTTAGCTAATTGTTGATTTAATTTAAAAAACAAATTGACACCTAAACTAAAATTGGTAGCGTGAATCATTGCAGAGTCAGTTGATAGACATAACTTACTTAATTCATCAAAATTGTCATACCAACCAGTTGTTCCAATAATTATTGGTAACTTATTGGTTAAGCAAAATTTAATATTGTTTTTAGCAGACGCTGGTGTTGAAAATTCAATAACAACATCAGTTAACGAAAAATCAAGCGCTTTTAAATTGTCAGATGCAGAAATTTTATGTGAAATAGAATGACCTCTTTCTAAAAGAATTTTTTCAATTTCTTTCCCCATTTTTCCATATCCAAATAAAGCTATATTCATTTTTTATAAATAATATGTGCGAAAATAACTAAAAGAAATGTGTTTTTTGTATGTTTGTAGTAATTAAATTTTGTTAAAATGATTAAACAACTTATTGTCCTATTATCTGCTGTTCTATTCTTGGTTTCAAGTTGTAATACTCAGTCTGATGTAGAAAATACTGAAGCTAAAGTTGAGTCTAATTATAAGACAGTGATGGCAGACGAAATTTGTTCAATTGAAGTGCCTGCCTATTTTTGGGAAATGAATGATTTGAATTCAGAATCCTTACTTCAATATGGATATAATGATACGGTTGTTGATTCTACAGCATTAATAGTTAAAGATGCAATTTTTGTTACAACGTCTGTGTTTTATAAAATGGATTTACAAAAAATGTTGGGAGATTCTATGAAATTTGATTTGTTAGAATTTAATACTGATTTTGTAGAGAATTTAAAATTAGCCTTAGATGATGCTAAGCCTGAATTTGAAAATCCTACAATAAACGAACATAATGGAATTAAGAGCTTACACAATTCAATTTATGGAAGTTACGGAAAAGACTTAGTGTATTACCAAATTGGATTGTTTGAAACCGAAATTGCCTATTACCAAGTGTTAAGTTGGTGTTTACAAGATCATTTGGCCAAGCATAAAGATGAAATGTATAGAATGACCACTTCATTTAAAGAAATATAGAGAATGAGAAAAGCGCTTTTTTATTTACTAATAATGTTCTTGGGCTCCTGCTCAAATGAGAATGAGATTGAATATTATAAGCGAACATTCGAGAATGATTTTCAGTTTGATGTTCCTTCATATATGAAGAAGATTCCTGGGGAGGATATGGTATACGAGTCAGCATCTATGTTTTTAGGTGATGAAGTTAAACAAGTTTATGTATTCGTAATGAAAGATTTAGCTCTTGATCTTAGGATGTCTAGGATTGATCCTTCTTTGGAAGGTTTTACAGATTTGGCTGTTGAACTAACAGAGTCAATGTTAGTAAACCCAGTTTCAAAATTTGTAAAATCAGGAAATGTTAATGGTTTAGATTATAAATCTTATTCAGTAAAAGGACTTTTGGTTCCTGAAAATTTACTTGTTTATTATAGAGTGACGATTTTTAAGTCCTATGCAACGCTTTATAATTTAACAACATGGTGTAATTTAAGTGATAGGTTTAAATATAAAGAAGTAACAGAAAGAATGAATAGTTCTTTTGCATTGATTATAGATGAAAATAATAATAAAATGGTCAAAAATGAATAGCTAACCTTGACTATAAAAAAAACATAAATAAACCTATAAGTCAACTAAATACTTTTGACTATATAACCAATAACAAAAAAATACAAACCCAGTATGTCACTAATAACTATTGACTGCTAACTATTAACTAAATAAATGTCAGACGATAAAAAAATAATATTCTCAATGGAGCGTGTTTCCAAAACATCTCCAACAGGACAAGTAATCATTAAAAATATATGGCTTTCGTTTTATTACGGAGCTAAAATTGGTGTAATTGGAGTGAATGGCTCTGGTAAATCTACCGTGTTAAAAATTATTGCAGGTTTAGACAAGCAATTTTTAGGAGACGTTGTATTTTCTAAAGAACATTCAATTGGATATTTAGCACAAGAGCCAATTATTGATGAAAATAAAACGGTAATCGAAATTATTAAAGAAGGCGTTCAAGAAACAGTTGATTTATTAGCTGAATTTGAGGAAATTAATAATGGATTTATGGATGAAGATATCATGAATGATCCTGATAAAATGGATAAATTAATCCAACGTCAAGGAGAGGTTCAAGATAAAATTGACCATTTAAATGCTTGGGAGTTAGATTCTCAATTAGAAAGAGCAATGGATGCATTAAGGTGTCCACCTGAAGATCAAAAAATTGGTACATTATCAGGAGGAGAAAGAAGAAGAGTTGCACTTTGTAGATTATTACTACAAAACCCAGATGTTTTATTATTAGATGAGCCTACCAATCACTTAGATGCTGAATCTGTAGATTGGTTAGAACAACATTTAAAACAATATAAAGGAACAGTAATAGCTATTACCCATGATAGGTATTTCTTAGACAACGTAGCAGGTTGGATTTTAGAAATGGACAGAGGTGAAGGGATTCCTTGGAAAGGTAACTATACGGAATGGTTAGAGCAGAAAACTAAAAAAATGGCAGCTGAAGATAAATCAGCATCAAAACGTCAAAAAGTTTTAGAAAGAGAGTTAGAGTGGGTTAAGACAAATCAAAAAGGAAGACGAGCTAAAAGTAAAGCACGTATGGCTAATTATGATAAAATGTTGAATGAAGATGTAAAGACTAAAGATGCAACAATTGAATTACCAATTCCAAATGGGCCACGTTTAGGGTCTAATGTGATTGATGCAGAACATGTTGCTAAAGCATTTGGAGATAAAGTACTATATGATGACTTAAACTTTAGCTTACCTCCAGCAGGAATTGTAGGAGTAATTGGAGCGAATGGTGCTGGTAAAACCACTATTTTTAAAATGATAATGGATGAATTACAACCAGACAAAGGTGAGTTTAAAGTTGGAGAAACAGTTAAAATTGGATATGTAGATCAAACGCACAAAGACATGGTTGCCGAAAAATCTATATATGAAGTAGTGTGTGGTGGTTACGAATGGATAGAAATTGGAAATCAAAAAATAAATTCTCGTGCTTATTTAAGTAAATTTAATTTTGCAGGTTCTGATCAAAATAAAAAAATAGGAACTTTATCTGGTGGAGAGCGAAATAGGTTACATTTAGCAATGGCTTTAAAGTTAGAGGCAAATGTATTATTATTAGATGAGCCTACAAATGATTTAGATGTTGCTACAATTAGAGCTTTAGAGGAAGGAATTCAGTCTTTTGCTGGTTGTGCCGTAGTTATTTCTCACGACAGGTGGTTTTTAGATAGAATTTGTACTCATATTTTAGCGTTTGAAAACAATTCGCAAGTGTATTGGTTTGAAGGTGGTTATTCAGAATATGAAGAAAATCGTAAAAAACGTTTAGGTGATTCAGCTCCAAAAAGAGTAAGGTATAAAAAATTGATGAACTAATTTACGAATAAA
>Ga0256824_10000730_pt1 | contig 12740 bp, 16 predicted proteins | sample CV67metaG_FD_191570 | JGI IMG/M metagenome (GOLD analysis project Ga0256824, IMG submission 191570) | Hydrothermal vent microbial communities from East Pacific Rise, Pacific Ocean - CV67 | ecosystem: Environmental > Aquatic > Marine > Hydrothermal vents | place: Pacific Ocean: East Pacific Rise...
TAATTTTAGATTTTGAAAAGAGAACCATTCTTGATAATAGTATAAAGAGAGATTTATCAAACGCAATTGAGAATAATTCAGAAATTTTAAAAAATATAACAGAATTAGAAAGTATTATGTTAGATACTGATCCAGTTGTTAAAGCCGATGCTATTCAGTTAATGAAAGAGATGATAGAACACATTAAAGTAGATTGTCGAGATCAATCTTTTAATTTAGGTGAAGTTGATAAACTAATACAAACATTTTAAGGAATAATATGAAAAGTGATAGCGCAACAATAGTTGAAAAAATTAACAAGCCATTAGAAAAAAAAGAATTGATGATACATAAATTTCACGATGCTTATCTAGATATACAACTAGATGATTATATATTAACATTTGATGATGGGTTATTCTCACAGGTTTTGGGAATACGCAAAATTGTCAATGTCTATCCTGATATTGAAATCAAGTTTTTTGTAAGCACTGGTATTATTCATATTGGAACAGATGCTCAAACATTTAATGAAAGTGATGTTGCACATCAAAGATTCTTTGATTTGGGATTAACAACCGATTTTGTTTCATATGATAACTTAGTTGAATTATCTAAAATTTCACAGGTTAAAATAGGTTTTCATGGACACAAACATATTAAACCTAGTTACCTAAAAAAGAATCTATCATTAAATGATAGATTAAAAACTTGGAAAGATGATGCGCGGGAGATGGTTTTTGGAGCAGTTAAGTTTTATGAAGCACGCTTAATTCAAAAAGATACTAAAATTTTATATTGTGCACCATATAATGAAATTGATGATTTACAAATAGCGATCATTAGAAAAACATTTGCAAATTATTTCGATAATGAAGTTATTGTATATGGACCAAGATTAGATATAAACACATTTGATGCAGCACCTTCATTCTTAGAAAGATATGATGATGTATTAGAAGACGCTCAAAAAGCGATAATAAACGCTACGAGAGTACCACCAAGATACTTAGGCGACTTATAAAGGAATATAAATGAATTACAACAATGTTAAATATAAACATGGAAATGGTCGAACATATACAGTTATTGATCAATGTAAAATACAAGTAAATGATATATGGTTATCTGCTGTAATATATACAGATAATGATTCTAATAAATATGTTAGATCATTATTGGATTTTATCGCAAAATTTACAAAGGTTTAAAATGGCTAAAATCAATAAACCAACAAACGAAAAGAATATTAGAGAAGCCGCACGAGAGATGTTTCAACACAGATATCCTTTAGCCACTATCCATGATGAATTTACACAGGGATGTTTAGTCACTCGTAATGATTTATTTGTAGTCGATGATAATCTTAATTGTTCAATTGAGATTAAATCATGTGCTGATAACTTAAAGAAATTGAATTATCAAGTAATGGAATATAAACAATATTCCAATTTAGTAGTTGTTTTATTAGATGTGAAGCATCAGAAAATGTTTGAAAGAGATTTTATCGGATCAGATCTATATAATGATGTAGAGATCTGGTATTACGATGATAATCTAAAGAGCAACCCATTACACACTAAACCGTTTATCAAGCGTAAACGCGGTTTAAAACGCGAATTACCACTACTATTAAATATGATGTGGGCAACAGAGTTAAAGTTATTTATTAAACATTTAAAGATGAAATCTAAAGTTGGTTCATCAACAGAATCATTGAGACATGTGATTGAGAGAATATTTACATATAACGAAATTCATCAAATTTCTGCGTACTTGTTTACCAATCGTATGAAGAATAAAGAGAAGTTTAATTATGGGTTTAAACCAGTATTAGAAGATCCAAAGCTTATAGAATTGATTCAAAGTAAGCAAGCAATATTTTTAGAATATCTAAAGGAATAAACATGGCAATGAATGAATACGAAGCAACTGTTAAAACAACTAAGATTTTAGAAGATGCCAAAGTTGAAAAATTTGGTGCTATTGGTGTAACATTATTTATGATAACATTAGTTATATCAATAACAGTATATAGTTTACAAGAAACTAAAGGACATGTTGAATTTGCAAATGCAGGCTTAGAACAATGTAAAACAAAAGATGATAGCGCATCACAATCTATATGGGTTAGAGATTGCTCAAAATATTTAAAGGATCTTTATGAAACACGTTCTAAGTAATTTAAACGATCAAGGACCATATAATGAATTATGTGAGTCTGAGTCTGCTGAGTCTGCTGAAACAACTTCTACTTTTCATGTAAAAGATTATGATTTATCAGACTTAGTGTGTAAAGGCGAATTAAAAGGTTTTAATATAAATCCTGTAAATGATATGAGATTCCATAACAAAGATAATGAATTAGTAGGTAAATTGGTATTTGATAAGCAACTTATATTTGAAGGTGATGTTGATCAAACAACATCAATATTTATGGAATTTTTAACTAATTCTTTTAATCAAAGATTAGAACAGATCATTCAAGAACAAGTTGAATTAAGAGTTAATGAATCAATTGAATCAAATGAATCAATTAAGGATAAATAATGGAATCAAAAGATAATTATGTTACTGAAAAACGAATAGTTCCAACACATGATTTATATGGAGTTTCTCCATCAATATTTAAAGATATGAATTATGTTGATGTTTTGGAATTAAAAATTAAAGCAGCTGGCGAAGTTGTTAGAAAAGAACAAGAAGTTCACTACATGCAAAGAGATTCAAAAAAGATAATGAAAGCGTTGGATGCTATTAAATTCAACGAATTATTATTAAAAGAAATGGGTTAATTCTCATTTCTTTTCTTGTGTCTGAATTCATAACAAATATTAAAAAGAGGAACCTTAATGAAAAATACTCATGGCACACGTATAGAAAAAGCATGGTTGGATTTAATAATTGAATTAAATAATGAAACTGTTAAACACAGCACCAGTGTATCAACGCTATGTGTATTATTAGCAAGAAAATGTAATCTAGAAGATTCCGAAATTTATATAATTAAAGGAATGGCGCTTCTACACGATGTTGGAAAAATATTACTACCATCAACAATATTAGATAAATCAGGTTCATTGACAATTGATGAATATAAAACTGTTAAACAACATCCAACATTAGGCAAAAATCTATTACAAAAATATAACATGTTTACAGATTATGAATTATCTCTAATTGAAGATCACCATGAGCGTATCAATGGGTCAGGTTATCCAAATTCTAAGACAGATAAGGATATCTCAATAGGTGCTGGAATTGTTGCAATCATTGATGTGTTTGATGCATTATCGTCAAAGCGTTCGTATAAAGACCAATGGTCACAAGCACAAATTAAAAGTTATTTTTTAAATAAAGAACGAGACTCTGAATTTAAAGAATTACCATTACGAAAATTGAGAGAAAATTTTGATGCACTATTCGAATCAGTAAGTAAACAAATAAGTATATAAACAAACTATAAAGGAATAAAATGGTAACAGTTACAAAATTTATAAAGAATAAATTACCTTTGCCAAATATCAGATTTTGGGACGATGAAAAAGTAGGGGCTAATATATTCTTTGCTCCTGAATCTTCTTCTCAAATGGTAGCAAATGAAGCTTTACAGAATTATTTGTCTACACAGATAAAAGGTTATTATCACCAAATCACAGTACCTGGAATCATTACTAACTTTCTAGGTAAAAAATTATCATCTCAAAAACATTATCTTGAGATTAAAAAAGATATGCCAAACTTTCAATATAGTAGAGTACCAGCAAAACAGACAATGCCTGAGAAAACAAATATTTTTGACTTTTCTGGAATCATTACAGATATTTTATCAACAGCAAAATCGAGATCACAAAAATTAGTTTTTAAAGAATTGATAAAACTAATAGAGTCCGTTATTAAAGATTATGATTCAGAGAGAAAGAATTATTTATTCATAATGGGTGATCCAAAATTAGATGCGGATGCATCAGATATTTTACAATTCCTAAGTTATATTAATAAATTATCAGCAGGAAAGATAAAAACTACTCTTGATGGAATTATATATAATATGGATGGTAAATATTATCCAATTGCAATACCATTCGATAATAAAGAATCAGAAAAAGAATTAAAGTTTCAGAGAAACATTCTTTCAATGTTATTAAAAAGAAGTGTTGATTCAAAAAATAAAATAAAAATTGATGAAACAATCGAAACTGATGATGAAGTGGAAGCTGCAAGCAAAGCAACAAAAGAATCAGTTATTGAAGCAATTGATAAAATCGCGTCATCAAATTCTTCTGATATAAAAGAGTCTCAAAAGAATATAAAAGCAGAACTAGATAAGATACCAGAACTAGTTGGAACATTTGAAGAGAAGCTACAATCAATATATACAAAAGGTTCAACAACAGATGCTATAGATAAGCTAACAAAAGATATAAATAGAAAATATAATGGAAACATTAAATTAGATATTAAACAGAATGGTGTTTTCAACAATCAAAAAATTGTTGGTATGGATGAAGTTGGAAATTATGACAAGCAACGATTAGAACTTACTGAAAATATTGATGATTTAATTGATGATTTAATTCACTCAACACTCGGGAATGATCCAGATGTTGATATTGATATTATATCAATAAAGAAAAAAATAGTTGATGATAATAAGAATAGATATAAAGAATTTCAAATCAAAATCAAACATAAAGATTTCGGATTAACAACCAATAAACCATACACTATTAGCTTTAGAATTCCAGTACCTGTTCAAGGAAAATATATCAAACTTGGTGGAAATAACTACATTTTGATTAATCAACTATTTCCAAAACCTATTCAAAAAGTTGCACCAAATTTAGTTAGATTCTACACACACTTTAGTGTTGCTTCATTAAAACTAAAAAACACTAAACTATCAGCATCAAATTCTTTTGTTGAGGTTGAGGAAAAATTTGTAACTCAATTGAAATCAATGAATGCTATCAAATTAGAAAATTTTGATAATGCAACTAAAGATATGATATCATCTAAATATGGTATTGATGATTTACAAGGATTTAAATATTCTAAGATGACTATAAAAGCATAAGGAAAATAAAAATGGCAAAATATGATTATGTTATAGACTTTCAAAATGAAGTCTCAAAAAACATAGAGGGTTCGCAGGTACAAGTGTTACAATTTTACACTTGTACGAAACCTGGCCTTGGTAATACAAAAGAAACAATTGAATATGCTTATCTCAGAGAAGGTTCAAATGATATCTTCTATAAAACAGAAGATGGTGATATAAACAAAATATCTAAAAAACTACTTAACGATTTTATATTTAATGTTTATAATAAAATAAATAAATCTTTAACAGGCGAAGATGTTTTAAAAAAATCAAAAAGTTCTAAACCTTTTTATGAGATGAGAATTTTAGGAACAAATGTTCCATTAGCAGTATTTCTTCTTATTAATAGAAGTACTTCTAAAAAAGCTTTTGGAATGATGAATTTAAAATACCAATTTAAAGATCGTAAAGATAACGATGCTGGAATTGTTATGAATTTTAAACATAATGAAGCAAGACAATATTTATGTTTATATCCTGATACTGTGGAACAGTGGAACTATGCAAATGGTTTAAATACATATAAGATTAAAGATTATGATTTCGAACCTACTCTTGAAGCTTTGACCCAAACATTCATGAGCATCATTATGCATAAGCAAGGTGATAGATTTGCAAAAAATCTATATGATATTGAATATAAGTTTATAGATGGTTCAACTAAAAAGATACTTAAAGATGCCGGACAGTCAACCGATTTAGCAGGAGTGTTTTCCAATGAGATGGTTGAATTGCTCGGTACTCGTTCGGCTAAGTCTCAATATGATTTAGATAATTACCGATTACGTATGTCTGAAACAATTACATCAGTTGCATATAATCAAATGCATCAAGCAATAAGCACTTTTAAATCCAGAAAACAATTATCAAATGAAAAGATTAGGGTTACTAATGATTATATTATTAAAAACCTTTTAGATGCTGGAATACTACAATACACAAAGACTCTGAATCCTCTAGAGGAAATGATGATAAGTTTAAAAGTTACAAAAACAGGTATTGGTAACACACTTAAATCTCAAGTAACTCTAAATCGTAGAGATTTGAATCCGTCTTATTTTGGAGTAATGGCTCCGACTGCAACAAATGAGTATGGTGGTATTGGTATTAATCAGACACTTACTAACGGTGCAATGATTGATGATAGATTTGGAAACATCTCCAAAAAACCTTTCTCAAATGATACAAATCCTTTTGAGAATCTTTCACCTGTTGAATCACTATCACCATTCTTTGAGTATGATGACACAACTCGTAGAGTTATGGGTAATCAACAAACGGCTCAATTTATCCAACTAGAGAAGCCTGACGTTGCTCTAGTTCAAACTGGTTTTGAATCATATGTTCCACATTTAGTTTCTGATCGGTTCGTTAAAAAATCCAAAGAAGATGGTGTAGTTCAGTCTATAACGGATGAATCAATCAAGATAAAATATAAGTCAGGTACTGAAACGTTTTCAATCAAATCTGTTAAATCTCGTACTAAGCGTGGTATATACATTGCTACAAATTATAATATATTGGTTAACAAAGGCCAAAAAGTTACCAAGGGACAAATGCTTGCTGTAACTGATTCACTAAAACATCAAAAGTTAGCTATTGGTAAAAACCTAGTTGTTGCTGAGATGGGTTATCTGGGAATGAATTATGAAGATGGTTGGGTAGTATCAGATGTACTTGATGCAAAATATGCAAATAAAATACTACAGAAGATTACTATTAAATTTCCAGATACGGCAATGTTAAAAGATCTTAACCTGAAACAAGGTACAAAAACTAAAGCTGGAGATGTGTTAATTAAATTTAATACATCTGAGAATTTTGTTGATGATTCAGAAGATGATGATGAAACAGATTCATTAATGGTTGGTTTAATTGTTGATGGTTTAACTAAATCATATTTATCACCAGGTGGTGTAATTAAAGAAATTGTTGTAAAATTAAATACTCGTAAATTAAATAAGCAAATATTATCACTACATAAAACAGTAACTGAAGAAATTCAATTGAAACAAACAGCATGTGAAAAACAATTCAAAGGTGTTGATGAAGACACTCAAGGGTTGAGTGCAGCTGATTGTATCGGACACTTAGAAAATGTTGAAACATTAACTATCGGTGGACACAAACTTAACGGTGAAGAATTTGAAGGTGCACTTATAGAAGTTTATATTGAAAGACATAATCCTGTAATAAATGGTTCTAAATTCACACTTACTAGTTCTGGTGGTAAAGGCACTGTTCAATATATTATGAAGCACGGTCAAGAACCGATTGCAGAAGAAACAGGTCTTAAAATAGAATTTATTGGTACACCGCTATCAATCATATCAAGAAAGAATCCTTCTATCCTTCTATCAATGTATTTAGGAAAGGTTATATATTTTCTCAATTTAGCAGTTATTGATCTGGCCAAGTCTAAAAAGGTTCTAGGTATTAAGAAAATTGTTAAAGAGGTTTTTGCACATTTAGATGCAACAGATGATCAAATGATCATTAATCAATTAGAAGACTTTTTTAAGAAGCCAAATGCTGAGATTATTAAAATTATTAATAATTCAGATGCTTTAAATAATCCAGCATTTCCAGCAATTGTTCCACCATTTAAGAATCAAATCAAAATGGCAGATATACAAAAAGCTGCAAATGTTATTGGTATACCTTTAAATGAAAAAGTAAAAATTGTTGAGAATAATGGTATAGTTACAACTCGCGCAGTGCCAGTTGGAATATTACCAATCAATATGCTAGAGCACTTTCCTCAAGCAATGTCTTCAACACGTGGATCATTATCCGTTGGTAAAAACTGGGTTACTGGTCAAGGTCGATCAGGTACTAAAGATGGTACAGGTGCAACAAAGATCGGTTTATACGATATAAATTCACTATTATCAAAGAGACCTTATAACCTTATAAAAGAAATGCATGCAATGAAATCAGACGCAGGTAAAGCAAAGAAACAAATGATTAACACAATTTTAAGAACAAATGAGTTACCAGATGAGTTAGATGTTGAAATTGATAAAAGTGATTTGACCTCTTTGGATATGGTAAAAACATATTTTAAAGGTGCAGGATTATTATCAGATATTTAAAATAAAAGAAACGATTTAATCGTTAAGGAAATAAGAATGGAAAAATACGAATCACACAAGGTTCCAATATCAGAAGGGTCAGCACCCTTCGTTTATATGCGACTAGCCTTAGATGATAAATCATATAGGTTGTCTGGAAATTATAAATATTTAAACGATCACTATAATTTAAAATTGAATTTTATAAGAGATTTAGAAAAAATTTATCCTGAGAATCAAACAAACACATTATTTAAAATTGAAAATAATATGATATTAATAAAAGATTTATTGAATTGGAAAAAATTTGAATTTGGTGAATCGGATAACACATTAAATGTTTATAGATTACTATTAGGCGAGGATTCTATAATGATTCTCCATCGAAATTATTTAGGCGATGAAGATTATAGTCTATTCTTTAGTTCTACAAAATTATATAATATTAATCAAAAGTTAAAAGAATTAAAAGATAAAGGAGTTTAAATGAACAATCATTATTTGGACTTTCTAAAGTCTTTTAAAAAATTTATATCGATGCACTTTCCAAAAATTGAACATTATCAGTTTAACTATGGTGATAAAGCTTTCTTAAATTATAAATTATATCAAGAACATGTAAAAGAATATCCAATGTGTATTATAAATTTAACAGATATAAATGTTGATGATAATAAAGCTTTCTTTAGATATATTGCAAGTGTGCATACATCAGATAATATTGAAGTAATGGCAAACAATCATACAAAAAAGGAAACAATTTTATGTGACTTTAAATGGGTTACTATACAATTACAACTTAAATTTAATTTAGCATCGCTTGCGGATCTTCTTGATTATCATAATCAATTTATTAGCGCGTTCCCTAAAGATTTTATGTTTTATGCTTATAAATATAAATCGTTTATTAATATCAATCATTATATGAAAGATTGGGAACCAACGAATGATATGGATGGTGTACATTATAGAACATCTGATCAAGAGGTTCAAGGTTATGCAATGTTCAATCTGGAACCATTAATCAAAATATCAAGCATTACTCAAACGAAAAATGTTGAAGATGATATATCATTAGATGTTCAATTCGAAATTAGATTAAGAGTTCCAAATGTTATGGGCAACACAACATTAAATGATAAAATTATTAAAGGTATTCAGATTGTTGAAAATATGAAAGAGGATTTACCTATTCTTATTGATATGAATAACGATGTTTTCTCAGATAGACAACAAAAGTTTAAACAAGCACACATTTTATCTAAAAGCAATTTTAATATTGAAAAGAACCAATGTGAAATACCTGTGTCTTTAAAGGATCAAATTAATAATAAAGCATGTGCTATATACTTAGTTGATGATTCGACTAAAAATGATCCAAAAATTTATTGGCAAGAGATAACCTTAGTTGAGGACTCAATGTTAAATAAAGAATTGGATAAATATATTTTTAAAATGTCTGATAATTTAAAAGGTTTTCAATTTAGTCAATTAACAATATCTGAATTATTAGTTTTCGATTAAGAAAAAATAAGACTTAGGTAACAAATAATTAAGAAAAAAATCAAAGATCAAGAAAAACTCAAAAGATTAAAAAATTAAAAACGGTTGAAAGATACCAAAAGGTTAAATTTATGAATGAATATTTTGCACAAACACTTGCTAGTGTTTTAGAAGAAACAAGTACGAACATGGGTAATGCTATGGTTCTTAATCACATTGCTGAAAAAGGTTCAGTTACATTAGAAGAGTCTGAGTTTTATCATAACTTATGTTCAGATATTATTACTGAAGCTGCTGAGGATTTTATTCCTGATACTGTAGAAGTTCCTGATGCTCCTCAAGAAGAAGCTCCTCTAGAATTATACGACGCTGTTGGTAACAAGTATGTTTTCCAAGATGGTCAACTTATTCCTGTTGATGGTGATGAAGGTGAAGAAGAAATGCCAGAAGAAGCTCCAATGGAACCAGGAATGGAAGAAATGCCAGAAGAAGCTCCAATGCCTATGGCTGAATCAGAAGAAGTTGAAGCTGAAGAAGTTTATGAAGAATCAGAAGTTCTTGAAGAAGAAGTTCTTGAAGAATCAGAATTCGTAGAAGAAGAATCTGAAATTTTAGAAGAATCTGAAAATGTAGTAGCAAGAATTCTTGCTAACTTGAAATAAGGATCTCCTATGAAGTTAGATTTAGTATTAGAAAACACTCGTAATCGCTACAATCTTGGACTTCTTGAAGAATCGGAAAATATGTCAGAAACTGAATTACTTAGAGGTAAAATTCTAATTAATGAAAGCACAATGCAAATTCGTAAGATGCTTGTTGAAGAGGGTACTATGAGTGCCGTTCAACAAGTTCTTGAAGAAGCATGGACATATGCGATTATTGAAGAGTCAAATTTTGATCGTACTGTTAAACGTAACGCTGAGAAAGCTGCTAAGAAAGCAGAAGCAAAAGCAATGCGTACTAAGAAAAAAGAAGATGCAACTAAAGCTGTAGCTGCTAAACAAAATGCTCAAAAGCAAATTGCTAAGCGTGATGACCAAGTTAAAGCTAAAAAGCATGCTGTTGTAGTTGCTAATGTTGCTAAGAAAGAAAAGTCTAAAGCATCTAAAGCATTAGTTACTCAAAAGAAATATGACAAAGCTGCTGAAAAAACTGAACCTAAAGCAATGAAAGCTTTAGTTGCTAAAGAAAAAGCGGCTGAAGAAAAAGCTAAAAGTCCAAAGGCTGCTGTTCCAGCAAAAGCTGGAAATAAATTACCTGCAACAACAGGTTCTAAGAAAGATAATTCTCTTCTTAAGAAAGGTGGAGCTGCCGCTGCACTATTAGCTGCTGGTGGAGCTGCAGCTGCAACATTGGGAGATGACTAATGAAATTAGATTTAGTATTAGAAAACACTCGTAATCAATACAACCTAGGACTCTTAGAAGAGTCTGATGGCCTTGATGAAAAGACTGTTTTACAAGGTAAAATTCTTATCAACGAAAGCATTATGCAAGTTCGTAAAATGTTAGTTGAAGAAGGTACAATCGGAGCTGTTCAAAGTATGCTTGAAGAATCATGGGCTGATGCTATTAAGCAAGGTTATGGTCAAGCAACTAAAGCAGTTCAAGGTGTATCTAAACCAGGTGTTGCTGCATCTATGGGTCAGAAAGCTGGATATGTTGCTAGTGAAGCAGCTGCTCCGGTTCAAGCTCAAGCTCAACAAACAGCTCAAGCTGTTAAACAAGCTCCGGCTCAAGCAGCTCAAGCAGTTTCAAATTCTGCTACTCAAGCAGGTCAACAAGCATCTGCTGGTATGGGAATGGCTAAACGTTCATTCAATGCATCTGCTGGGCATGCTAATATCTTTGCTAGAGCAAAACAAGCTGCTCAAGCTGGTGTTCAAGCTGCTCGTCCTAGACCAGTTGCACAACCCCAAGCTCAAATTGCACGTTAAGGATCACACATGATTCTTAACGTTAATAAAGGTATCATCTTAGAATCTCTTTCTCTATTAGAAGAAGAGATGTCTCAGATGGCTAAAAATGGTATGAAAGTTGGTGCTGCTGGTGCTGGTCTTGGACTAGCACATGCGGGAACTTTTGGAACAGGTATCAAGAATGCTGTAGATGGTGGATACGATGCTATGCGTGGTTCTGCTGCTGCTTTAGGTTCTAAAGTTGGAAATGAAGCTTCTGCTGCTGGTCACTTCTATGGTGGAGACGATATGTTTAAAAACAAAGAAAGCTCTCCTCATTCAGATGTTCGTCAAAAAGTTGAACATGATGCTCATAAAGCTTCAACAGAAGCTGAAGATCATGATGCTGATGATGACAGTGGTATGGGATTATTAGGAATGGCTGGTACAGCTGCTGCTGGATTAGCTGCAGGTGGATTAGCTGCTCATGTTGCTGGTAATGGCGTAGCCAAGACTAAACAACAAGCTGGTAATGTAGCTGGTAAAGCATGGAGTGGTGTTAAACACGGCGCTTCTGCAACTGGACATGGTGTTAAGAATTTCGGTTCTGCTACTAGAGAAGGTGCTGCTGCTTTTGGTTCTAGAATCAAAAGAAATGCGGCAACGTCAAGTAACCCTTACGGTAGACGTTAAAAATTATATTCATAGACTTATGTCTATGAATATTCTTGTGTTAAAATTCATATAAAAGGTATACAATGATATATACAATAGATAAAAGTGCACTTTTAGAAGAAGCATTTAAAATAGACAATGCTCAGAAAGCAACAACTTTTGCAAGACGAGGTCTTAAAGCGACTAATAAATTTAACAATAAAGAAAAATTTGGTGTAGGTGCAAGTTTAGTTGCACCTGCTGCTGGAATGGTTCTCGGTGGCGGAATTGGTAACAGTATTCATGGTGACGAAGGTTCAGATGATGAATATGATATGACTGGTGCTGCGATTGGTACAGCGGCTGGACTTTTAGCAAGCAATCCTGGTCTGAATGCAGTTGGTAATGTTCAATCGAAACAAGTTTCTGATCGTTTAGGGAAACATGGTTTAAACTTAAATTCTGCTCAAAATCACACACTTCATAAAGAAGCTGGAAAAATTAGATTAGATAATTTAAAGAGCTAAAG
>Ga0256824_10000731_pt1 | contig 12733 bp, 13 predicted proteins | sample CV67metaG_FD_191570 | JGI IMG/M metagenome (GOLD analysis project Ga0256824, IMG submission 191570) | Hydrothermal vent microbial communities from East Pacific Rise, Pacific Ocean - CV67 | ecosystem: Environmental > Aquatic > Marine > Hydrothermal vents | place: Pacific Ocean: East Pacific Rise...
GTTAAAAACTATTTTTATGATAAAATGATAGACAGTTATTATTAAAGTCTTAGGAGTGTTTACATGAAAGCTAGAGGAATTATTTTACTATTTATACTCTCCTCTATCTCTCTTATTTTACTTTATATATATATATTTATAAAGCCTTTACATATTGAACGTTTAGAGCAAGAGAGAATAGCAAATATTCAAAAAATATGTATGAAAGAGTATCCCAGAAAAAGAGATAGACGAATACTTCAACGTAATGTTTTAGAAGCAGAGAAAGAGATTCAAATACTTTTGTATAAAAAACCCATAAAATTTGATGCTACTGCTGTCTCTATACGAGACAAAATTACATTAAAAAGGTTAATTAATATTTTAAACAATATTAATGAAGATGTTGTTTTAAGTATTGCAACACACACAGATAAAGATGGCTCTTCACAGCAAAATTTAAAACTTTCCCAAGAGCGTGCTGATATGCTTAAAGAGTATATTCGAGAAAGAACTCAAATAGTTTTAATAACCTCTATAGGTTATGGTGAAGAGCTACCTCTTCCTAAAACTACAAAAAACTTGACAAATAGACGTGTTGAGATAAATTTAAAAAGGATTGATCGATGATGGATATTATTATTTCTATAAGCTTATATATTATAGTTGCTATACTATTAGGTTTTACATTTGGTTGGTTTATTGCTAAAGCAATATTCAAAGAGAAGTTTGAAGATCAGTTAGAAACATTAAGTACAAACTATGATGCCAATAAAGAGAGGATAGACAGGTACAGTAAAAAGCAAGATCAAGAACTTATTGAATTGAAAGATAAGATTAAACGTCTAAAGAGTCAACATGAGGAAGAGGTAGATGCCTTTCTTAAAGAGAGAATAGACACCACCATGAAATATAAAGAGCTTTTAAAAAAAGTTTCTGTTTAACTTTAAAAGTGAGAAGGTGTTGAGGTATTGATAATGTTATAAAACTCACTTCTTGTACGTTGATCACTTTTAAAGAGACCTCGTAAGGCAGAACTAACAGTAGTTGAGTTAATTTTCTCTACCCCTCTCATCTCCATACACATATGACGTGCATGGAGAACCACAGCTACCCCTTTAGGATTGATAGTTTCTGAAATGGCATCGGCTATCTGCTCTGTCATCTGCTCTTGTATCTGTAATCTTCTTGCAAATAGATTAACAATCCTTGGAATTTTTGAAAGTCCTACTACTTTACCATCTGGTATATATGCCACATGAGCTCTACCTATAATGGGTAACATATGATGCTCACAGGTAGAGTAGAACTCTATGTCTCTGACCACAACCATTTCGTCATTACTCGAAGTAAAAAGAGCTTGGCTTAAAATTTCTTTAGGGTCGTGATGGTAACCTTCGGTTAAAAATCCCCATGCTTTGGCTACACGGCTTGGTGTTTTCAGTAAACCTTCTCTTTGTGGGTCTTCTCCTAAAAGTTCTAAAACTTTTTTAACAGCATCTTCAAACTCTTTCTGCTTTTCCATGAACTTCCTACCTATTTATATTTTTAATATCGACATATTACCATCTTTATATATTTTTTATTGTATATTTCTTTTATAAATTAGAAAAAATAGAAGGATAATAGCCATGCCATTATTAGACAGTTTTACCGTAGACCATACAAAGATGATAGCCCCAGCAGTACGTGTTGCAAAATATATGAGTAGCCCAAGTGGAGATGATATTACAGTATTTGATTTACGTTTTTGTAGACCAAATGAGTCAATACTTTCAGAGACAGGTATTCATACATTAGAACACCTTTTTGCAGGTTTTATGAGAGAGCATTTAAACTCTAAAAAAGTAGAGATTATTGATATCTCTCCTATGGGATGTAGAACAGGTTTTTATATGTCACTTCTTGGAACACCTAAAAAGAAGAAGGTGCTAAAGGCATGGAAAAAATCTATGGTAGATGTGCTGAATGTAGAAAAACAGAGTGATATTCCTGAATTGAATATCTATCAGTGTGGTACCTTTAAGATGCACTCTTTAGAAGATGCTAAAAATATTGCACAAGAGGTACTGGAACAAGGTATAGGAACCATGAGTAATGAAGATTTAAATCTTTCTAAAAAGAAATTAAAAAAAATAAATAAATAAAAGGAGTAATCGATGTTAATTTGGATTCCAGTAGACTCTAATGATGTAGAAACAGCAAAAATTGCTAAATTGTTCGAGACCAAGTATTGGGCTTTGATAGATTTTGATGAGGGTAAAGTTCAATCAACACTTTTTTTTGATAAACGTGAAGATTATACTGAATGGGTTGATTTTATAGTAATAGAAAATAAATTTGAGTCCTATATAGATTTTATGAATGATGGAATGATGGTTCTTTGTATTCGTGAAGAAGAGACCATAGATGATATTATAGAAGCTTATAAATTTAAAGAGCTTGATGAGGTTGGACTGTAATCGTTTATGTATAACCAAACCTTACGACCAGAAAAAGAAGTTATTCTTTGTGAAGATGGAAGCAACACGCTCTTCTCTAAAGAGTTTAATGAGCCTTATCACTCTACCAAAGATGGGGCTTTACATGAGTCACTTGAGAAGCATGTAAAACCTGCCCTCTCTATTCATATCAATAGAGATGCATTAACCATTTTAGATATCTGTTTTGGGTTGGGATATAATACCTTTGCTACGATTTATTATATTAAAAAATATAAGCTTAAGACCAAGGTTCATATACTCTCTCCAGAGTTTGATGAGGAGCTTGTAGCTTCTCTTTCTACCTTTGAATACCCTGTAGAGTTTGACTCTATACAATATATTATAAAAGCCATTAGTGAACATAACTATTATGAAGATGAGCAGTTTAAAATAGAAGTACTCATAGGTGATGCTAGAAAAACAGTTCCTCAAATAAAAGAGCGCATAGATGTTGTCTATCAAGATGCTTTTTCACCCGTACACAATCCTCTGCTTTGGACAAAAGAGTTCTTTGCCGATATAGCAAAAATATCTAAATCAGATACTATTTTAACGACGTACTCTACAGCAGCAGCCATACGTTTAGGTTTGTACGAGAATGGTTTTTTAATTTTTGTTTACTATCCTAAAATGACCCGTTATTCAACCATAGCTTCTATGAAAATGTTAGAAAACTTGGAATATATAGATATGGAGTTGAAGAAAGTTCGTAATCCTATAGCTAAAAGCTTTAGAGATGAGGATTACGTTTAGCTATTACTATTTAATACTTTTATCCATTTTCCCAAGATTTTCCTCTACTATACATGTAACTTCAGAAGTTTTACTTTTGGAGTACAGGCTATAAATAGAAAATAATAATAAAAAACTTTAGAAATAATTTAAATTAATACTATAAATTTTACTTAATAACTACCTTAACTATATTGTAGTATTATCAAGTATAAGTAAACTTTTTTATTAAGTTTTCAATTAGTTATTGAGGTGTTTATAGAGATTTATTAGTAATGTTAAGTAAGAGGAGCATAAAATGAAAACAAATTTGATGGTGTTTATCGCAGGAGATAATGACTTAGATACATTTGCTACAACGGACATAGAAGAGATGATGTCAGTAAAAGAGATAGGAGATAATCTTATTATTTTAGTACAGCAAGATCAATCTGTTATGGCTCGCGACTCTGGTACAAAACGTTTTGTTATACGTAATGGTAAAAAAATAGAGACCATTTACCTTGGTGAGACCAATACAGGTGATGAGAATACCTTACGAGAGTTTGTAGAGTGGGGTCTAACCGAGTATGAAGCCCAAAGAAACATTGTTGTGCTTTGGAACCATGGTGGTGGAACACGGGATGAGGCGTATAGACAGTACGACAACAACCAAACGACCATTGAAAATATATCTAGAGTTCGTCTCTCTCCTTCAAAAGCAGTAGGTAAATCAACCCTTCGGGCAATTAATGCCAATCCTACTCTTGGAAATCAAGCCTCTTTTTTCCCTCAAAAGTTACGTTTAAAACGTATAGAAGAACTTATGAAAGCATATCAAATAGAGAGAGGGGAAGAGCCTAAAAGTCTACTTGAAGTTGAATCTAAGTCGATACTTTTTGATGATGAGTCAAGAGATTTTTTAGATAATTTAGAGCTAAGAAGAGTCTTTGATGGCTTAGATAAAATAGACATTATAGGTTTCGATGCCTGTCTTATGGGTATGATGGAAGTGGCTTATCAGTTAAAAGAGCATGCAGAAATAGTTGTGGGTTCAGAAGAGTTAGAACCAGGAAGAGGTTGGGACTATAAAGCGATAGTCTCTTACTTGGTAGAGTACCCAAAAGCAACCAATGAAGAGGTATCTAAAGAGATTATACGAAGTTTTGTAGCCTCTTATGAAAGTGAAACCTCTTTAAAAGTGACCCTCTCAAGCATTCGCACTTCTAAGCTAGAAAATGTAGCTTCACTTATGAATAACTTTGCTCATACTATTTTACGAAAAGAGTCAAATATCCGAGGGGCTTTACTCTCTGTCGTAGATGAAGCAGAAACTTTTGACTATCAAAATAATGAACAAATTTACCGTGACCTTAGACATTTTGTAAGCTTAACTAAAGAGTATTATATAGACGATGAAGATATCGTTAAAAGTGCAGAGAGACTTTTAGTTGGATTGTCCCAAGTGATGGTTGAGAACCAAACCAACAACTTTGAAAATGCCCATGGTCTCTCTGTCTATTTGCCACTTGTTAATAACATGAGTGGTTTTGCTGTGGCTGTTTTCTCTGCTTTAGAGATAAACAAAGAGGAGGTGGCTCCCTATTGGTTAAAGCTTTTTAAGCAGATAGGAAATATAGATAATGAAGAGAATAGAGTTTATGGTGATGAGCCTCTGGAACTTTCTTTGTCTGAAGAGATGGAAGAGGAAGAGACTATTGTAGAAGAGAGTGCTTATGTAGAAGTTGACCCAAGCATGGCTTTTACAGATTTACTTCCTATTCCAAGTGGTATAAATGAAGGTTTACAAAGTGCTAGAAATAGCATGATGCGTTCTCTTCTAGGAAACCCACGCTCTACCTACTCTGTCAACTGTTCAAGAGAAGGTCCTACAGGTGCTTTGGGTAGACGAATAGTTTGGGGTAAAAGTGTTGGTCCATTTAATGTTTCTGGGTTTGACTTGGCTGTTGATTCTATGAGAGAAGTTTTTGCTGAAGCTTCAACGCTGTACCCTGAACTTGTAGAGAGTTTAAGCTCTTATGGAATGCTCTGTTGTCGTTATGTTCGAGGAAGCCAAACAGCCATTAGTAATCACTCATGGGGAACAGCCATAGACCTTAAGATAAATGGAAAACTAGATAAGCCTTACAACAACAGAGTACAGTATGGACTGACGCTTTTGGCTCCTATTTTTAACAAACATGGTTGGTTCTGGGGGGCTTCGTTTAGAAATGAAGATGGTATGCACTTTGAAGTTAGCCAAGAGAAAATATTGCAATGGGAAGCAGAAGGAAAACTTCTAAAAAGTACTTATGAACATGAGGCGAAACCGACACCATATAGTGCTTTACGTTTGGGTGACCGAGGTCAAGCTGTCTTAGAGTTACAGCGTAAGTTAAACCGTTTGGGTTATGAACTCATAGAAGATGGCATTTTTGGAAATGACTCTCACTATGTGGTACTTGACTTTCAACAAGAGCATGGTTTGATAGACGATGGTATAGTCGGAGCCAAAACCATGGAAGTGATAGATTGTTTACTCTCTACAAGAGCTGTTCGTACGGTTAAAGCAAAAACTCCAGACCTAAAGTTTGGTGCAAGAAGCCGTTGGGTTCAAGTGGCTCAAGAGCATCTAAACCATTATGAGTTTGAGCTTATGGAAAATGGAGTTTTTGATAAACTCATGCTACAAGCTGTTTATGATTTTCAGAAAAGTTTAGGAGTAGAGCCAACAGGCATGGTTGATGCCAATCTTTGGTTCGCACTACAAAATCCAACACGAACAAAAGTGATGATTAAGCATACGCTACCTACTTTGACTTTGGGTGATGCCAACAGTGAAGTAGCACAGATACAATCAGCATTAGAAGAGTGTGGTTATGAAGTTTCTCATGATGGCTATTTTGGTACAGCAACCCAAAAAACTGTTAAAAAATTTCAAGAGAAAAATGGTTTAGAAGTGACTGGTGAGGTCAATGAAGAGACATATAAAATCATCATAAATTAAGGAGGATGAGATGGCAATGAAATTAATAAAACTAGACAACGGTCTAATGATGGAAGTAGAAGTCACACCAGATGAGATAGAGCAGATATCAGGAGGTCATGGTGGAGATGAGGTTACAGAAAAAGTAAAAAGCTCTATGGGTGCAGTAGAAACGATACTTAAAGAGAGTATTAAACCCATTGTCTCTGCCTATGAAACACTCAACCAAGATGTAGTTTTAGAGAGAGCAGAGGTAGAGATAGGCATTGGGTTTTCTGCTGAGGGAAATATTTTTATTGCCAAAGGTAAAGGGTCTGCGAATTTGAAGGTTAAGTTGATTTTGAGTCCGAAATAATAATTAATTTAAGGGGAATAAGATGAAGTATATACAAGTTTCAATAATTATGATGGCTCTATTTTTTAGTGGATGTAATGCACTCTTAGGAGACAGAGAGTACAAGAGTGGAATTGTTGATTATCGTATGGTGAAAAAGAAAGGTGGAAAAGATAGTATTATTATAAAATTTTTTGATTTTAACTATACAGAAGATAAAAAAGAGAGTCCTTATTTTGAAGATGGTGACTATATTGATATTCGTTTAGCAAATATTATGTATAACGATAGTTTTGATCCATCATGGGGAGAAGAAAATAAAAATAAATTAATTAATAATATAGGAGTATTTGTTACGATTAATGAGATTATGCCAACAAGTGATTTGAATGATACAATTTACCCTGATAAAACCTTAGTGTATATGGGTAATATGTATGTAAAAGCTAAAGCAAATCAATCTTTTACTCCAATGTATTTGGCAAAATATCATGGAGGAGATTTACAGTTACAAATTGATGTTGTTGAATTTGATAACAAAGATAAAGACTCCAATAGATATGTAGCTCTACTTGATGATATTGTTAAATTGTCTCAAAATGCAATTAGTAATGGTTTAATAGGCAAAGCAGTTAATGTTGCAGGTAAACACTATTTAGGAATGAGAGATATAAATAAATTAGGTAATTCTCTTTTGAACTCTTTTTCAAATAATCATGATGATTTAATTACTACTTATAAATTGAATTTAATTTCATCAAAGACAGTTAAACACCTAAATCAACATAAGTTACCTTATCTAAAAGAGGGAGATATTGTTTTTGTTCGTCGTGTAGAAGGAGATAAAAATAATGAAATTACAAAATGGAAGCAGTTTAACTTTAATACTAAAACAAAAGTAATTGAAGAGAAGTATAAAGAAGAGGGTAAAACAGATGAAAAATTATTTAAAGAGTTTTACTCTTATATTGTGATTACCCTATTAAAACGTGATTTTAACTCACAAAAAGAGGATAGTAATTTAAAAAAGTAAGGAATTTAGATGAAACAAAAACTAACCCTACTAATCTACCTATCAGCCGACAACAACTTAAATGATGTAGCCATGGAAGACCTAGAGAGTCTACGTAAAGGCTCACTATATAGCAATATAACCATCATCGTTCAGCTTGACCGTTGGGAGTTTGTAGATGTGGAGGAGACCATACGTTATCATATCAAAAATGGAGAACTCACCGAGATAAAACGGCTAGGTGAGACCAATACAGGTGACCCGAAAGTACTGAAAAACTTTATAGAAGAGTCAGCCAAGGCTTACCCTTCTGAGAAACTTATGGTAGTGGTCTGGTCACATGGCTCTGGTGTGGATGATGGTGATATTTATGATAAAAAACGAGAGCTTTATTTTGTGCCTAAAGAGGAGATAGAAGAGATAGCTACCTCTTTTGATGAGTCGGCTCAAGATTTTTTGGACAATATAGAGCTAAAAAAGGCTTTAGATGTCTCTGTTAAAATAGATGTTTTAGGATTTGATGCTTGTCTTATGGGGATGTTTGAGGTTGCTTATCAGCTTCGAAATCAGAGTGATGTTTTTGTGGGTTCTCAGTATTTGGAACCATCTTCTGGTTGGGATTATCCTCGTATCTTGGAAGACTTGAGGCTAGAAGAGAGTGCTACCAACATAGGTGAAGAGCTGGTGAAATTTTATGCTGACTACTATGAACGAGAGTCGTATGATGTAACTCAGTCTGCTTTTAAAATGGAGCATTTAGAAGTGGTGGCTAAAGATTTGGATGCTTTTTCAAAGGCTTTACGTGACAATGTAGAGCATAAAAAAGACCTCAAATATACCTTTTTAAGCTCTCAAATGTTTGGGCAGAGCGACTACATAGATTTGGTTGATTTTGTCAAAAAAGTGAAGAGTCGTTTACACTTGGAAGCTGTAGAACCTTACGCTGATAAGCTATTGGATTCATTGGGACAGATGATAATAGCCAACCATACCATAGGACACCGTATGAGAGATGCTCATGGGGTTTCTATCTATTTCCCTTCTGAAAAACGACCTTTTAAAGAGACTTTTGAGATGTATGAGAAGTTGGATTTTTCTAAGGAGTATTCGAGCTGGATGAGGTTGATTAAGTGGTATTGGGTTTGATATAAATTTAATATTTTTCTAAATCTATCTGATTATAATTTAGATATAGCAAAGGAGTCTATTATGCATGAAACAACAATAGTAAAAAAGAGTATTTTACTCATGTTATGGAGTCTGCTTATTGGATGTAGTGGAACCAATACACCTGTAAATAACTATCTTGAAGTAAATAGTTTATCACAAGAGAGACTATTTTTAATCAAAAAACCATTGGTATTTAGCCATGTTAGTCCAACCATCCCTTTTCCTTCTCCTTTGGAAGCAAATAGAAAAACTAAAAGTGGAGGTGTTTCTCCTGTAATAAAAGCACTTGTTGATGTGGTGGCACCAGACCTTATTGAAGGGAGTATGGATCTTGTTGGAAAATCTATTCTTACTATTTCAGGTAAAAATGATGAGACCACTACGATAGAGGCTAAGTTTTCTAATTTTTTCTATAAAGATGCAACTTATAATCTTATTGCATCAGAAAATCCATCATTTAATTTACTTTTTATTAGTGGTGAGTTTGGAGAAAGTGTTGAAAACTGGAGACCAAAAGGTTTAGAGCATAAACAGCAAAAAGCACTTCAATCATTACATTTGGTTCGAAAACCAAATTTTTATATGGAAGCTAGAATTTTTCCTATTCCAGAAACACAATATATGGAGATTGTTCCTACGTATATTTTTTACAATAGAACATTCAATCCTAAAGGTAGGGACAGTAAGCGAGATTTAGAGATACGTTTTAATTTCTATGAAATCAACAACTCATCAGATAACAATCTTTTTAGTGAAGGAAGAGTTGTCTTGAGAGATGTTCGAGTAGGTAAAGAGTACAGTGAAAAAGAGCTTGCCAATGTTAGAACAACTTTTATAAAAATGCCTAAAATTTCAGAGCATAAAAAAGGTTACAGTGGAGCGTATAATTTGAAAGTCTCTGTTACTGAAACGAGAGACATTAATGAGTGGTTAGCATCTTTAGGTGAAACTATTTCTGCTTCAAAAAAAGATATGTCATCTAAGATTTATCTTTCAGAAGAAGTAAAAATAGATCGTGATACCTCTTTAGCTAAAGCAAAAATTGAGGTACAGATTATAGAAGCAAAAATAGAAGAAGCAAAATTTAGTAATTTAAGTGAAGCTACAATACTTGAACTTGAAAAGAAACTTCTTGACAAAAAAGCATTAGCAAATAAAGAGGCTATAAAGTTCGGTAAGTCAAAGATATATTAATTAACATGAGTTATGATTTAGATCAAGCTAAGGAGGTGATATATGAAGAATATAGTAAGAGTTTGGATAGGTGATCCTTATAACGATGGTCACTTTAATGGAACAGCTTTTTTTATAGATGAACATACTTTAGTCACAGCGAAACATGTGGTTTTAGACCATGATACTAAGGTTTACACAAACATCTACTTAAGCAATATGCCTGATGGTGGGGTGACACCAGTAGCAGAGGTGATAGAGTGTAAACGAGATATTGTGCTTTTAAAAGTTAAAAAAGCATTTGAGATAGATGCCGTGACATTTACCGATAAACTCAATGAGGATGACGAGGTCAATGTACGAGGGTTTTATGATGCTGACAGTTCTCAAAAAAGTTATGAAAACCATGTTAGTGGCTACTTAAATAGAGAAAATACCTATGAGTTACAGAACCATTTAACCCATGGTTTGAGTGGTTCTCCTGTTTTTTTAGATGGTAGTATTTGTGGTGTTACCAAAGCCATAAACTCTTCTAAAAATCTTACCTATGTTATTCCTATTACTGAGCTTTGTGTCGATATGGAGATGAGTGAGAGCAAATCTAAAAAGGTATATGATGATGGCTCTTTTTCTTTAGGAATTTTAAAAAAAATTTATAAGAGCCTTACTGTTGTAACCATTCCATTTATTATTTTGATGATACTTATGGTGGTAGGCTCAAAACTACTTTTTCCTAACTTAGAGTTAAAAGATACGGTTTTCGTATTTATATTTGTAGCCTTTATTTTATCTAAGTTGTATAGTTATTTAAAATCGAAACTTAAAAAGGAGATATGATAAAAATGAAAAGTTTACTTATAATTTCAGGCATACTTTTAGCTTTCTTGATTACATATTTTGTAGTGAATCCAACGGTATACCGTAACCATAAAGTTATGCCTAAAAAAATAGAAAAAGCAGATAGATCATCTGGAGCTGAACCGTCAGTAGCTTCAGAATTTAGACCTATAGAACATTCGGGTAATGATATAATTAGTAAAGTTTCAGTGGGGAATACCCATGAGCATAAAGAGTTGAAAATTCGTTCTCATGTTTATACCATTGTTGATAAAGAGGATGATTTAAAAAAGTTAGCTTATACCTTGAGTTATGTTATTTTCCCTCGAAACTTATCAGGGCATAGTAGTGGTGATACAGCGATATATAAACGCTATGTTCATGTTTTAGACCAAATACAAGAGTTAAGAAGAATCAATAAAAGTAATGTAGTTAGAAAAGCATCGTCTTTTCCCCGAACCGATAACCATTTTGTTCTTTTTAAAAAGGGTGAAGATGAGAGTAGGGTAACGGTTGAAAATTATAATTATGACTTGTCTTATAAAGTGTTGGACTTTTTTCAAGAGAAGTACCCTAATATTCGTTTTGATGATGAAGGTCCTTACATTATCACCACAGCACGAAATGTTATGAATGGTGTTGAAGATTTCTCTTTTCTCTATATGAATCTTAGCAACTTTAATAACTCTGCTATAAGAGAGGCGATAGAGAGCTATAAAAAACGTCTTGTCAACAAAAGTAACTCTGATATCGAAAGGTTAGAGGGGTGGCGTTATGCTTTATTGTCAGTACTTACAAACTTTAACGATGATATTTATATCGTTCGTTCGGCTATGGCTGGGGATTTATAATCTCTTAGCCCTTTAGCTTATAATAAGTCTGCTCACACTCCGTTCTACCTTCTGAAAGCTCTTCTCTGTCACAAGCGTGTAGATTAAAGGCTATAAGCTTGTCTATGTCTCCCAAGAGTGAAGCGTGTTCGGCAAAGTAGCCATGACCGAGTTGTAGCAAGTCAACCTCTGTTTCTACTTCTACTGTATCTATTTGTGGTACGACTGAAACAGGTGGTGTAAACCCAGCCCTTGCGTGTGAGTGAATCCACTTGGAAGCACCTACTGCTTTGTCAGCTGATGAAACATAAAGGGTGGTCTGTTCAGACTGTTTGGTGTAGGCATCTGCTAACTCTTCGAACACATCAGCATCTATATCTGGTGCAGCCAAAATTATCTGTCCAAACTGAATATCTGGATGGTTTTTATTTATACGGTTTATCGCCTCTAATAACCCACGGTTTCCCATACTATGAGCGATAATATGCACGCGTTTTGCTCCAGACTTCTCTACAAATTCTGTTAAAAATTCTGTAATGTATTTCTCAGAGTATTGGATGGATGCTTCATCGGCTACATACCCTAAAAGGCTACCTTTTGAAGGCCATGAGAAGAAGGCTGTTAATCCAGAATGTTCTAAGTCTGTAGCAAGTTGAGCTGCTCTTATGGCTGCATTGTTAAAGGATGTGTTGTACCCATGTATAAAGACCAAAGCTTGTTTCTCTTCCTCTTCTAGTGGAGTATAGAGGTCTGAAAGAGTAGACCAAAATCCCTCTTTGTCATAAAGTGAGATGGCTTTTAGTTCTAAGTCACCATGAGAACCATCAAACTTAATAATCTTGTCCCACCATGAACCTTTTGTCTCGCCTTTTTTATGAGACTCTGGAACAGAGACTTCACACGTTCCTAAGTAGATTTTGTCTGCTCGTTTGTTGCCATAACCTAGGCTAGGGTTCTCTTTATCATTCATCTCTCTGTTCGTTCCATAAAAGACCGTACAGAGCTTTGTGTCGTCATTTAGGCTTATGCCTTTCGCTACTACTTTTGGCTGATTTTTAGACTCTATCATCAGAAGAATCTTTAGTTTCAGTTCGTTCTCTTCAAGTAGCTCTTTTATGCTCTCGTCAAACTTTTTATCTTGGTAGTTTTCAAGGTATTTAGAGAGTTCTAAAAGAAGTTTACTCCCAAAAAGAGAGAGGAGGTTTTCATAATCGCCAT
>Ga0256824_10000732_pt1 | contig 12727 bp, 14 predicted proteins | sample CV67metaG_FD_191570 | JGI IMG/M metagenome (GOLD analysis project Ga0256824, IMG submission 191570) | Hydrothermal vent microbial communities from East Pacific Rise, Pacific Ocean - CV67 | ecosystem: Environmental > Aquatic > Marine > Hydrothermal vents | place: Pacific Ocean: East Pacific Rise...
AGTGTGACTTACTATAATAACAAATACATTATTTTTGGTTTGAACCATGCCTTATTTTTACAAAATGAAAAAGTAATAGGACTCTATGCTTTAGATGATAAAATGCAAAATTCTAATTTACTTTTAGAAAAAGTTAAGTTAGCAGAATTATTAGAAAACAAGTTAAAGGCGTATATTCAAACGTATAACCAAAGTTTAATCACTAATAAAATGACTGTAAATTAATGTCAGAAAAAGTGGACATATTATTTTTAATTAATCCAATCTCAGGAGTTGGAAAGAAGAATGTTATTCCTGAGTATATTGATAAGTTTTTAGATAAAACTAAATTTAATCATGAAATCGAATACACACAATACCGTAAACATGGGTTTGAAATAGCAACAAAGTCTAAAGATAAATTTAACATAATAGTTGCGATTGGTGGTGATGGAACGGTTAATGAAATTGGATCAGCTTTGATTAACTCTTCAACTAGTTTAGGAATTATTCCTACAGGTTCTGGAAACGGAATGGCAAGACATTTAAAAATTCCATTAAAAATTAAACAAGCCCTTTTAACAATTAATAAACTCAACAGAATTACTATAGATACTGCAACGGTGAATAATATCCCATTTATTGGTGTGTGTGGCTTTGGATATGATGCTTACATTGCTAAGAAATTTGATGAACATAACAAAAGAGGTTTTTTAACTTATGCTAAGTTAATTAAACAAGAGTTTTCAACGTATAAACCATTAACTTTTAAAGTAACTCATCAAAATAAGGTTATTGAGAGAAAAGCATTTATGTATTGTATTGCTAACTCTTCTCAATTTGGAAATGGGTTTACAATTTCACCTAAATCTGATCTGCAAGATGGAGTTTTTGAACATGTGTTTTTAGATGAATTTAAGTTTAAAGACATGTTCTTAATGGGAAAACAATTCTTTACTAAACAGATTGATAATTCGAAATTCTATCATAAATTTGATGCTTCAGAAGACGTGACAATTGAATTATTAAATCAAGATAAATCCATTTTTCATATTGATGGAGAACCAATGGAAGGCGACTCAATATTCACGGTTAAAATTGTTCCAAATTCATTGCACATCATTTGCTAATTGTAAAACTATGAAACAATTTAAAATCTTAATTCTAACTACTATTTTACTGAGTTTAGGTGTGACCTTTTTGTCTACTAAAATAGTAATAGAGTTAAATAATTACAAAGCCAATAAAAATGAAATAGCAGAACTATTAAATTTTGAAAATAGAATTTTAGATGGTAGTGAAATTATCCCTTTTTTTGGTGATGGTGACTCTAAAAATAAGGAATGGGATGTGTTATATAAAAAAGCTTCTGAAACGTATGATACTGCTTTAAAATATAGTTTTGTATTGTTAATTGTTGTTTTAATTTATGCCTTTATCAATTATTTAACGTACCAAAATACAGTTGATAAATCTCGTGTATTAGGTATTGTATTCATTTTTGCTGCTTTGTCATTTTTATACTTAGGGTTGCAAAATCCAATGTTAGAAATTGAGGCGTATTCAAAAGACTTAGAATTAGGAAGTGGTCTATTTTCTAAAACGTTTGAAGGTAGAACTTATTATTTATATCAAAATAAGTCAATTTTAGAATTGATAACATTACTATTTTCTGGTGGCAATTTACTTGTTGGTATTTGTGTTTTAGTATTCAGTATTATCTTTCCCTTGTTTAAATTAACGGCCAGTTTAATAGCGCTGCTTAAACCAAATACAAAAATGGCACAACGTTCGTTATCAGTTATCAATAAACTTGGTAAGTGGAGTATGGCAGATGTGTTTATTTCAGCAGTGTTTTTAGCTGTGTTTTCGTTCGCAAATATGAATTTAGGCGTGGATACTTCTTCCAATACATTGATAGGATTACACTTCTTTTTAGCATTTGTATTATTATCTATAGTGTCTGGACAATTTTTAAAACATGTTATAACGCATAAAAAAAACTGATTTACGTCAGTACATCTCTTTTTACTTATTCCTAATTTTGATGGTTATAACTAACTAAACAAATTATAATGGAATCTCAAAAAACAGAATTAACAGGAATTAAATATATTGATAAAATTTTCTTTGACCATGATATGAATCGTTATGGAATTATTTCAATGCTTTTACTAGTCGTTGGAATCTTAGGAGGAATTGCAGTAGGAACTGGAGGAATTCACTCTACAATTCAGTTAGTTCTTCTTGTATTTTCTACAATGGCAGCATTATCAATGATTTTAGCAGTTTCACCAATGAAATATATTGTGTATTCTAGTATGTTTGCAGTTGCAGTTGACTTGGTAATTTTAACAATCAACTTATTTTAAAATTAACCTCTAGAAATTGAGTTGTTTTTTGTTATTTAATCTAATAAATGAAAACAAAAACGATTTATCGGACCTATTTAAATTGATGTAAATGGTCAAAACATAAAATTGTAAAAGGAGAAACTTAATTGTTTCTCCTTTTTTTGTTAATAAAATATAGAAACATTTTGAGTAAATTAATAACAATCAAAATAATTAAATTAATTTTGTAAACTTTAAAACCAAAATATAATTTATTATGACTGCAATTACAAAAGCTACTTTCAAATTCCCACATCAAACAAAAGTTTATAATGGAAAAGTAAGAGATGTTTATTCTTTAGAAAAAGAGTTAATTGTAATCGTAGCGTCTGATAGAATTTCAGCTTTTGATTATATTTTACCAAAAGGAATACCTTTCAAAGGTCAAGTTCTTAATCAATTGGCAGAAAAGTTTTTAAAAGCAACATCTGACATTGTACCTAATTGGTTAATGGCTACCCCTGATCCAGCTGTTGCAGTAGGTCACAATTGTGAACCTTTTAAAATAGAGATGGTGATTAGAGGGTATATGGCTGGTCATGCTGCAAGAGAATATAAAACAGGCAAACGAATACTTTGCGGTGTTACTATGCCTGAAGGGATGAAGGAAAATGATAAATTCCCTACACCAATTATTACTCCAGCAACTAAAGCGGAAGAAGGACATGATGAAGATATTTCAAGAGAAGAGATTATTGGGCAAAACATTGTATCTAAAGAAGATTACGAATTATTAGAAAAATATACATATGCTTTATTTCAAAGAGGAACTGAAATAGCAGCAGAAAAAGATTTAATTTTAGTAGATACTAAATATGAGTTTGGTAAAAAAGATGGTAAAATTTATTTAATAGATGAAATTCATACACCAGATTCATCTCGTTATTTTTATGCTGATGGGTATGCAGAACGACAAGAGAAAAATGAAGAGCAAAAACAATTATCAAAGGAATTTGTACGCCAATGGTTAATTGAAAATGATTTTCAAGGATTAGATGGTCAAACTATGCCAGAAATGCCTGAATCGTTTGTAAACTTAGTGTCTGAACGTTATATTGAACTTTACGAAAAAATTACTGGAGACAAATTCATTAAGTCTGACGTCACTGACATTCATTCAAGAATTGAAACTAACGTTTTAGGTTGGATCGAAGAGCAGTTTTAGTCAAAAAGGAGCTTATTTTTATTTTATGATTGTAACTTTTACACTGTTTAAACTGTTTTAACTGGTATGAAAGGAATATTTATAGTGTTTTTAGTTGGTCTGTCAACGTTGAGTTTTTCTCAACAAGAACCTCAATATTCAATGTTTTGGAATAATTACAGTTTATTTAATCCAGCAAATACAGCTTCAAGTCAAGAAATTATTTCACTTGGAGCAAACTACAGAACAAAATTTGTTGATTCAGGAATTCAACCACACTTATGTTCTGTAAATTATGAAAATAAAATTGAAAAGATAAATAGTGGAGTAGGGTTTGGTTATAGTTTTGATAAAGTAAAATTATCAAAATCTAATAAAATATATTTGAATTATGCATATCATTTATCCATAGGAAAAAGGAGTTCACTTAATTTTGGAATATCTTTTGACTATAACATAAGAAAATATAACAATACTTGGTATGGACCTGATGGTCAAAATGACCCAAGTCTACCTTACAGTAATCCTCAAGGGAAGGTGAACGTAAATTTAGGAATACTTTTTAGATCTGAAAAACTTAAATTAGGTATGAGTTTAACTCAAGTTAATACACCTTTTTTTGATGAATTGAGTTTTACTAATGCAAGACACATTTTTTGGTTAGCCTCCTATAATTTCCACATTAAAAACACAATTAATTATACTCCAACTATTTATTATAAGGGTGATTTTGTAAATAGTATAATTGAAATCAATAATATGTTTGATTATAAAAAGAAAGTATTTTTAGGTGTTACATATAGAGATGAAGATGCTGTTTCAGTACAATTGGGTTATCAACTAAAATTGTATACTAGATCTAGTAATTCTAATGGGGCGGTAGATATGGGTGCATTAAAGGGAGCTTCTGATTTATTGAAAATAATGTATTCTTATGATATAAATATAGGACCATTGGCAGAATACGGGTTTAATACTCATGAGTTATCATTCATTTATAAAATTTTTAGATAACTAATTACATCTTAATATAATATTATTTGATTCTTCATCCCATGCCAGTTTAGTAATACCTATTCCATTTTTAGAATACGTTACTGTTGAACGAACAACATGTTTTTTATAGATTGAATAGGTTTCACCAATCACAACCACTCTTATAATTTCATAAGCAATTATTTCATTATAATTATTAAACTTTAAATCTATTCTTTCTTCTGTAATACCTTGTTGAAATTTTTCTTGATATTCTTTAACATACACTTCAATACTTTGTGCTAATTCAAATAGTAATCGGTCAATTTCAATGATTCTGTTTTCAGGATAGGTATTGTCCCAATCAGGTTGAAACCTTATTGCTCGTTGATATAGTTTTTTAGAATTTAGATAGTTCTTTTGTGAAAACAACACATCTCCTTTTGATATCATTTTACCATACTGCTTTTTATTAAAAGCGAGTAAACTTGTATCTTTTACTTGGCTAATGATTCGTACGTTATCAGTTTTCTCCAAATAACGAGCCGTCCCATTGAATGACAATAGTAAACTAAAAATCAGGACTATAAATAACTTGTTTTTGCTCATTTTTAATGTGATATCTAAATTAAAAGTAGTCTTTATTTCGTACAAAAGCAAATTCACTAAACAGATATCGTTATTTATACTGGGTCTTTGAATACTATTTGAGTTAAGAAAACAGACTAACATCAGCTATATCAACTGATTTTGGTTGATTTTATGCTTTATTCACACTAATATCATAAAATAATAAAAATGACGATCGTTAGATTATCATTTTCAAGTCATAATTATTATATTTGAGCATCAAAAATTAACACATTATGGGTAGAGCATTCGAATTTAGAAAAGCACGTAAAATGAAACGTTGGTCAGCAATGTCTAAAGCGTTTACTAGAATTGGTAAAGAAATAGTTATGGCTGTTAAAGAAGGTGGTCCTGATCCTGATAACAATTCTAAATTAAGAGCTGTAATACAGAATGCTAAGACGGCAAATATGCCGAAAGATAATGTGGAACGTGCTATAAAAAAAGCATCTGAAAAATCAACAGGTGACTTTAAAGAAACACTATTTGAAGGATACGCACCTCATGGAATTGCAATTATAGTTGAAACTGCTACAGATAACAACAATAGAACTGTTGCAAATGTAAGAGCTTGTTTTAATAAATGTGATGGAAACTTAGGTACAGCAGGTTCGGTTGAATTTATGTTTGACAGAACATGTAATTTTAGTATTAACGGTGAAGGTTTAGATGCTGAAGAAGTTGAATTTGAATTTATTGATTTTGGAGCAGAGGAAGTTTTTGCTGATGATGAAAACATAATGATTTATGGTTCTTTTGAAAGCTTTGGTGCTATTCAAAAAGAATTAGAAGATCGTAAAATTGATATTTTATCATCTGGTTTTGAAAGAATTCCTACCGTAATGAAAACCTTAACAGATGCAGATGAAATTGCAGCAGTTGAAAAGTTATTAGAGAAATTAGAAGATGATGATGATGTCCTAAATGTATTTCACAACATGCAATTAGAGGATTAATCTTTTATACATTTTTAAAAAAACCATTCAAAACTTTATGTTTTGAATGGGTTTTTGTTTACTATCAATCATTAACTAATATGGAAGTAGTCCATTTAGTACCTTCAATCATTAGATTTTGAGCGGGAGTTATACTTTTCCAAGTATAAGTATTACCATTTTCAATGAAAGCTTCAAAATAAAGTGTAGTAGGACTTTCAACATGTAATTCTAAGTTAAATATAACTTGTTCTTCATAATTACAGCTTTCTTAAAGCTCAATTAATGGTAAAGGTTGACCTTCTATAGGTTCAGATTTGAACATTAATATCCAATAACCTGACTTTGCAATATTATTAAACTAACACTAGTTTGTGGTACAAATGTAACCTAGTTTACTGTTATTGGTGAAACAGTATTAGATGTTGACATTTTTGATGTTTCTTTTGAAGTGGTTGAGTAATCAATTACTTTCTTTTTACAACCAATACTTAATAAAGTAAGACCTAATACTAAAAAAACTACTTTCATACTTATATTTTATAAAATGTCACTAATAGGAAATTAAAGTCTGATAGATTTGTGATACTTCATTCTCTATTGTTCTTTGCGTCCAAGATAATATCACTTTGTTATTATTCGTTTCAATCAATACAGGATGATTACAGTCCTCTTTTTCAGTTGTAATATATTCAGTACTTTCTGTTCCATCTACCGGCTTAAACGTAATACCAATCTTGTTAATGAATCCAGCTTCTGTTTTAAACGTTTCGTCCCATGTTAACACAATTGTTCCATCTTTTAAAGTTATAGCTTGTGGATGTCTAGCATGTGGATTAATTAATTTGCGTTTAGTGAAATCATTAGTGTTTTCAGCAAGGTCAGTAGTATAAACACCATCAGTCCCACCTGAAGTAAACCAAAAGAATGAAACTCCAGCTTTTGAATTTGTAATAGAGGGGCCTGTATGAGGGCAACCATAAATAACCCAATTGTCTTCACTTATTCTTGTCGATTCAGTAAAAGAAATACCATTATCAATAGATGACAAATGAACAATATCACGAATACTATCATTGATAATATCTCTATAGGCAACATGAGTTTTGTTTTGACTGTCTACAAAAATATCAGTTCTACAACATTGACAAGTTTTTTGACCAATTTCTATATCAGTTCCAAATCCAGAATTTTTACTTGTTTTAGCAAAACATAAAGTTGATCCATCTCGTTGACGCTTTCTTCCATCAAGCCAAACTGCACCAATTTCTCCATCAGGTAGAACAGTTATATCGAAAAAACTTCTACCTATTCCCTGTGATGTGTCGGTATGTAAATAATTAGGTTCTGACCATGTTTCGCCCTTATTAAATGATTGCGTGTAATAAATTGCACCAGCAAATCTATTCTTTGGAGTGGGTGTTCTTCTTTGATAAACAGCTACGATTGATCCATCACTTTTAAATGCCAATTTAGGCATAGTTTCTTTATGTGGTGTTAGCCCTTTAGTTGGTGTAATTGCTATAGGATCTGAAAATGTTTCTCCATTATCCTCTGATGTTGAAAAATAAAAATAGGTGTTATCGTCCTCACCTTCAACCCAGCTTAAAACAGGATTGTTTTCATGATTTATCGTTAGAAAAGGACTGTCTGATAAACTTGTTCCACTAGAAACTATTTTGGGTACATGCGTTTTATTCTCGATTTCAATTGGTTCAGTTTCTTTTTGTTCTGAAACACCACACGAAATTAATGCACTAATTAATGCTAAGTAAATATACTTTTTCATAAAATTATTTTTTAAAAGAGGAGTAGATATTATCTACTCCTCATAATGTAGAAGGTTTATTTTTTCTTTCCTTTAAATTTGTATGCTACGCCAATGTTTACTGATAATGGACTACCTATAGTGTAGCTTTTCCCCCATTTAGATTTACGAACATTTGTTGCATACAATGAGTTAGTCACATTTATTGTATTCACCCATAAATCAAAGTTTTTGATTTTATAACCAGCTCTAATATTAATTAAATTGAACCCAGGATACGTTTCTGTATTCTTAGTATCTAAATAATATGAACTTGCATGCTGCCATTCTAAAGAAATACGCGCATTTTTAATAAAATGTGGCTTATAAGTAATTTCGGCATTAGCAATAAACTTTGGAGCACCATTCATATCATTTCCTGATAAATCTGTAGAGCCTTCTTCATGTTTTACAAAAGTATGAGTTGAATTAGCACCACTAAAACGTAACGTTAATGACTTAAATGGTGTTAAGTTTAATGTGTATTCAACACCTTCATGCTTAGTTTGACCTGCATTTTCATTTTTTGAAGAGCCATCACCTTGTAACACACTAATAATTTCATTAGTACCGTTTAATTGATAAAAACTAACCTCAATACTTGCTTTGTTTTTTATTAAACTTATCCATCCACCAACTTCATAGTTAGAGTATGTAGCAGGTTTAAGTGTAGGTACCTTTGTTCCTCTATATAAGTCACCTACACCAGGAGGAGAAAATCCAACCGAGTAATTTCCATAAGCTCCATTTCCTTTTCCAAAGTCATAAGTCATACCAACTTTAGGTGTGAAATGTTCAAAGTAGTTTTGTTCATCTGGTGCGCCAGAAAAAGCTAATGAATCTAAATTATTGTCATAATCATAATCAATACGGTCATAACGTATACCTGAAATTATTTTAGCATGTTTAAATGGTGTTACTTCAAGTTGTGTATATGCAGAAGAGTTTAATATGCCAACCTGGTAATCTGCTAATAAAGAATCAGTTTTTGTGAAACCTGTATAAATTCCATCTGTATTTTTATCAATTGATATATAATTGGCTGAGTAAGTATTAGGACTAAAATCAATACTAGCACCAGTAATCCAATTTGCTTTTAAAAATTTAAACGATTGTTTATGTTGCGCTACGAAACCATAACTTTGAAATGAGTTATCGTTAATTTCACCATGAGCTAATAATGGATCTCCTGATCCGCCACCCCAAGGTTTGTAATCATCTTTAACTCTATAACTTGGCGTTTGACCAATAGAATTATTTCTAGCAAATGCAGTGAAAGTAGTTTTTGATTTTTCAGACCAATATTCAGTTAATGAAGATCTAAATCTTAACGCATTTACTGTTCTATTCGTAAAGGTATGTAAGCTTGTAAAATCTTGATCGAAAAAAGTAGTACTATCTAAACTCCCTGTCATATCAGTTTCGTAATCAATATAACTTAGGGCGTTTGTCCAAATTGTTCTTTTATTAATCTTCCAATCTCCTCTTAAAGTTAAAGCTAGTTTTTCAAAGTCACTATGATCTCTTGGACCATTAGTTCTATTGGCATAATATCCACTTGCAACAATACCTACCTTTTTAAATGTATTAGAGGCTGCAAAATCAGCTCGTTTATAGCCAATGTTGTTCCCTTGAATTTGAATTTTTCCGGTTGGCATAAGTGTTGGACTTTTTGTGATGAAGTTAATAGCTCCACCAATAGCTTCACTTCCATAGATTGAAGATGCAGGGCCTTTAATAACTTCCATACTTTGCGTACTAGCCATATTAATTTCAATAAGTGCATTGTGGTTAAATACCCCTGTTGTTCTAATAGGAATTCCATCTTCTAAATATAAAAATAAACTTTTGTATGAAATAGGTTGACGAATACTCATACTGTGTTGTTCGTTACCTAAGTCAACCATAAATACACCATTTACTTTGTTTAACACTTGATCAATTGATGTTGCTTTTGTGTCTTCTAAAAGTTGCGGTGTAATTACCGAAATAGCGATTGGCGCATCTTTTCTTTCTTGTCTATCTCTACTTGATGTAACAATGACTTGATTCATTGTTAAAGAAGACGGGGATAAGGTTATGATTATACCTTGGTTCCATTTAACCGTTTTAGTCGTATAACCAATAAATGATACTGAAATACTATCTACAGGTGTTGTGTTTGATAATTCAAAATTACCACTTAGATCAGTAATTACGCCTGTATTTGTTTTTTTAATTTTGACCATTGCACCTGTTAAAGTCTCATTGGTTTTACGGTCAATAACTGTCCCTTTATAGGTCTGTTGAGAATAGCTGGTTAAGGACATAGCTATCATCATTAATGTAATATATATTGTTTTCATTTTATAAATTTTAGTAATAGTCAATTTAGTGTTACAAATAAATCGTAACAATTTTACACCTTATCAATATATGGTGTGTATGTGTTGAGAATTGGGAAAATTTATAAAAATCGGGGTGGAGGCGTTGGAATTTCTATGTCGAAAGAATTCACAAAACTAGAATTGTAATTTGATTTTTTTGAATCAATTTCACATAAAATAGCGAAAGAAATGGGTTTTTCAATTTGAAAAAACAGAACTGAAGTTATTTCTTCATTTGGAGATGGAATAGGGAAGTCTCCATTGTTTTCTGTATTAAATTTTTCAAGTTGTTTATTTAAATGACATTTACCTTCACAGCCAAGTTCAGGTTTATCTTTATTAACACAAAGAAATTCGGATATATAATTCTTGTTTATAGAATAGTCCAAATATGGATAATACTGTTTCAGAGAAGTCGTAACAAACGCAAGTAAAAAAAGTATAGATACTATTCGCCTCATATTGCTTGCAAAACTAAATATTTACATCTGAAGTAAAACTGCCAAAAGTCATAAATACTAAGATTTGTTAAAAAAATAGTATGACGATTGTTTTCTTTGAGATTAATTTAATTTTTTTGAATAAAAATCAAAATCACTTGATTTTACAAGTAATTTATATTTCCAGTCAGGAATAAGACAATCACTATCGGCTGAATGTGTATAATTATAGCCTAAACGTTTATAGTAATTATGTAATCGTATTTTATGGGGTATATCTATTCCTTTTACGCGTAATATCTCTATTTTCACAAAAGACGCCTTCTTTTTAATAGCTTCTTCTTCAGCTCTCTTTATTAATGCTGAACCAATTCCTTTACCTCCTAAGTTAAAATCTACGGATAATAAACTAAATGTAAACGTATCGGCATCTTTTTGATAGATATGAATTGAACCGACAATAATGTCATTTAAATAAGCCACATAAACATCACCTGCTTCAACTAACTTTGTAAATTCCTCTATATATAATCTAATATAATTTTTACCCCAAATTTCTTCCTCTGTCACTTCATATGCAATACGCATAATTTCATGCGCTTGGCTAATTTCAGTTATTGTTAGCGTTCTTTCAGAGGTTGGAATTATTTTTAACATTCTTAATTTACTATTAATTAATATCCAAAATCTGTAGAATCAACTGTAAATGTACACGTTTGAATTCTTGCTTTATCTGTACCACTCATTACGGATACCCAACTAGATTCAAAAGAGGTTGCTTTACTACAAATTGAATCTTTAAGTGTTTTGATAAACAATGTGTCACCTAGCCATCTACATGGTTCCATCTCTTGTTTAGTATCTAAGTTTTCAAAAGAATATATTGTTTTTTCTTGTCCTGGTAAAATAATATAAGTTATATCTTTAAAGTCTGGATTATAAACTGAAACCGTGTCTGCGCTGATATTTTTAACAACTCTGTTGTGTTTTAAATTATGATCGCAAGAAGATAAGACTAATAATGTTAAAAGTGTAAATAATATTCTCATTGTAATTCAATTAATTTTACACAAATGTAGAATATTATTTATACTTTTGAACTAAGCAATCAATCAAATTATGAACAATTTACCAATAGATGTTATTTATGAAGACAATCATTTAATTGTTGTCAATAAAAGGTCTGGTGATATTGTACAAGGAGATAAAACTGGTGATGCACCATTATCCGATATTGTTAAGGCATATATTAAAAAAAAATACAATAAACCTGGTGATGTTTATTTAGGTACAGTTCATAGATTAGACCGACCTACAACAGGAATTGTATTGTTTGCTAAAACATCAAAAGCGTTAACTAGGATGAATAAAATGTTTGCCAATAAAGCAATTGAAGGTAAAACAATCATAAAAAAATCATATTGGGCAGTAACGGAACAAAAACCTAAAAATAAAAAAGGAACACTAATCGATTATTTACGAAAAAACGAAAAGCAAAATAAAAGTTATGCTTTTGAAAAAGAAGTGAATGGAAGTAAACGTGCCGAATTAGATTATTTCATTACTGGTAGTGGAGACAAGTATCATTTTATAGAGGTGACTTTAAAAACTGGTCGTCACCATCAAATTAGAGCTCAACTTTCAAACATAGGCTGTATTATAAAGGGAGATTTAAAATACGGTGCCAAACGTTCCAATAAAGATGGCTCAATTCATTTACATGCTAGATTATTAGAATTTATGCATCCTGTTAAACAGGAATTGGTTACTATAATTGCCCCAACACCAAAAGATGCACTTTGGCAAGCATTTGAGAAAATGGTAAAAAGGTAAATCTAATATCTTTGATTTATCACCAAATATTAATATGAAAAAAATTACCATACTCCTTATTATTCTATTTAGTTCAGGTAATTTATTAGCCAATTCTAGTGACTCGTTAATAAAAGACATTAAAGTAAAATACAATTATATTAGGACTAACTTGAATTCATTTGATACTACAATAATTGATATTTGGGGTGAATCAACAGATGGAGGACAACAAACGGGTCAGGT
>Ga0256824_10000733_pt1 | contig 12715 bp, 9 predicted proteins | sample CV67metaG_FD_191570 | JGI IMG/M metagenome (GOLD analysis project Ga0256824, IMG submission 191570) | Hydrothermal vent microbial communities from East Pacific Rise, Pacific Ocean - CV67 | ecosystem: Environmental > Aquatic > Marine > Hydrothermal vents | place: Pacific Ocean: East Pacific Rise...
GTGTGACTGGTAGGAGAAGGGTTGGTAAAACATATTTAAATAGATAAGTATTTCGAAAATAATATGTGTTTTAGGTTTATAGGGATTCAAAATTCATAATTTACTTCACACTAAAACATGACGAACATTCAAAAGCGCCATTATTGTTACCTCCAAGAATAAGGCAAGAGACTTTGTTAAGATAGTTAAGAGAGATGTATTTATTTTACCCCATCAAAAAGCATCTGTTAATAAGTATCAGCCCATTATAGTGAATTGAAGCTATCCTTTTTCTATATTTGTTTATTAGGTTTTATAGTAGTGTTTTAGAACTAAACTAAAACGCTAATTACTAAATAACTTATTAAAAATGGCAGACGAAATTAACGACAACCCTGAAGAGGAAAATTTACACGATTCTCAAAGTTCATCTTCTGATGAAAACACGGATGATAATGTAGATTCTAACATAGTTACATTATCTGGAATGTATGAAGAATGGTTTTTAGATTACGCATCTTACGTAATTTTAGAAAGAGCTGTTCCTGCATTATTAGATGGATTTAAACCTGTTCAAAGGCGTATTCTCCATTCTATGAAGGAAATGGATGACGGACGTTACAATAAAGTAGCGAATGTGATTGGTAATACCATGAAATATCACCCACATGGTGATGCTTCTATTGGTGATGCTATGGTTCAAATAGGTCAAAAGGATTTATTGATTGACATGCAAGGTAACTGGGGTAATACGTTAACTGGAGATTCTGCTGCCGCTCCACGTTATATTGAAGCCCGTTTATCAAAATTTGCAAAGCATGTTGTGTTTAATGCTAAAACTACCGAATGGATTCCTTCTTATGATGGAAGAAATGATGAACCCGTATTATTACCTGTAAAATTCCCAATGCTTTTAGTTCAAGGGGCTGAAGGTATTGCAGTAGGTATGGCATGTAAAGTAATGCCGCATAACTTTTTAGAATTAATTGATGCGTCAATTGATGTGTTAAGAGGGAAACGAACTAACATTATGCCTGATTTTGCTAATGGTGGAATGGCTGACTTTTCTAACTATCAAGAAGGAAAAAGAGGTGGTAAAATTAGAGTAAGAGCAAAAATCAGAAAAGAAGATAGTAAAACATTAATTATATATGAAATTCCATTTGGAACAACAACAACAACTTTAATTGATTCCATTCTAAAAGCCAACGATAAAGGTAAAATTAGAATAAAAAAAGTAGAAGATAATACGGCTGCTGATGTAGAAATTAAAATATATTTAGCCACTGGAGTTTCTCCTGATAAAACAATTGATGCATTATATGCCTTTACAAATTGTGAATTATCGGTTTCACCAAATACGTCTGTGATTTGGAATGATAAACCTCACTTTTTAGGTGTAAATGAAATTTTAAAAACATCTACTAACAACACATTAGGGTTGCTTGAAAAAGAACTTGAAATTCGTAAAGCTGAATTGCAAGAAATGTGGCATAATGCGTCTTTAGAAAAGATTTTTATTGAACACAAAATGTATATTGAATTAGATGGACATTCTTATGAGGAAGCAATACCACTAATTCATAAATTACTAAAACCTTATATTAAACATTTAAAACGTAAAGTTACAGATGATGATGTAAAGCGATTGTTAGAGATTAGAATGCGTAGAATTACAAAGCATGATGCTGATAAGGCAGATACGTATATTGAATCTTTAATTGAAGAGCTAAAAGTAGTGCAAAACCACTTAGATAATTTAATCGAATATGCTATTGCTTACTTCAAAGAGTTAAAAGTGAAGTTTGGAGAAGGTAAAGAGCGTAAAACGGAAATTAAAATATTTGACAATATTTCAGCCAAAAAAGTAATTGTAGCTAACAAAAAACTATATGTAAATAAAGCAGAAGGTTTTATTGGTTGGGGATTACGTAAAGAGGAGTTTATTGCAGATTGTTCAGACATTGATGATGTCATTGTCTTTTTTGCGTCTGGTAGAATGATGATTACTAAAATTTCGGATAAGAAATTTATGGGTAAGAATATTATCCATTGTGCAATTTGGAAAAAAGGTGATATCAGAACTATTTATCATTTAATTTACAGAGATGGAAAAGAAGGACCAACCATGATGAAGCGTTTTTCTGTGAAATCTATTACTAGAGATAAAGAGTACGACATTACAAAAGGAACAAAAGGATCTAAAGTGTATTACTTTTCAGTTCATCCAAACGGAGAGCGTGAAGTAGTAACTGTTCATTTACGTCCACGTCCACATTTAAAACGTATCCGATTTGAAATTGATTTTGGAGCCTTATTAATTAAAGGAAGAAGTTCAGCAGGAAATAGAGTAACAAAAGAACTTGTTGCTAAAGTATTACAAAAGGAAGTTGGAGAGTCTACTTTACCGTCAAGGAAAATTTGGTACGATAAAATAGTAGGCCGCTTAAATGTTGACGAAAGAGGTGATTATTTAGGAGCTTTCAAAGGTGATGACAGAATATTAACTTTGTACTCTTCAGGAGCTTACCGATTGACTAATTTTGATATTGCTAACCATTTTGATGATGATTTAATTCACGTTGAAAAATGGATTCCAGAACATCCTATTTCAGCTGTTTATTTTGAAGGAGAAAAAGAAATGCATTATGTGAAGCGTTTTTTAATTGAAACTAAATCAGATAAGAAAACGATATTTATTACTGAACACGAAAAATCTGTTTTAGATTTAGTGTCCACGTCATTTAAACCAATCGCTAAAATTATTTACAATAAGCGATTAAGGGAAACTAAGAATTTAGGGGATAAAGAAATCAATTTAGCTGATTTTATTGATGTAAAAGGAATGAAATCTTTAGGAAATCAATTGACTAAATTAAAAATTAAAGAAATTGAATTAACGCATGCTATAAATGGTGGAGAACCTTATCCAAATGATAGAGTGGAGGACGCTGAGGTAATTGAAGAGGTTTCAAATTCTGAAATGGAAGTGATGGATAGTGATAAGCCAAATGAGGTTGAATGGAATTTAACTAAGCCATCTACAGGACCCATTGTTGAAGAGGATGATGATACTCAAGCTAGTTTGTTTGAGTAATAGTTATTTTGAATAGATCAGCTTGTAGGTTTACGAAACAAGATTCGTTTGGTCTGTTAGATATGGATAATAAATTATGTAAATATTTTCGTATTTGTTCCAAGTGTAGTTATTGGCGTAGCTACATTAATGTTTAATTATTTTGAATATAAAGACTTAGTAATAAGTGATTTGATTGATATTGTAGTGGGGAATTATTTAACAGAAGATGTTAAAATTATACTTAATCTATTTTTAGGTATAGATTTTTTTAAAAGTATTTTATTTGGATTCTATCAAATTTAATATTGAAACAAGTTAGCTTTGTATACTTTTTGTAAGTAAAAGAGATTTTAAAAGTTTACATTTGTTTTTTCAAATTAAAATTATTTAATAATGAAGCCTATAATGTTTGTTGGTACAGGTTCTGACGTTGGTAAAAGTATAATTACAACTGGTATTTGTAGAATATTAAAGCAAGATGGATACAATCCTGCGCCATTTAAAGCGCAAAACATGTCATTGAATAGTTTTGTTACAGTTGATGGATTAGAATTAGGACGTGCTCAAGCAGTTCAAGCAGAAGCCTGTAATATTAAATGTCAAAGTAATATGAATCCGGTATTGCTTAAGCCAACTTCAGAGAAATCATCTCAAATAATTTTACATGGTAAACCAATAGGTAATCAAACAGCAAAAGATTACTTTTTAGGAAACAATAAGCAAAACCTTTTTGAAGAAGTAAAAAGTGCTTTTACATCATTATCAAATAACTATAACCCCATTGTTATGGAGGGAGCAGGAAGTATTTCGGAGTTGAATTTAAAACACCGTGACATTGTTAATATGCGTATGGCTCAATATGCAGACGCCTGTGTATATTTAGTTGCTGATATTGATAAAGGTGGTGTATTTGGTAGTGTATATGGTACTATAGCATTATTAGAAGATTGGGAAAGAAAGTTAGTAAAAGGGATTATAATAAATAAATTTAGAGGTGATATTACATTATTTACTGACGGAAAAAGGAAATTAGAGGAATTAACAGGTATTCCTGTAATTGGTGTTGTACCTTTTGCAAAAGACATTTATATTGAAGAAGAGGATTCTGTAGGCTTGAACAAAAAAAATGCAACCACCCTCAATAATAAAATTAATGTAGCGGTTATTCTATTACCTCATATTTCAAATTATACAGATTTTAACCTGTTAGAAAGAGATGAACGCGTTAATTTATTTTACACCTCAAATCCTGAAGAAGTCATTAAAGCGGATATTATAATTCTTCCGGGTACAAAAAATACAATTTTAGATTTAAAATATATTAGAAACAATGGATTATCAACAGCTATTTTAAAAGGGTTTGATAACGGAAAAAAAATAATTGGAATTTGTGGTGGTTACCAAATGATGGGAAAAGAAGTAAGAGATCCTTTAAGTATAGAGAGTGATGTTACCATTATGCCGGGATTAGGTATTTTACCAGTAAAAACAACATTGGAAGAAGAAAAGGTTACCGTACAGAGAGAATTCTTATTTAAGGAGTATACTGAAACTTGTTCTGGATATGAAATCCATATGGGGATTACAACTTCAGATCATTCTGATTCTGTTTTAAAGTTAGAAAATGGTGATCAAGGCTGTTTATTAAATGAAAACTGCTGGGGTACATATATGCATGGTATATTAGATAACCAAGTGGTTATTGATGATTTATTAGGAGGCTATTCGTCAGATAAAAAAATATCATATCAAGATTTTAAAGAAGAAAATTATAATAAACTAGCAGATCTTTTGAGAGAAAATTTAGATATTGACCAAATTTATGCCCAAATAAATTTATAAGAATGATTAACGGACACGGTGATGACCTTCATCAATATAAAGGAAAAATAAAACATAACTTTAGTTCAAATGTATATTATAAAGGATGTTCAGAATTATTATTAAATGTATTAAAGTGTAATTTAGATAAAATACAAAACTACCCATCTCCTTTGGCATCAGAATTGAATAGTTTGGCAGCTAAGTATTTTTCATTAGATAAAAATCAATTTTTATTTACAAATGGAGCAACTGAAGCCTTTTATTTAATTGCACAAAAATATCGAAAAAAGTCAGTGACAATAGTTCAACCTACGTTTGCAGAGTATAAAGATTCTTGTAAAATAAATGAACTTGATATAGAAATGACACTATGGAAAGATATAGAAATTACCAAGTTTAATACTGATTTAGCTTTTATCTGTAATCCAAACAATCCTGATGGAACAATGTTGAGTAAAGTTTTTATAGAGAAACTACTAAAAGAATATCCAAAAACACATTTTATCATTGATGAAGCTTATCATGAATTTACAAACAAAAATGAATCTACTTTAAGTTTAATTGATAGTAACACTAATATTACAGTGGCACGTTCCTTAACTAAAACGTTTGCTATACCTGGTTTAAGATTAGGTTATTTAGTATCAAATAAACATTTTATTAAAGAATTATTAAAATTTAAAATGCCATGGAGTGTTAATAATATAGCGATCGAAGCAGGTAAATATATTTTTAATAATTATGAATTATTATCTTTTAATAGTTCTGAATTAATAAAAGCATCAAATCAATTAAAAGAGAAAGTCAATAATTTACAGTATTTTGAGGTTATTTCAGGTGAAACTACCTATTTTTTAGTGAAATTATTAAGAGGTAAAGCACCTGATTTGAAACAGTATTTGATTGACAATTTTCAAATATTAGTAAGAGATGCAACCAATTTTAAAGGATTAGAAGGAGAATATATTAGATTATCTTTACAATCAGATAAATCAAATAAATTAATTGTAAAAGCTTTAAAACAATGGAGTTAAGTGTTGTTTATATATTAGTAGGAGCTTTTATTTTAGATTCTATATTTGGAGATCCAAAATGGTTGCCACATTTGATTGTTGCTTTTGGTTATTTAATAGCTTTAGGTGAAAGGTTATTAAATTACGGAAGTCAGAGAATTATTAAAGGTGGTATTTTAACTTTATTTTTGGTAAGTCTTACTTTCATCATTCCATCCGTTATTATTCATGCACTAAGAGAGAATAAATGTATTTATATAGAAGTGTTTTTTTCTATTTTAATACTATTTTATTGTTTGGCAAATCTAACGTTAATAAAAGAAGGAATAGCCGTATTTAATATTTTACAGAATAAAGGTATTATAGAAGGTAGAAAAAGGCTTGCATGGATAGTAGGACGTGATACAACAGAACTAAATGAGCAACAAATTAGAAAGGCAACGTTAGAAACCATGTCTGAGAATTTGAGTGATGGCGTAATTGCACCTCTTTTTTACTTTGTATGTTTTGGCATACCTGGAGTTATGGTATATAAAATGATTAATACAATGGATTCCATGATTGGTTACAGAAATGAGAAATATGAAAAATTTGGTAAAATAGCTGCAAAACTGGATGATGTAGTCAATTATATACCAGCAAGATTGACTGCTGTTTTAATGTTACTCATCACTTTTAAATTGAACGGTATTTCCTTCTTGATTAGGGAAGGTAAAAAGCACAGTAGTCCAAATGCAGGCTATCCTGAAGCAGCATTAGCATTTATTTTATCATGTCAATTTGGAGGACCAAATTATTATGGAGGAAAGTTGTATAATAAACCATTTATAGGTGATAATAAGAGAGAGATAGAGCATAAAGTAATTTTCCGAGTGGCCTTCATTAATTATTTTACTAGCTTGTTTTTTATTCTGTTATCCGTTTTATTTTTCCTTCATTAATCATGAAAAAGAAATTCATTATTTCAGGACCACCAGGATCAGGTAAAACAACATTAATTAACGCCTTAATCAAAAAAGGAATCCCATGTATCAATGAAGTGGCTCGAGATATAATAATATTAGAACAAGAATCGAATAGGAATGGAACCCCATGGGAGAACATAGAACGGTTTTCTCAATTGGTATTTAGAGAGACACTTATAAGGTTAGATTCACAGAAAGATAGCCTTTTTTGTGATAGGAGTTTAATTGATAATATTGCCTATTTAGAGTTTAATAATAAGGAAGTATTTAATGAATTGAAAAAAATTGAGTTTGATAAATTCTACCATAAAACGGTATTTTTTGCCTTACCTTGGGAGGAGATATATGTTAATGATAAGCAAAGGCCACAAGAGTTTAGTGAATCAATTGAATTATCAAAAAAATTGATTGAAACTTATACGGAATTCGGTTTCACTATTGAATTTATTCCTTTAACACGTGTTACTTTACGTGTTGATTTTATTTTAAACAAATTAAAAGAATTATGTGAAATAAATTAAATTAATACGACTGTAAAATAGATGTAAAATTCTTGTAGTTAGTTTTTTATATGGTTTTACTTTTGGTTAGTTTTATCTTGGCTTAAAAATAATTTTGATTTATTAAAAATATATTTCATACTTTTGTAATGCTTTTGGTTTCTATTACTAAATTTTAGTAATTCGAATTAAAATGGGAATCTCGTGAAATTCGAGAACTGTACCCGCAGCTGTAAGCTCTAAAAAAGCTCTTAGCAAAATGCCACTGTTTTATTATAAAATGGGAAGGCGCTAAGAGTAGAGTGAGTCAGAAGACCTGCCAAATAGCAAAAAAATATATACTAAATACTTTCGGGAAGAAAAGTTGAGTGTTTGAAATTCTTGTTCTAAGAATTTACTGACTCTTTATTTTTGTTGTCGAAAAAAACAAAAGTAAGATGAAAAAAGTATTAACAATTTTATTGTTGCTTGCGTATCACGGGGTTGTTGTCGCGCAAAAAAAAATGTCTGTTAAAGTAATAGATGGAGAAAGTTTAATTGCTGTGCCATTTGCACATATAATTAATAAAACTACAGGCTCCTTGGCAAGGTCAAACGAAAATGGAATTTTTCAAATTGAAGGTAGTCCAAATGATTCAATTAAAATATTTGGGTTAGGTTACTGCATTCAAATAGTCAAGATGTCAGATCTAAAAAATATTAATGAGATTAAGCTAGTACCAAGTACTGAATATTTAGAAGCAGTTAATGTTGTAGCAAATGAATTTGGAGATATTGGTGTGCAACGGATTGATAAAATCAGTTTAAAATTAGTGCCAATCAATAATGCTCAAGATTTGTTAAAAACAGTTAGTGGTTTATTTATTGCACAACATGCCGGAGGAGGAAAAGCGGAACAAATATTCCTTAGGGGCTTTGATAACGATCATGGAACCGATTTCGGGGTTTTTATTGACGGAATTCCTGTGAATTTATCAAGCCATGCACATGGTCAAGGATATGCAGATATGCACTTTATTATACCGGAATTAATCCAGGATGCTGATTATTACAAAGGACCTTATGAAATGAAGAATGGAAATTTTGTTGTGTCTGGAGCCGCACGTTATAAAACCAAAAATGCACTCGATAAAAGTATGATTAAGTTTGATGTGGGGCAATATGGTTATGAAAGAGGGTTAGTATTATTAAATTTAACACCGGACAATCAATTATTCAAAAAAAATAAATCAGAAAGAGCATATTTGGCTATGGAAGGAACTTTAAATAGAAGTTTTTTCGATTCTCCTCAAGAATTTAGGAAATTTAGTGGATTTTTTAAATACAATACACAATTATATGAATCTACATCATTGGTATTAAGTTCATCTTATTTTACAAGTGATTGGAATGCATCAGGTCAAATTCCATTAAGAGCTGTCAAAAATGGAAGTATTGGTTGGTTTGGTGCTATTGATGATACTGAAGGAGGAGCCACAGCAAGGTTTAATTCGACATTAAAATTATCAACGTTTTTGAAAGGTAGTCAGCGTATTTCAAACCAATTTTATTATTGTAATAATCAATACCAGTTACTATCAAACTTTACTTTTTTCTTGAATGATTCCATTAATGGGGATATGGTAGAACAAGTTGAAAATAGAGATATTTTAGGATACACTTTTGAATATGATAGAGAAGATAAAATAATGAAAACTAAATTGAAAAGTACGTATTCAATGGGATTTAGATCTGATTGGATTCATTCAAAATTAATTTCTTCTATTCAAAGAACACCGATTGAAACTTTAGACAATAATAATATAATTGAAACAAATTACTGGGCATATATAAAAGAGAATTGGAAACTAAGTCCAAGATGGTTATTTCAGTTTGGGTCACGATTTGATTATTTTCATTTTGACATCAAAGATCAACTAGGTACACACATCAGTGGTCAAAGGAATGCCTATCGTTTCAGTCCAAAATTGTCATTATTCTATAATCCAACTCAAGATATTCAATTGTTTGCAAAAGCAGGGTCTGGTTATCATTCGAATTATTCTCATGCAGCGGTAAGTGAGTTAAACATTCATCCCTTGCCAAGAGCATTAGCTGCCGATTTAGGAAGTGAATTTAAAATTGGGAAAAAATTTGTTGGAACAATGTCAATTTGGGTAATTAAAAGTGAAGCAGAATACATTTTTGTTGCTGATGGTGGAGAGTTTGAAAATAATGGGAGTTCTTTTAGGAAAGGAATCGATATTGCAGGTAAATTTGAACCATTTAAAAATACTTGGTTAAATCTATCTACTAATTTTAGTAGAGGTATTTTATTGGAAGAGCCAAAAAATGAAAATAGTATTCCTGCAGCTCCACGTTTCACATCAACTGCATCTGTAATATATAAACATCCAAAAGGATTAGACTTATATTTAGGGACAAGGTATATGGCACAAAGACCTTTGATAGAAGATGAGAGCATTGTGGCTGATAGTTATTTTTTATTGGATGCATCTATTAATTATACATTAAAGAAAATCCAGTTTGGATTTTCTGCCCTAAACTTGTTAAATGTTAAATGGATGGAAGCTGTCTTTTATGATACATCTAAATTAAAGAATGAAATGCAAGGTGTTGATGATTTCCATTTTACACCAGGTACGCCAAGATATATAAAAGGATCAATTAGTTATTCATTTTAAGATAGTATGGGAAAAGATTTAGCAATAGTTCAACAAACTTTTTTCTTTTGTGATGGTGATTCATGCCAAAAAGCAGGTAGTGAAGAAGTCATAAGGCATGCACGTGCATATATAAGAAATAATAAACAATGGAATAAGACACATACTATAAAAACAAAATGTAATGGTAGATGTGAAGATGCTCCGACATGTATTGTCTTGAATGGAGGTTATTGGTATAAAGAATTGACTCCTCAAAAGATCATACCAATTTTAAGCTCACATATTAATCACAATAAACCAATACTAAAAGATTTACTTTTTCAAAACCAATGGGATAAAGTAAAGTCTAAAAATGAAAGAAATAAAGTTATTCCAAAACCATTTGAATTTAAAGATGATTCTGATTTAGGTGAATGTTTTATCACGAAAGGTTTTAGTTCGGATCAATATTTATTTCCACTATTTCAATATCTAAATAAAGTAAAAGAGCATGCAGTTTTAATACTGTCAGATGAAAAGCGTTATAATTTAGACGATTTAATGGCTGTTAAATATGAGGAGAAATATAAGGTAGAGTTAATTTTTAAAGAAAATATAACTATTGATTTTATTATTGGTTTTGTTCCTAAAACAGAACCAGATTCACTTGTTCAGCAAAAAATAGCGAGCACAGAATATTTTATTTCATTGGCGTCTAATCAGAAAGGAATTAGATTAAAAAATAAAATGGGTGAAACCAAAGCTATCATTTATTTAGATTCAAATGCTTCAGAGTTATGGAAGTATTGCCTAACTGTTCAACTTGGTGGTATGACTGAACCAATAAATACACACATTAATGTCTAAAAAAATTGCAATATTAGGATTAGGCTGGCTAGGTAAACCGTTGGCTGAAAAACTTCATAAGCACGGTAACTTGATTAGTGGAACTACAACTTCAGTTGAAAAATTAAATTCACTGTCTCAATTACCATTTTATGTAGGCTGTATAAATGTTTTAACTGAGACTATAACTGGAGATTGGGAATCACTTATACACGGTTCAACTCATTTAATAATTAATATTCCTCCACGTAGAATTAAAGACATTAGAGAAATATATCCTGCGCAAATAGCGCAAATAATAGCTAGAACATCTAATTCAATTAAGGTGATTTTTGTGAGTTCTACAGCTGTTTATGGTAACAGTAATAAAACGTTTACGGAACTAGACATTGCACAACCGTCTAAAGATTCTGGTTTTGCAGTACTTGCAGCTGAAGAATTATTAAAAAAGCATTTTGGTAGCAATCTTACGGTTTTAAGATTGGCTGGATTAATTGGACCAGATAGACATCCCGGTAAATTTTTAAGTGGAAAAATAATTGAAAAAAATCCCTTTGTTCCTGTAAACTTAATTCATAGAGATGACTGTATTGCTTTGATTAATACCATAATTGAAAAGGATTGTTTTGGAGAGATAATAAATGGATGTGCAACATTACATCCAATACGTAAAGATTATTACGAAAGTGCATCACACGCTTTAGGTTTAGCTCCTCCTATTTTTAAGGAGTCTTTACCTGATGGAAAAGGAAAAAAAATTGATAATTCAAAATCTAAAAATATTTTAGACTTTAGATATAAATATGATGACCCTAAGTCTATTTTCGTTCATAAAAAGAAAGGACAAATAGCTATCGTTGGTGCAGGACCAGGGAATGAAAAATTGTTAACAGTTGAAGCGTTTGAACTAATTCAAAACGCAGATGTTATTTTACATGATAACTTAATTAGTGAAGAAATTTTAGATATAAATAGTGAAGGACAATTAATATATGTCGGCAGAAAGTATGGTGATAAAGAAAATCAAACGGATAGACAAAATACTATAAATGAGCTATTAAAAAAACACTATAACGAAGGTCATAAGGTGGTTCGGTTAAAATCAGGTGACCCTTATATATATGGCAGGGCGGCAGAAGAAGCTAGGTATTTGACAAATTTTGAAATCCCATTTAAAGTTATTCCTGGAATTTCAGCAGCTTTAGCAGCAGCCAATACGTGTAATATACCAATTACTGAAAGACAAAAGTCGAATGCTCTTTTAATTTGCACCGCGCATACAGCAGATTATTCTTTTGATCAATTGAAAGGTATTGCTGAATTATTGAAAGCTGGAAACTCATTAGCATTATACATGGGACTTAAAAGTCTAGATAAATTGATACCAAAACTAATTGAAGTTTGCGGTGATTCTACTATCCCTATTAATGCCATCTCCAATGTGTCAAGAGATAACCAAGTGTTAGTAACATCAACACTAGAAAATATACAAGAAGAAATAAATGCTAATCCACTTGAGATGCCTGTTGTATTTTTAATCGGCGTTAAACCTATTTAAAATATATGAAAAAAGGAATATTACTTTGTGGACACGGCAGTCGAACTAAATCGGGAACGGATTCATTCAAGGAGCTGATAGAAAAACTGAAAGATCGGTACTCAGATTATGAGGTAGATTATGGTTTTCTAGAGTTTAACCATCCATTATATGAAGCAGCAGTTGAAAGAATGTATGAGAAAGGGGTAAGGGAGATATATGCTTTACCAGTTATTTTATTTGCAGGTTCTCATGCTAAAAATGACATTCCTTATGAGTTAAATACAATTCAATCTTATTACTCGGATTTAACTATAAAAATGGGGA
>Ga0256824_10000734_pt1 | contig 12707 bp, 11 predicted proteins | sample CV67metaG_FD_191570 | JGI IMG/M metagenome (GOLD analysis project Ga0256824, IMG submission 191570) | Hydrothermal vent microbial communities from East Pacific Rise, Pacific Ocean - CV67 | ecosystem: Environmental > Aquatic > Marine > Hydrothermal vents | place: Pacific Ocean: East Pacific Rise...
GACCATAGTTGTCATTAACTTCTTTAAAATAGTCTAGGTCACACATAGCAAGAACAAAACTACTGTTAGTAGCTAGAGAGAGCTCATACTGACTCTCAAAAACATTTTTAAGTGCATGACGGTTAAGTGCACCTGTTAGTGTGTCTTTGGTTATTCTTTTGTTCATTAAAATATTGTCAACGAGTGCAAGTTCTGTTCCTAAACTTAGAGAGATTAACTCACATTTTTCAAGATATGTTATGAGAATATGATACTCATCCATAGCTATTTGTGAAAATATCTTTTTTGCAAATAGATGCAGATTTCGATGAAGATTATCTATTGACTTGTATTTAGAGTTGTTGAGTATTATCTGCTTTGCATCACTTTTGAGCCATGTTCCAAATTTACATAGAGTATGGTCTAGTTCAACAAATTTATTTTTATCTTCATCTCTAATCTTTTGAGCTAGATGAGTCAGCCAGATGAGATGAGACTCGTAGTGAGAGATGATATTTTTCTCAACTAAGTCCGAAAGAGAACTGATACGAACATTATTTAAAGAGATAAGCTTTTCAATATAATCATGAAGGTATATTTTTGCAACGCGATTATTTATAATAATAAAGAGTGAAAAGAGCTCAAGTATGTTGCCATTCTCTTTTGCCATTTTAGAGATGAGTATATTTTTGAGACCATAAATCTCATTTGTCATAATGACATAAGGAATGGAAATAGACATTTTATACTTTGCGAGTGCTTCAAATGAGCAAAGTAGGTTCTCTATTTCAAAAGGCTTGCTAAGAGTATCTATAATTCTCTTGTAGTAGGCCATTACTGTATCAAACTTCTCATCATCATAAGAGTTTATGCAGGCTGTATATCTATCTGTAAACTCATTAAAAAGAGAGTTGTTATCATCATTTAAAATAAGAGAAAAATCATGCATTATAAATCACTCTGTTTTAGTGTTAATCCTTTTAAGTGACTAACAGGATATGAGTATGCAACACCATCACCAGAACCATTAATATCAAGGTCATCCATAACTATTTTAATAATTTTATCGACATGTTTGGTTGGAGTTAAAAACATCAGGTTTGAATCAGTTGATTCGCTATGGAGTCTATTGTAAAAGTTACTCATCTCTTCAAGTCCCATACCGTGGGCGGTCATAATTGTAACACCTCTTGCACCAGCACTCTTCGCAGCAAGAAGAGCTTTTTCCTCTTTTTCATGAGGTACGATAACATGAACAGCAGAGAACTGCATATTGTAAGAGTGGTTTTGATCTGTTCCATATACACTTACGGTTGAGAGTCCCATATTTTCTACATCTTCAAGGGCATGACGAAGTTCTGCAATATGCTCTTCTTCGATTTCGTGAACACCTTTTACACCCATTCTCTCAGTAATAATACCATAGAGCATAACTGTCAACATAGGAAAGAGAGAAGCAAATGCGATAAGACCAAAACCATCAATAAGTGGGTCACGACCATCTATGTTCGTTGCAAGTCCAAGCCCAAGAGCGGCTACAAGAGGAACAGTAACGGTAGAAGTTGTAACCCCACCACTATCGTAAGCGATGGCTATAATATATTTTGGAGCCATAAATGTGAGGGCAACAACAAAAAGATATCCAGCCATAATGTAGTAAACAATCTCACCACCAACAACAATACGATAAGCTCCAAGGGAGATACCTATGGCCACTCCAAGCGCTACAAAAAGGCGCAGAACGAAGTCGTTTATTTTCCCATCACTAATCTCTTTCGCTTTTCTAGCAATAGCAGTTAAAGAAGGTTCAGCCATAGTAGTAGAAAAACCTATAAGAAAGCCAAAAGAGTAGATAATAAAGTTATTGTCATACTGTGTTAGTTCATAAGCCATAGTCTCACCAACAGAGAAGAGACCCATCTCTAAACCAACGATGAAAGCATCAAGCCCTAAAATAACAAGACCAAATCCTACAATAACCTCTTTTAAGTTATCGATAGGCTTTTTGAGAATAATATACTGGAAGAAAAGAATAACACCTAGTATAGGCACAACATCAATGACAACACTCAGTAACCCCATAAGGACATTGAGAATCTGAAAATCAAAAGAAGCCGCTGTCTTTGCCACTTCTACAACAGGAGCTATAATAGGTGCAACCGTAGCAACAGCATCTACAAACTGATAAACAAAGATTCCATAAAACTGAACAAAAATCATAGGTGTTAGTGAGGCAAATGCGATAAGACCAAAACCATCAAGAACAGGATTTCTTCCCTTTATGGTAGAAGCGAGTCCAATACCAAGAGCGGCAACAAGAGGAACCGTAACTGTTGAAGTTGTAACACCTCCAAGGTCATAAGCAAGTCCAACTATCTCTCTTGGAGCAAACGCGGTAGCAGCAACTACCATTACATAACCAGAGATGATGTAGTAATGTATAGGATGACCTTTTATAATCCTCCAAACACCAATAACTATGGCAAATCCAACAGAGAAAGCTACAACCATTCTTAGTGTTGTAGCATCAATCCGCCCAGAGCTTATAGCTGCAGCTTTTTGTGCAATTACTATGAGGGCAGGTTCGGCTACAGTAGTACCAAAACCTATCATAAAGGCAAAAATAACTATCCATTTTGTAGAGCCTTTTCTCGCAAAATCACTAGCTAAACCCTCTCCAACAGGAAAAATTCCGATTTCAAGACCTAAAAGGAAGACAGCAAGACCAACACCAACAATAGCGAGTCCAATAGTTGTGCTTAACCAGTTCTCAGGAACAGTTTGAATAATGGCGAGTTGAAAGAACATAATTACTAAAATAATAGGTAATAAGTCCCTAAACGACTCTTTTAAAAGTTTGAAAAATGATGCAAAACTAAGCATGTAAAAGCCTTATAAAAATAATAAATTGATTATATCTTTTTAAGCTGAATATCAGAGGGAAACAAACTCTTAAGTATTTTCTTGATACACTTCCATTCTTCAAATATGGTCGAGTGTCCGAGTGGCCGATGGTGCAACCTTGGAAAGGTTGTGTAGGTGCAAATCTACCGAGAGTTCGAATCTCTCCTCGACCACCATATTCTAGTTTTTTGACACCCTTTTTCATTTTAAGATTTCTCTTCATAGTCACCCAAGAAGTCACCCAAATCATCAAATATATCAATCGATCTATTTATTTTTTAAAAGATAATCTCCTTTTTGCTGTATTGAATACTAGTTATAGCTCAAGTATGAAAGTTATCTAAACATGAGTTTATTCTTTTTATTATGTTAAAATTATTGTTATGAATAATAAAAAAGAGATCTTAGATTTTCTACAAATCAACCATCAGTATATAATTGAAAAATATCATCTTACTAAGCTTGGTCTATTTGGATCATTTGCTAGAGATGAGCAAACCAGCAATAGTGATGTTGATTTGTTAATTGAGATTGAAGATGGGACTAAAAATATTCATGACCTCAAAGTATCTTTAAACAATTATTTATCTAAAGCATTTAACAGAAGTGTAGACTTGGCAAGAGAAAAATATCTAAAGCCATATGCCAAAGAACTTATATTGAAAGATACTATTTATGTCAAATAAGATAAAGTTTGACCTCTTATCATTAATTGAAGCGATAGATAAAATAGCACTTTACTCTCAAGATTTTCTAATGCTGATGATTTTTACCATGACTAAAAGAGCTTTGATGCATCAATGATGCAATTTGTAGTAATAGGTGAAGTTATCTCGAGATTAGATGAAAAATTTAAAAGTCAGCATAGTGCTATACCGTGGCAAAAGATCAAAGACTTTAGAAATATAATTGCCCATGATTATTTTGCTATTGATGCAGATGAGATTTGGGATATCATTCAAAATAAACTTTTACCATTAAAAACCGAGATTGAAGCACTAGTTCAAAATATTTAGATCTTATTTAAAAGTCACCCAAACCATCAAATATATCAATCGATTAACACTCTTTATATCTATCTAAGTTAATAGAGGATAAACTTTTATTTTGATTGACTGATGGTCGGTCATTTATTCTAAGGTGAAAATATGGCGATAATAGTAGATAAAGTACAGAAAAGAAAAGATATAGCACTTGCATGTAAGAATCTTTTTGTCAGCAAAGGTTTAAATACCTTAACAATAGCAGAGATAGCAAAAACTGCTGGAGTAGGTAAGGGTACTATATATGAGTATTTTAAGAACAAAGAAGAGATTGTTTTTGAGCTTGTAAATATACTAATGATGGAACACTCAAAGAAGTTGCAGGCTACTTTAAAAGAGCAAAACTCTATAAAAAATATGATTAAAAAGTTTTCAGAATTTTTTTATACAGATGAAAATTATGAGCTAAGAGCACTCTATAGAGAATTTATCTCTATCACTCTAGCTGATCAAAATAAAGAGATATTAGCCTTTCAAACAGAGTGTTTTAATAATTACTATCGCTGGTTTGAAGAAATATTTAAACGCGGTGTAGAAGAGGGCGAGCTTGTGCCTCAAACACTTGGTTTAGTTAAGGGAGTCTTTGTAACAACAGAAGGGATGTTTATAGCGAGTTTAACTACAAACTCTATTGAGAATCTTGGAAAAGATTTAAATGAGTTTATAGATAGTCTTTTTGAACTCATTGAGGTGAAAAAATGATAAAAATTTTACTAATAATTTTACCTTTTGTGCTAAATGCACAAAGTTTAAAATCTATTTTAGAGTATGCAACTAATAACAATCAACTAGTGGCTTCAAAAGAGTTTTCTCAAGAGTCAAAACAGAAAGAAGTTAACTCAAGAGAGAGTGCTTACTATCCAACTTTGGATATCGGAGCTTTTTATCAGAGTGTAGATGAACGAGATTTTATGCGTGCTGGAGATACTTATAGTGGTTTTGCAAAGCTAGGTTTTGATATTTACGATGGAGGAAGTAAGTCTGCACTCTTAGAGCAGAAGCAAAATGAGTATAAATCTACTTCCTCAGACTTAAGTGATGTCAAAAAAACAATTGCACTTCAAATTACGCAAAATTTCTTTGGTATTAAAAGTTTAGAAGCAGTTTATCTCTCACGTGAAGAGGCTCAAAAATCGCTAGAGGTTCAACTCAAGAGAATGACATCATTTTATGATGCTCAGTTAGCAACTAAAGATGATGTAGATAGACTTCAGTCCGCGTTTGATACAAATATATACGAGATGGAGTCCATAAAGTTACAGATTTTAACTCTGAAGTTAAATTTGCAACTGCAAGTGGGTAGAGAGATTTCATCTTTAGACAACTCTAGCTTTAGCGAAGATTTAGGGAATGAGATGGAGTTAGTTGATAGTATTAAATCCTTACAGCACTCCAGAGATGCACTTAGTAGTCTTTCGGAATCTGTAGATAGTGTCTATTATCCACAGATTAGAATAGAAGACACATATAGCCTATATGGATATGGCAACACAGATGCACTACACCCAGAGGGAGTAGACCAGCAAAATAAAATTATGCTGAGTGCAAATATGAGACTTTTTGATAATGCAACTATTAAAAATTCTAAACAAGCATTAGAGATAAATGCACAGGCTATTTCAAAAAATATTGAGTATAAAACATCAGAGCAGAAAATGCAGTACAAACTATCTTTAGCTACTATAAAAACGAGTAAAATAAAAATAAAAAGTGCTGAGTCTGCCTTAGTATCTGCTACATCCGCGTTTGATACCATAGAGAAAAAATATAGTGCTGGAATTGTTGACAATGTAGTCTATTTAGATGCTCTAGCTTCAAAAACAACTGCAGCATCTCTTTATGAAACATCACTCAATGATTTACAAGTTGCCTATGCCAAATATTACTACTACAGTGGAAAAAAAATAGAGGAGTTTTTAAGTGAATAAAATTATATTAGGACTAATTAGTTTTGTGTTTATGTTAAATGCAGGAGAAATATATGCTACATTTAATGTAGAAGCAGACAAGAAAGCCAAGTTAGCCTTTGATGCTAGTGGAATTACAAGAGTAGTGAATTATGAAATTGCGAACAGTGTCAATAAGGGAAAAATTCTTGCTTCATTAGAAAATTCTGACATGAAAGCCTCTTTAGAGACTGCAAAAACAGCTCTAAAGTTTGCAAAAAAAGATTATGAGAGACAGCTAAAGGTTAAAAACCTTATTGATGCGGGAAAGTTTGACCAGTATCTCTTTAAATATGAAAATGCGAAGAATCAAGTAGCATATGCCCAAGCTAAATATGATAAGACATTTTTAAGAGCACCTTTTGATGGTATTATATATGAAAAGGATATTGAAGTCGGTGATACAGTAAGTGGAATGATGCTCAAAACAGTTTTTAAAATTCAGAGTAAAAGTAAAAGAAAGCTAATTTTAGAGTTTGATCAAAAATATCATAGAGTAGTAAAAGTTGGACAGGTGTTTAAATATAGTGTTGATGGAGATAAAAAAGTCTACAAAGGTGTTATTTCAAAAATATATCCAAACGCGAACAGTTCAAACAGAAAGATTAAAGCTGAGGTAAAAGCTAAAGGTTTTGTTACAGGTCTCTTTGGTTCTGGTTATATTACGAGTTTAGAGAAGTAGCATGTATAAGTTAGCAATACAAAGACCAATAACATCACTAATGTATATGATAACGTTAGTTATCTTTGGACTTATGAGTTTTAAATCTATGCCATCCGCACTCTTTCCAAATATTGACTTTCCAATGGTCACAATTCAGACCGCTTATCCAGGGGCAGAGTCGGCAACTATAGAGTCTCAAGTAACGGATAAAATAGAAGAAGCAATCTCCAGAATTGGAGGAATTGACAGTATTACATCAACAAGTAGTGAAGGTATAAGTGTTGTTATAGTGAAGTTTCTTTTAGCAAGAGATATAGATGAAGCGACAAATGATGTTCGTGATAAGGTCTCTTCAGTTATTCTCCCTCGTGATGCAAAATCTCCTTTAGTGAGTAAGTTAGATATTGGAGGAGCAGCAATTATTAGTATCTTTTTAACTCCTAAAGAGGGTGACATTAAGTCGCTTATGCTTTTTGCAGATGAGAAGGTAAAGCCGAGTTTACAAAAAATAACAGGTGTTGGTGCAATTAATATTATTGGTTACAAAGATAGAGAGATAAAAATATATCCAAATCCAGAACTTTTAAATAAGTTTAATATTACAGTATCAGAGTTAAATAAGGCACTTAGTATTGAAAATGTGAAGATAGGTGGTGGTAAACTTATCTCCCAAACTAAAGAGTTCACTCTAAAAACAAAGGCAGATGCTCTCAGTGTAGATGAGCTTGAAAATATAATTATCAAAGATAACATTCGGTTAAAAGATATCGCACAAGTTAATGATACCCTTAGTGATGCTAAAAGTTACTCCGCGTTTAATGATGTAGAGGGAGTGATGCTAGAGGTACAGAAGATTTCAGGAGAGAACTCTATTGAGATAGTAGAGAGGGTAAAAAAGGCTTTTCCTGAACTTGAAAGATTAGCTGGTGATAAGTTTGATATAAAACTTTTAAAAGATACTAGCCCAAATATTATAAGTTCACTTGAACATGTGAAATTTGATCTTATATATGGTGCAATTTTAGCGATGGTCATTGTATTTGCTTTTTTAAGAAATATGACTATTACTCTTGTTTCAGCTCTCTCAATCCCTGCATCTATATTTGGAACTTTTGCTCTAATGGACTATATGGGTTTTGATTTAAATAAAATGACTCTTATCGGTCTTACTCTTGCTATAGGTATTATTATAGATGATGCCATTGTTGTTATAGAAAATATCTATAAAAAAATGGAAGAAGGAATGAGCAAGTTTGAAGCCTCTGTTGAGGGTACTAAAGAGATGGCATTTACAATAATGGCAATCTCGGCAATGCTCTTAGCTGTTTTTGTTCCTGTCTCTTTTATGGATGGAATTGTCGGTAAATTCTTTGAATCTTTTGCTATGACAGTTGGTTTTGCTGTTATCATTTCCTATACAATTGCTCTTAGTTTTATACCAAGCTTAAGTGCTAGAGTTTTAAATAAAGATGAGTCTTGGTTTTACAATCTTACTGAGTCTTTTTTTGTAGGTGTAGAAAACTTTTATGTGGCTATTTTAAGAGGGGTACTTCGTTTTAAATTTATAACACTTGTTTTAGTTCTTGTAATTTTCTTTGGTTCACTCTCGCTCTTTCCAAAAATTGGTATGGACTTTATTCCAAAAGAGGATATGGCAGAGTTTGAGATAAAATTAAAAGCAGATTCGAGTGTCTCACTAGAGGAGATGATTAGAAAATCTAAAGAGATACAAGAGTTAGTGAAAAAGAATGATAATGTCCTTTTTACAACCCTTAGTATCGGCTATAACACAGCACAAGAGAAAAACAAATCATTAATCTATGTGAAGCTTAATGAGAAGGGAGAGAGAGAGTTAAAGCAAGAAGAGATAATTCAAAAATTTAGAAAAAGACTTGAGAAAGTTAAAGAAGATATGATTATAACAGTAGCAGCTATACCAGCTATAAAAGGCTCGGGTGTCTCAGTGCCTTATCAAATTGTTCTCAAATCAGACTCTATCGAAGATCTTAAAGTAGCGACTCAAAACTTAACACAACACCTAGCCAAAAAAGAGGGTTTTGTAGATATTGACACAAATTTAGATGATGGAAAAGCTCAAATTGATATAAATATTAAAAGAGAAAATGCAAATCGTTTAGGTATAACAGCCTCACAAATATCATCAGCTATTGCTACCGCGTTTAGCTCAGACTTAGAGCTTTCATATTTTGAAGAGAATGGGAAACAGTATAACATTACATTAAGATTTAGTGATGAGAACAGAGCTGATTTAGAAGATATAAAACGTATTCAGCTTCGAGATAAAAATGGCAATCTTGTCTATTTAGATGGTCTAGTTGAGTTTACCAAAAGTGATGCTTTCTCTACAATAAATCACTTTGATAGACAGAGACAAGTAACCATATTTGCTGACCTTTTTGGACTAGATTTAGGTGGGGCTGTCTCGTATACAAGAGATTCACTTGAGGAGTTATTGCCAAAGAGTGTTACTTATAGATTTACAGGCTTTGCTGAAGAGATGGAAAAAACTGCAGCAGCTTTTGGTTCAGCTATAGGATTGAGTGTAGTGTTAATGTTTATAATCCTTGCTATACTCTATGAGTCTCTTATTCAGCCTATAATTATTATGATTGCACTTCCTTTGAGTATTATCGGTGTTATGTTAGCACTCTACTTGAGTGGTTTACAGTTTAGTCTTTTTGTAATGATAGGTTTTATGTTGCTCATGGGAATGGTTGGGAAAAACGCGGTTCTTTTGGTAGATTTTGCAAATGGTGCGATTGAAAAAGGAAAGAGTGCTGATGAAGCACTACTTGAAGCTGGTCAAAAACGTCTTCGTCCTATTTTGATGACAACGGTTGCTATGGTGTTTGCTATGATTCCTCTGGCTATTGGTGATGGTATAGGTAGTGAAATAAAAGCGCCGATGGCTATTTCAATTATTGGTGGATTACTAAGCTCTATGGTATTAACACTCTTGGTCGTTCCTGTTATATATAGAATGATAAGTCCCCTTGATAGATGGCTTAGAAAATTTTATGAGAGTGAAAAATTGGATATAATAAATAAAAAGTGATGTAAATGGATATAGTTTTACTTGTTAAGTCCGGAGTAGGACTACTTGTTATTTTAGCAATCTTGGTTTTTTTAATGATCTCTGTGCCAAAAAAGAAAAAAAAGAAAAAAGCTAAAGTAGTATCGGTAAGTACAAAATTAAATATAGATTTTAACCATCTACGAGCTATTATAAGAACTAAAAAATCAACGAGCATAGAGCTTAAAGAGGCTCTTGAGTTGATTTTAAAGTATCATGGGAAGATTCATCCAAGGTTAGGACTTCGGGCTCATCCTGATTTTGACATGTATATGGATATCATCTTACATATTTGTAGACATCCAAATACAAACAAAGACCTCATTTTAAACTTTGACAAAGAACTCGCTAGTAAAAATCCAGAGTATAAAGTAGAGATAAATGATTCTCTTACCAAAGGTTTAAACTCTAGAGGTTTCTAGAGTTTTAGAACTTATAACCACCAATTAAACGTAGTGAGTACGTATTTGGTTCATGGTCTACATCTACATGCTCATAGGTACCAGTGAAGTATGTTCCCGTTTTTTCTCCGTAACTTACTCTAATACCATTTAAAGCCATTCTATCTTGAGTTTGGCCATTAGCATTATGTGAATAACTTGAATCTAAATCAAAATATGTGTATCTGTATCCAGCCCATAAATTTTTGATACCAATTTTATCAAAGTTATAACCAATCTGTGCCTTATAAGAAGCCGCGTTTTGGAGACTACCTGCTTCAAAAAAGTGAAAAATCATACCATTAGCAAAGTATGGATACCCACCAAATGCACCAAGGGTAGCCCCTTGTCCTTCGCCATCTGTGTATTTGGAAATACCAGTTGCAAAGTTAAGACCATTATCAAAAGTTCCATCAAATCTTGCAGAGAATAGAGAGTAGTCAATAGCAGTGTACTTATTTCCCCCGACCTCTTTAAAGTTTATAATCTGTGCTCCAGCATCATAACTGAAAGATCCGATATTTGAAGTGTAGTCATACTGAAGAAAAAGAGTATTATAAAGATCAAAGGCATAGTAGTTCCATACTTGAAAATTATGCTTTTCATTGTCATTATATTCAAAAGAACCAAACGCGATACCGCCTTGAGCATTTTTTTTGTCTCTGGAATCTACAAAAGAAGCATCAGCCATAGAGTGAAACTCTGTACCATTTGCTCCACTATCCCAAACTCCAGACATTTTGTTAAAGTAACCTAAGTTAACAGTGATGTTTTCTAGGCTCTTGTTTGCATAGTAGGCAAGCTCAAAAGAGTTTGCAAGCATATACCAGTCATCAGCATCAATCATAGGTGTAGTTAACTCTTCTCTACCAACAAGAAGTTTATTTTTCCCATCATTAAATGATAAATATCCCTCTTGGAGAATAATAAAGGATTTTTTCTCATTTGGATCAAAGACAAAGTTTCTTTTCTCATACTTTTCATCATTTATACCAAAGTCTGTCGCCCCTGCAATAGTAACTTTAGCACGAATTCTACTGCTTTTTGGACTGATGATGGAAAGTTTAGGTATTACATAGGCACCATGAGAATCTATATGCCCTTGGTTTCTATTTGGATGTGTTGCAGTTCCATTACTCAATGGAGGATTTTTATAATCATACTCAAGCCAACCAGCACGAATATCACCCATAAATTGCCAGCCATCAACTATCTCTATTCCTTGCTCTTTTTTTACAGTTTTCTCATAGGTATGGTCTTCTGAAAGACTTTCTGTAAGTGAACTTCCAGCAAATAAGCTAGAAGAGATTAAAAATGAAGATGCAATAGTGCTGATTATTAATTTTTTCATCTTCTACCCCTTACTGCGCATACGGATTAAGGTGTAATTCTTTGATAATATACTTCGCTGCAAGTTGTGCACGAACAGAGTTTCCATATTTATCAAGTGGTGGTGAAACGATACCTATACCAAACTTACCTGGAATAATTGCAAGAATTCCTCCACCAACACCAGATTTTGCAGGAGCACCTGTATCGTATAACCAATCTCCAGCATTATCATAAAGTCCGGCAGTTGCCATAATTGCCATAATTTTTGGAGTATATTTAGAAGTGATTACTTGTGTATTTGTTACAGGATTTTTACCATGGTTTGCTAGAGTTGCTGCCATAACAGCTAAATCTTTAGAGTTAACATTTAAAGAGCACTGTTTTGTATAAACTGTAGTCGCTTCAAGTGGCTCACTTCCCATTCTTCCATAAGCATCAAGAATTTTACTGATAGCTTGATTGCGTTTGTTGTCATTTACTTCTGAAGTATAAACAGGCTCATTAAGTGTAAGGTTACGACCAGCATAAGCTGACATATTCGCTTTTATTTTTATCCATCTCTCTTTAGAGTCTTTTGCATTTACCCACGATGTTGATTGGATTGCCCCCGCGTTTACAAAAGGATTTAAAGCACTTCCCCCGTGCTGTTCTATTGCTATTATAGAGTTAAACGCGGCACCTGTTGCATTTACACCAATTTTTTCTTGAACAAACTTAGCACCATGTTCACTCATCACAAGAGCTGCCGTAAAGACTTTAGAAATACTTTGAATACTAACAACTTTTTGAGTGTCCCCATACTCATAAACAGTACCATCCATATCTACAAAAGTAATCCCAAAAATAGTCGAATCGACAATATCTAAGGCTTTAATATAGTCGGCATTTTTACCACCCATATCACCTCTATATTTTTCATAGGCCTCTTTGAGAACGCGGTTTATCTCTTTTTTATTTAACTCTTGAGCGAGAAGGCTTGTCGTGAGTGTAGAGAGAAGAAATAGAGCGAGTGTAACTTTAAATAATTGAACCATTTTGTATCCTTTAAGTTTAGTTGATGCTGTCTGTAACAGGACCCTGAACACAGTTAATGTGCTTAGCCTGTAGTGTTGTAAGCTGCTCTTGTGTTTTCACAAAAGTAGCGACTATTTCAATTCCTAAAGAGTCTGTCATTACTTGAATAGCATCCATAGAATCTTCTGACTGATCAAGTAAAAATGCACAGTCAGCTTTTAGAAACTTAGGATTCAATTCTTTAAGGTATCTAAAATCGTTTGACTCTCCGCTGAAAGTGTTAATTCCAAA
>Ga0256824_10000735_pt1 | contig 12698 bp, 13 predicted proteins | sample CV67metaG_FD_191570 | JGI IMG/M metagenome (GOLD analysis project Ga0256824, IMG submission 191570) | Hydrothermal vent microbial communities from East Pacific Rise, Pacific Ocean - CV67 | ecosystem: Environmental > Aquatic > Marine > Hydrothermal vents | place: Pacific Ocean: East Pacific Rise...
AACTGGCAAAAGAGAGCGGGAAAAAAGTTTTTTTACATTTGATCACTGACGGAAGAGATGTAAGTCCTACTTCGGCAAAAACATATATAGAAGAAATTGAAAAAATATGTGATGAAGATATATCTATCGCAACGATCGGTGGCCGTTTTTATACGATGGATAGAGATAACCGCTGGGAGAGAGTGGAAAAAGGATACAGAGCAATAGCTGAAGCTACTCCTTCTACAACATTGACTCCAAGTGTTTATATTGATGAGAGTTATGCAAAAAATGAGACGGATGAATTTGTAGAACCTGTAGCATTTAATGGCTATGAAGGTTTGAAGGAAGATGATGTTGTCATTATGACCAATTTCCGTTCAGACAGGGTAAGAGAAATTACTGCTGCATTGGGTGATGAGAATTTTGATGAATTTGCATGTAAATATATCTCCCTTTACATTGCAACGATGACACAGTATGACGCAAGTTTTCCCTACCCGGTACTTTTCCCTAAAAAAGCACCTGAAAATACTTTGGCAGAAGTCATAAGTCGTGCCGGTTTGAAGCAATTGCATACAGCTGAGACAGAAAAATATGCCCATGTGACTTTTTTCATGAATGGTGGAATAGAAGAACCCATGGTTGGTGAAAGCCGTGTACTTATTCCCTCTCCGGATGTAAAAACCTATGACATGAAACCGGAAATGTCTGCGCCTGAAGTGGGAAAAGCTGTACGTACAGCGATGGATGAAAGTTATGATTTTATTGTTGTGAATTTTGCCAATGGTGATATGGTAGGACATACGGGTAATTATGAGGCAGCACGTCTTGCCGTAAATGCTGTAGATACTGAACTTGGAAAGATCATTGAAAAAGCAAAAGAGGATGATTATGCCATTGTTTTGACATCAGATCATGGAAATTGTGAAGAGATGAAAGACAGTGAAGGGCATGTACTGACAAACCATACAGTAGGTGAAGTTTGGTGTTTTGTGCTAGCTGAAGGTGTTAGCAAAGTAAAAGAAGGGTGTGGACTGAATAATGTTGCACCTACTGTGCTAAAACTGATGGGACTTGAAATACCTGCAGAGATGGATGAAGCATTGATCTAGAAGCCGACAGGCTTTCTAGCAAGAAGCAAAAAGTGCTTCTTTGATCTTTTCAAACTCTTTATAGTCTTCAGGCGTGATCGTATCTGAATAGATAATATGATTGATTTGCTCCATAACATGCATTTTACTTAACTTATCATCGCATAAGGCATCATTAATAATAGCAATGTGCTCATCAAGGTCATACTCTTCATTCATAGTTTGTTTTAAAAATGTTTTTGCTTCCTCCTCGTTACAATCAAAACTTGTACCCATAAGCTGACAAAAAAGAGGTGCACCTTTTTCTACATTTCTGTTATCTATTTTGATGATATGTGCCAATAATGTAGCTACTGATTTTTTAATTTTCTTTTCCATATCTATCCTTTTCTGCTATTGTACCATAAAAAAATGGTACAATTTTACTAAATAAACACTTTGTGTATCTATTGTTATTCGGAGAGTTAAAAATAATAAAGGTTAAAGATGAAATTTTCAGGATCTAATGTACTTGTAACAGGTGCAAGCAGGGGAATAGGTGCGCAAATTGCAAAAACACTGGCGTCTATGGGGTTAAAAGTATGGATTAACTACAGATCTGGTGAAGCTGAAGCTTCTGCGGTAAAAGCAGAAATAGAAGCTGCCGGCGGCAAAGCAGAGGTCATAGGTTTTGATGTAAGTAATGAAGAGGCATTTGTAGGAGCCATAAAGTCTATTGTGGAGGCAGACGGCGAACTCTCTTACCTTGTAAATAATGCCGGGATTACTAAGGATAAACTTGCAATGCGTATGAAAACAGATGATTTTATGTCAGTTATTGAAGCAAATTTAAAATCAACTTTTATCGGTTGTCGTGAAGCGGTAAAAGTAATGGGTAAAAAACGTTTTGGTTCTGTGGTGAATATTGCGTCTATTGTAGGTGAAACAGGTAATGCCGGTCAAACCAACTATGCGGCATCTAAAGGTGGAACCATAGCGATGACAAAGAGTTTTGCTATGGAAGCAGCTCCCAGAAACATCCGTTACAATAACATTACCCCGGGTTTCATAGCGACTGAAATGACAAATGTACTTAAAGATGAGGTAAAAGATGCTTTCACTGCTAAAATACCACTGTCAAGATTTGGTGAGCCAAGTGAAGTAGCAGAAGCTGTAGCCTTTTTACTTTCTGATCATGCATCATACATTACGGGTGAAACACTTAAAGTAAATGGCGGAATGTTTATGTAAGTAGGGGGCTGCTGAAGGCTCAACTACTTTTGCAAAAATCTTCTTTTAATAAAATACCACAATAAGAACAGTATCGCAGCTGTAGAAAGTACGGTAATAAGTGTATCGCTGTAGACAATCAAAGTTGCTTCAAAATTTTTGATAAAATAGGTCCATAATATGATAGCCATAAGTGTACTGAAGAGTACAACAATAAGTGTTATAAAGTGTGATAGTCCCATAAGATAGCCTACAAAGCTTCCTACCACCGGTCCCGTCATTGCAAAAGGAGTGAGTACGAAGAAAACCAGTCCTATGATGCCATATTTTTTGATAAGGGGCTGGTATTCCTCTGCACTTTCCTGAGAACGTTTGAGAAAATCATTCAAAGGTGCATAGGTGACAATATGCAGACTTTTCCAACTTAGAACAAAGAGTGGATAGAAGATCAAGACCATGATCGACTCAATAAAAAGATTAAAAGCGATAAGCAGTGTCGTATCCATCTGAGAAGAGATGCCTATGGAGAGACCTGCCATTCTGCCAAAGATGATATTTGAGGCGGTCATACCTAAAAGTATATTGAATTCATCAGGATGAAAGTAGGCACTCAGTGCCAGAAGGAATAAAAAAATTACAAGTAAAAAAAGTCCAAAGCTCAATATTCGACTTTCTGAGTGTTTTAAAAATAAATGTTCGTTTTTCAAAAGTCTACCTTGCATAAAATTCAGTGAAGATTATACCATGATAAATAATTTTGAGGTATAATGATTGTTATGTGGGCATCTCTAATAACCCTATATGTTCATAACATCACTAGCTTTTGTCTAGGCTAGGCACTCTTTTGAAGTCCTAGCCGTAGCTAAGTCAAAAAAGAGTAACAACGCATAGGCGAAAGCTAGTGATGCCCATAGGGTGGGCTTTGCAAACGTAATCTCTCATAAGATACTTACTTCATCTTAGCTATGGCTAGGACTTGAAAGTCTCTTACAAAATCTTACATTTGCAAAACCCATTATGAACGTATAGGGTTATTAGATGTGCCCATATTTTAAAAAAAGGAAAAATGTTGGTACGTATACTTCTTTTGGAAGATGACAAGCTATTTAACGAGACATTGCAGGATTTTTTGGAAGAAGAGGGATTTTCTCTTGATACTGCACTGGATCCGTACTCAGCACTTGAACTTACGTATGAAAGTAATTATGACCTTTATCTTTTTGACGTAAACCTTCCTTATGAGAGTGGTTTCGACCTGCTTAATAAACTTCGTCAAAGTGGCGATGTAACGCCTACTATTTTTTTAACATCAAGAGATGACAAAGCTTCATTGACTCAGGGGTTTGAGACAGGAGCTGATGATTATATGAAAAAACCTATCGATCTGGATGAACTTCTGCTTCGCATTCAAGCTTTACTGCGCAGGCAGGTAAGAAAAGAGAGAATGACTATTGGTGAATATAGTCTTGATATGGTTGGCAAAACGCTATTTAATAATAATGAAGAGCTCGATGTGACTAAAAAAGCAGTTGAACTTTTAGTTTTACTGGTGCAGGCAGATGGAGAAGTCGTAAGTAGCGACACGATCAAGAACAGACTTTGGGCAGCAGGGCAAAATGCAAGTGATGGGTCATTGCGAGTTTACATAACCCAACTCAAAAAGTACTTTCCTGATGCTATTGTCAATGTACGTGGTGTAGGCTATAGATGGTTAGTATAAAGAAGAGAACTTTTTTTGCGACTTTGGGGTATTTTTCAAGTGTAACCATACTTTTAAGTTTTATTTACTGGTTTTTAAAGAATGAAGGTTTTTCTGAAAAAAACTTTTTAATTGCTTCTGTCATGGTCTTAATTTTGGCAGCAGGCTGGGGATATATTATTACTACGCATCTGCTTGCCCCAAAAGCAGAGCTTGATGCAAATCTCTCACAACTCAGTTCAGAAATATTGCATGAACTTAACATACCGCTCTCTACAATAAAAGCCAACACAACACTGCTTAAAAAACGTAGTGAAGATGAAAAAAGTATGAAGCGTCTGGAACGTATAGAAGCATCTTCTCTTAGACTTGAAAGACTCTATAAGGAGTTGGTGTACAGTATTAACAAAGAAATAAATCCAGTAGAAAAAGAGTTGTTTTCTTTAAAAAAATTACTTCATGAGCGTATAGAAGTTTTTAAAGCGTTTGAGAGAAACAGTTTTTCTTTAAGGATGGAAGACATTCAACTCAAAGCAGATAAGATCGGTTTTGAAAAAACAGTAGATAATTTACTCATGAATGCGATGAAGTATTCAGATAAAGGATCTCTGATTGATGTTACAGTACAACATAATATTCTTACTATTGCAGATAAAGGCATAGGAATGGATGAAACACAGTTGCTCAAAGTGTATGAGCGTTATTATCAGGCTGACAGTAAATTAAAGGGTGAAGGTATAGGTCTGGCTTTAGTGAAAGCGTATTGTGATGAATCAGGTATAGATATTGATATCAAATCTAAAAAAGAGCAAGGAACATCCGTTATTTTAACTTTGGATAAACTGGTACTACTTTAGTTGTCAATTGTTAAATTAGTGTTAAGTTCTTGATGCAAATCAAGCAAACCCCCCGTTTATTTTAGTTATAATTGAGACAGTTTGATGATAGTAATAAGTTTTAATTATTACTGTAGACATTAAACGAGCTTTGATTCAGAGTAAGGTTCTTACTTAGAATTTGGTTCTAAAATTTTTGGAGGAGAGAAAATGGATTACAAGTTAAATAAACTTTCATCCCTTTTTCTAGGTTCTGCAATCGCTGCTTCAACAGCGTTTGGTTCAGGTGCACTGGAAAAAGTAATGAAAGATAGAGGCTTAACGGAAACAGATGTTATTCGTGCAGCCAAGACATATAACCCGACTGGCGGGAGAAATGAATTTATCGTATTCAGTTCTGGAGGGCAGTCTGGTCAAATGATCGTATATGGTGTACCGTCTATGAGAATTTTGAAGTACATTGCTGTATTTACACCGGAGCCTTGGCAGGGGTATGGGTATGATGAAGACAGTAAAAAAGTACTTCGTCAAGGTAATATTAGAGGAAGAGAGATCAATTGGGGAGATACACACCACCCGGGACTTTCTGAAACTGACGGTAAATACGATGGTAAGTGGTTGGTGATTAATGATAAAGCCAATCCTCGTGTTGCTGTTATTGACCTGGAAGATTTTGAAACTAAGCAGATCGTGGTTAACCCGGTATTTAAATCTGAGCATGGTGGAGCATTTTTTACACCAAACTCTGAATATATATTGGAAGCGTGTCAGTATGCTGCGCCGTTTGACAACAATTATCACCCGATCGAAGAGTATAAAGAGACATACCGTGGAGGTGTGACACTTTGGAAATTTGATCATGAGAAAGGTCGTATTAATGAGAAGGACTCGTTTGTACTAGAATTGCCACCGTATATGCAGGATCTTTCTGATGCAGGTAAAGGTGCTTCGTACGGTTGGGGCTTTACAAACTCATTTAATACGGAAATGTATACAGGTGGGATCGAAGTAGGTATGCCGCCAAATGAAGCAGGTATGTCAAGAAATGACACTGACTTCTTACATGTGTATAACTGGAAAAAGTTGGCTGAAGTAGCCAAAGATCCTAAAAATGTAAAAGTAGTGAATGGTATCAGAGTGATCCCTATGGATGTTGCAGTGAAAAATGATGCACTATTCTTGATCCCTGAGCCGAAGTCACCACACGGTGTTGATGTCTCTCCAGACGGTGAGTACATTACAGTTTGTGGTAAGCTTGATACACATGCTTCTGTCTATAAATGGTCTAAGATCAAGAAGTTGATCGCTGACAAAAAATATGCAGGGAAAGACCCGTATGGTATACCAATTCTTGATATGAAAGAATCTTTACACGGACAGGTTGAGTTGGGTCTCGGGCCATTACATAATCAGTATTCAAATGTAGATGGTGAGATCTATACGTCATTGTATGTTGATTCTCAGATCGTGAAGTGGAATTATAAAACACTTAAAGTGATCGACAAAGAGAATGTACACTATAACGTTGGACACCTTTGTGGTATGGAAGGTAAATCAGCTGATCCTCAAGGTAAATATATTATTTCTTTAAATAAATTGACCATTGACAGATTTGATCCAGTTGGACCATTGCATCCGCAAAACCACCAGCTTATCGATATTTCCGGTAAAAAAATGGATCTACTTGTAGATATGCCATTGCCATTGGGTGAACCTCACCAGGCAGTAGCGATCAGAGCGAGTAAATTGCACCCACATGTAAGATATAAAATGGGTACAAACACGAAAACAGGTGAGCAGCATGTCGGTAAGACGCTTGCAGGTCAAGAAAAGATCGTAAGAGAAGGTAACAAAGTTAAAGTGTATGCGACCATGGTAAGATCTCACATTAACCCTGAGAGAATCACGGTAAACAAAGGTGATGAAGTAACTATTTATTTAACAAACCTTGAACGAGCACAAGATGAGACACACGGATTTACAGTGGATCACTTTGATATTCACGCATCACTTGAGCCTGGTGAAACTGCAGAAGTAAAATTCATTGCAGATATTGAAGGGGTATTCCCTTACTACTGTACAGAATTCTGTTCTGCGCTTCACTTGGAAATGATGGGTTACCTTATGGTTAAAGATCCAAATAAAAAATATGTGTCTGCACAAAAACTTAAAATGAAAACAATGACTCCAGAGCAATTGAAAGCTGAATATGACAAAACAGTGGCGGTCAATGATGCTACTGATGCGGTTATTCAGTCTGTTGTGAAGTTCCTGAAAGACAATAAGTTTGGTGACCATAAAGTGGTTGCTGATCTAGTGGATGATGCATTTGCACAGTATGGACAGATCAAAGAGCAAAAAGAGAAAGCAAATGCTGCAGTGAAAGCTGGAGACATGGAAAAAGCGATCCTTTTTGAAAATATGATCTGGCAGCTTATGGTGAAGACAGCAGATGTTGGAATCAGAGCGAAAGACACATTGGTAAGTCTTATTGCAACGAAAAAATCTCCGGAAGCAGAGCGTGGTGCAAGTACCTTTGATGAAGGTGGTTGTTCAGGATGTCACGTTGTAGGTAAAGTATCTTCAGGTCCAGACTTGACAGGTGTACTACAGAGACATGAAAATGCTGAGAAATGGGTTTCTGATTTCATTAAAGAGCCATCAAAAATGTATTCTGATCCATATGTAAAAGGTATGATTGACTACTTCAATCTTAAAATGCCTAACCAACATATGAGTGATGATGAGATCAAAGATCTTATTGAATACTTTAAATGGATTGATGAGAACGCGAATCTCTTCTAGCATCTACTACCAAAGGCTTTTTTGCCTTTGGTAGCTATTACTACTCCCTCCCACACATATAATCTAAAGTTATTATAATTATAATATATTTTTAAAAATTGATTTCTGTCAACTTCTTTTTTATACTCTTTAGCTATAATCATTTCAGTTTACAAAATAAGGAGAAAATATGCATCCAAGTTTTATGAAAGCAAAGATATTTGCCGGATTGGCACTCATTATCTTGACTATCGCTTTTACATTTCCCATGGTCACTTTTCAGGGAACCATGAATAAGATCGAAGCAGGGAAAACAGAAGAAATCTCACCTCTTGCCGTGAAAGTATGGAATCTTTATAATCAGGGACGTTACAAGAGTGTGACTACACCCAAAGAAGCACATAATGATCTACTGAAGATGATCGATACATCCTCTGAGATCGGTGTAGCATCTATGCCAATATGGGCAGTTTCCCTGGAAGCTCCAAATTATCCAAAAGAGGCTTTTCCTGAAGGTATTCCTGTCTTTTTCCATTTTGACGGATACAGTGGAGAAGTACATGAAATGAATACGATCAATCACTATGTAGGTATGGATCCTATGTGGATAGGAGGTCACTTTGAACGTGCTATCGGACCTTATGCATTGCTGCTTTTGACCTTGATAATGATCTTGTTCATTGCATATGATTCAAAGATCCTCAATCTGTTAATGTTAATACCGGTCTCTTTACCACTGCTTTTCATTATGGATTACTCCTATTGGCTTTACTGGTTTGGGCATAACCTGCATGACTGGGGTGCCTTCAAAATTAAACCGTTCATGCCAACCGTATTTGGTGATGGAAAGATCGCACAGTTTACCACACATTCATATCCGACAATAGGATTTTACCTTTTGGTAGCGATTTCACTTTTAAGTCTGCTGGCTTTCTTTGCCAAGCAAAAAGCGATGAAAGAAACAGAGGTTTAAAAAGTTGATTAAACTAGGAATTGCTGTGTTGGCACTGTTAAGTTCTTTGAATGCTTCGGTACTTCAAGACGCTATAGACAAAGCACCTAGTGGTTCTATTCTCAAACTTCCTGCTGGTATTTATAAAGGCAATATAGTCATTAATAAACCCATTACTATTGTAGGAAAAGAAGATGGAGTGGTCATTGACGGTGAAGGAAGTGGTACTGTGATTACTGCAAAAGGTTCATTCATCACCCTTAAAAATCTGAAAATCGTAGGTTCAGGTGATAGGCATGAAAAACTGGATGCCGCGATTAAAATGATGGAAGGTGCACAGTGTGAGATCTCTCATTGTGTGATCGATGATTGTCTTTTTGGTATCGACCTGCAAATGATCAGTAACTCTATTATTTCACATAACACGATCACATCAAAAGACTTTGAACTTGGTCTGCGCGGAGATGGCCTGAGACTCTGGTATAGCAATGACAATATTGTGAAAAAAAATGCTTTAGTTAAATCAAGAGATATGGTAGTATGGTATTCTCATGGAAATCAGATCATAGAAAACTCCGGTGAGCATTGCCGTTATTCATTGCATTTTATGTATGCAGGAAAAAACCTGGTGAAAAATAATCACTACCAGTACAATTCGGTAGGGATCTTTTTTATGTATTCACAAGACACTATTGCAGAAGGTAACGTGATTAAAAGTTCTCAGGGTGCAACGGGTATGGGTATTGGTTTGAAAGATGTTTCCAATTTCAAACTTCTTAACAATACGGTACTTTATAATGCACAGGGGCTTTATATTGATAGATCACCTTTTGAACCGGGGACACATAACTGGATCGAAGGCAATCACATTATCTATAATGCAGAAGCTTTGCATTTCCATTCTTTGAGTGAAAACAATATTATCAAGGACAATATGATCATGGGTAATATTGAAGATATTGTTAACGACAGTCGCGGATCAAAAACAAATGAAAATGAAATCGCAGGGAATTACTGGGATAAATATGAAGGCTTTGACAGCAATGGTGATAATATCGGGGATACGCCGCATAAAGTGTATCAGTATGCAGATCAGCTTTGGGTGTATAACAGGGATGTCAAGTTCTTTTATGCATCACCCGTGATATCGTTGTTGAATTTTCTGGCAAAACTGGCACCTTTTACAAAGCCGTTATTCCTCATGGAAGATCCAGTACCTAAAGTGAAAATAGAACAACATAGTATGAAAGGATAACAGATGGCAAAGATAGAAACCGAGAGAAGGGAATTTATTAAATACTCAACTTTGGGTATTTTGGGTGCTGTATTGGCAGGCGGATTTGTTTTTTCACCTATGGCCGTGAAAGCGGAGAACAGACTTCGTCCCCCAGGTGCAGTATCTGAGAGAGAGTTCCTGGCACTTTGTATCAAGTGTGGGCAATGTCTGCAGGTTTGCCCTTACCACTCGATCAAGTTGACCGATATTGGTTATGGACATGGTGTCGGTACACCGTATATTGATGCCAACGAACGAGGGTGTTATGCCTGTAATGCTGTTCCCTGTGTACTTGCCTGCCCAAGCGGTGCATTGGATCATGGTACGGAAAAAGCAGAAGATATCAAGATGGGAATCGCAGTGCTTGAATTCCCGAATACTTGTTTGGGAATCTCAAAAGAGCCTGTACCTCAAGGGTATAATCAAAAAATGCATGATTTTATAGACGGTACAAGAAATGTCACTGATCTAGAGATGAAATTGCTTGAAAAATTTGATCAGTATGAAGGCAAGGCATGTACACTTTGTGCAGATATTTGTCCTGTACCAAATCCTTTAAGTGCCATTGCCATGGTACCGGACAGTAAAGGTGGACGTAAACCAGAGATATATGATGGATGTATTGGTTGCGGTGCCTGTCAGGAAGTGTGTCCGACAGCAGTGCCTTCGATCGTTGTGAAACCAAGAGTGACTTATGAACAATTTTATAAAAGTTAGGAAAAATAATGATACATAAATATACAAAATTCTCTCTGTTGGCTTCAGGTTTGATCCTATTGCTATTTTTAACAGGATGTGGAGAAGAGAAAAAACAAGAGTCTACCTCAATAACCAATGAAGTAGCTCAGGCATCTAAGATCGAAGTCGTTGCAAATGACAATGCAAAAGAGATCAAAGTAAAAGAAAAAAGTGTCGATAAAAATCAAAGTAAATCATATTATTATGACTACAACATCAAAAGTGAATATGACCCTAATGCACAGCCTAAAAATAAAGATGCTTCAGTAAGAACCAGACCGAGAACACAGATAGATGCGAATATTCATGTACGCAGTCCGTATGAAAAGGTACAGGTATCGATGATGGTACAAAAGTTAAGCAAGACATTCAGGGTCAAGTGTTCAGCTTGTCATGATGATTATGCCAATGGTATTATCGGTCCTTCTTTATTGGCAAGGGATTCAGATTATATTTTTAATAAAATCGCAGATTTTAAAACAGGTAAAAAGTCAAATCCGCTTATGGATGATTTGATCAAGATGATGAGTGAAGAGGAGATCCGTACTTTGGCAGATGAGATTTATCTCTTTAATCAGGAAATTAAAAAAATGAGGGAGAAAAAGTAATGAAGAATACAATCGTAGGTGTTTTAGTACTTCTTGTTTTAGGTGTTGCGGGCTGGGTAGCCTCTAACGGTGGTGCCTACAATGGTGGAGAGCATGGAAAAGTTATTGCAAATATCGGTAATAAAGGTAATGCAAAAACGGTAGCAACAGAAGAGAAAGATGATAGACAAAAAGAGGATGATAAACTCAATGCACTGAGAGATAAAGCAGGAAATGCAGGTGCATTTGAAGTTTCCCAAGCCTATAAAAGCAAATGTGCTTCTTGTCACGGAGTGAATGGTTCAGGTTTCCAAAATGGAAAACCAATGATGGGACCTAAGCTTTTTGGTCAGTCAGCAGATGAGATTTTCCATAAATTGGTTGAGTTTAAATCTGGTAGAAAAGAGAATGTCGTTATGAAAGGGCTTTTAATGCATCTTGAAGAAGCAGATCTAAGAACTTTTGCAGATGAGATAGGTGAATTTTCGGCAAGAGCTGCAGCGGCTAAACAATGATCGCAGCACAGTGGTAAAATAGTAATCGTACCTAAAAAGGGAGTATTGTATGGATAAGTATAACAATAGAGAGACCATAAAGAACAGTACGTTCTGGTCTACATTTATCAGCACCACAAGAGAGGGTAAAAAGTTTTTATCGTATCGGTCCAAGCGATGGATCTTGGTAGTTGCCATACACTTACTCTTTTTCTTGTCTTTTTTTATAGATATACAAACACTTGAAGGGACTTTAAGCGGTTCTCGTTTTTTCGGTTTCCATTTGATCGATCCGTTCACTACAGCAGAAATGTTTTTAGCTGAACATCATATGCATATCAATATGATCATTGGTACCTCTACGATCATACTCTTCTATCTTTTAGTAGGAGGACGAAGTTATTGTGCCTGGGTCTGCCCTTACGGTATTCTTTCCGAGATTGGTGAAAAATGGCATAATACACTGGTAAAAAAGAAGATCATTAAAAGCAGAAAGTTTGATCATCGTGTACGTTATATTTTTTGGGCTATCTTCTTAATTCTGGCCTTTACTTCAGGGTATATGGTTTTTGAAACCTTTAATGTGGTAGGTATATTAAGCCGTGCCATTGCATACGGCTGGTCACTGGCACTGATCTGGGTACTTTTGGTACTGGCACTTGAAGTCTTTTTCTCACGTCGTGCCTGGTGTACCTATATCTGCCCTATCGGTACGACGTATGGCATGATAGGAAAAGCATCAGCTCTCAGAATAGAGTGGAATGACAATTGTGACAGTTGTATGGTTTGTCATGATGTCTGTTTTGAAAATCAGGTTCTGGAGATTACCAAAGCAAAATATAAAAAACAAATTGATGAAAAAGAGATAAAAACAGCATATATTACGGGTGCAGACTGTACACTATGCGGAAGATGTATCGATGTATGTCATGAAGATGCATTGAAATTTGATTTTAGGTTAAAAAGCTTGGTATAAATGATAAAAATTAATGATTTATGTAAAATATTTGAAAAAACACTCTCCTTGGACCATGTCACATTGGATTTTAG
>Ga0256824_10000736_pt1 | contig 12690 bp, 14 predicted proteins | sample CV67metaG_FD_191570 | JGI IMG/M metagenome (GOLD analysis project Ga0256824, IMG submission 191570) | Hydrothermal vent microbial communities from East Pacific Rise, Pacific Ocean - CV67 | ecosystem: Environmental > Aquatic > Marine > Hydrothermal vents | place: Pacific Ocean: East Pacific Rise...
GTATAATGTTGTGTTCTAGTGTTTTTCCAAAACCAATACCAACGTCAATTATAATGTTTCTTCTCTCTAACCCTAACGCTTCACATTTAGCTATACGCTCTTCAAAGAACTGACTTACCTCTACCATGACATCTTCATAAGTAGGATTTTTCTGCATAGTTTGTGGTGTACCTTGCATATGCATGATGCAAAGTTTGGCATCATATTCTACGGCTAGTTTAATGATGGCTTCATCACTAGCACCTGTAATATCATTGACAAGTGTAAACCCAGACTTTAGAGCATACTCTACTACCGATGATGTGTAGCTATCTACAGAAAAAATGGCTTGTTCATAGAGCTTTTCAGAAGCGATGGCATCACAGATAGGTTGCATACGCTCGAGTTCGATAAGCTCACTCACAGACTCTGCGTTAGGGCGAGATGATACTGCACCGATGTCTATAATGTCTGCTCCCTCAGCTATCATCTTCTTTATCTGAGAGATAGCATCTTCTTTTTGAAAACGACTCCCCTCAAAAAAGCTGTCATCATTGGCATTAATCACACCCATAATTTGTGTAGGGTTATTTTTAATCTCTAGGAATTTTTTGAGTTCTGTTGCAAGGGTTTTAAGTCCAAAAGGTTGCGCTAGTTCTTTTTTAGAGAGTGTTTCCATATGCTTACGCGTACCTATGAGTATGCAGTCATAAGTGGGTTTTTCACAAAGTATCACGCCACCAGGAACTGCCAACTCTGCCCCAATGCTAAGTGCATCTTGCTTAAGTATATTTGCCGCAGGTGTTTTAAGGTCTTTAATGAAGAAGTACAACAACTCCATCTTCTTAGCCATAATCCCCACACCACCAGACTCAACACCAAGCACCTTCAAAGCTTTCTTTTTATCAGAAATAGAACCTAATTTATAGATATACATATATGCCCTTTGTAGGGTGTTGTGCCCTCACAACACCAATAAATTCAAACCTCATTATAAATGGTGTTGTCAGGGGACAACACCCTACGGCTATTTTACCGTTTTTTTCTTGCCAATAGTTTCAACAACAAAGTATTCAACACAAACTGAGGTGGAGACCCCATATCTAAAGCCACATAACACTCAGAAAACAAAGAAAGCGTCCTCTCATCTAAGTTATATCCACCCGACACCATAGCTTCTTTAGCTATGCGCTCTACTATGATAGTCATCTCTTTTGCATTGGTACGCTTATGCTCTTGTATAAACTCATACACAGAAGACAAAGAAAGTTGCGCCAACTCTAAACCTAAGGCATCCTCTTCCCTATCTTCAGCAAGTACGGTAATAGGCAGACGAGAACGGATGGTATCAAGTATGGTAGATTTACTTTGGGTAATGAGTATAAACTCTTTATTTTTAGGGGGTTCTTCTATGATTTTGAGTAGTTTATTTTGTACAATAGGAGAAAAAACTTTAGCAGCAAGTATGATGACCGTAGTCTCTTCACTTGCCATATAAGCTTTAGCGATGACCTCTTTGGCATCATCTACACCAAAAGCTTTGTCTTCTTCAAGGATTTTGATTATACGTTCTGTATTTCTTTGTGCTTCAAGCGTAGCTATAGTTTCTTCTATCTTAGCAGTAACTATCACTTGAGAGCGTAACATTAAACTCATGATTCTAAATCTAAGTCCCCGAACAGTGCGGCAGAGAGGGTGGCATCAAAAAGTTTAAAAAGTTGTAAAAATTTCATGTCTAAAAGCGTATCTGAAGAACGAAGGGTAAAAGAGTTTTGTACCTCTTCATCAAGTATCCATAAAAAACTGTCCTCATTTCTGTATGCAAGTTTCGTATAAGGGTGATCACCTTTACCTATGTACCAGAAATAATATCCATTAGGGTACGAAATATCTAGCATATCTTCAAGAAGTTGTAACTCTTGTGTGTTATGGATACTTTGTAAGTTAGGAAAACAGTCTGTGAGTTGATAAAAAGGTAAGAGTGGTCTGTTTTTAGACAAATCATTTACACTATTTAAAATGTATTTACCAAACCATTTACGAGATTCATCTGTCACGATAAGGACAGTTTTACCTTCAATACTTTGAGACACAGCAGACTTTACTAAGGGAGCCCACTCATAACGATACTCTTCCATCCACGAGAAACAAGATTCATCTTCACGTATGGTGTCAAGCGTCCATTTGAGTAGTTGTTGCATTATTTATCTAACTCATATGCTTCATGAAGTGTACGGATAGCCAGTTCGCCATACTTTTCATCTATGACCATAGACACTTTTATCTCCGAAGTAGATATCATCTGTATGTTGATGTTTGAGTCTGCAAGTACCCTAAATGCTGTAGCAGCCACACCTGAATGAGACTTCATACCTACTCCGACTACAGAGACTTTACATACATGCTCATCAAAGTCCATACCTTCTATGTCATGGTCAAAGGTAGCCATGATTTTTTTTGCATTTTCATGTTCCGAATGAGGCACTGTAAAGCCAAGGTTTGTTGAGCCATCTGTACCCATATTTTGGATAATCATATCTACGTTTATGTTTGCTTCTGCTAGCATTGTAAATATTTCTGCAGCTATGCCTGGTCTGTCTGAAACACCTCTTAGTGTTACCCTTGCTTGGTTTTTGTCGAGTACGACACCAGATACTAATACTTCTTCCATATTTTCACTCTCCTGTGTTATCAACGTTCCTATATTGTCTGAAAAAGAACTTTTTGCATACAGTTTCACGTTTAATTTTTTTGCTAACTCTACTGAACGACTTTGCAATACTTTTGCACCCAAAGATGACAATTCTAACATCTCATCATACGAAATGCTATCAAGTTTCTTTGCATTTGGTTCTATGCGTGGGTCTGTGGTATAGATGCCATCTACATCTGAGTAAATCTCACACTGATCCGCCTTCAATGCTCCTGCTAAGGCTACAGCAGATAGATCAGATCCTCCACGTCCTAGTGTGGTTACAGAACCATCTTTGTTTACCCCTTGAAAGCCTGCTACTATGACTATCTTCCCTTGTGCTATTGCTTTATGCATGGCAGTTGGGTCTATGGACTCTATGCGAGCGTAAGTATGTGTATCATTCGTCACGATACCCGCTCCACGTCCTGTCATAGCTACAGCATCATAACCTCTCGCTTGTAGTGCTATAGACAGCAGTGCAGCTGTTACGCGCTCACCTGAAGAGAGTAACATGTCCATCTCTCTTTTTGCAGGGTCATTCGTAAAATGTTCTGCGTAACCTATGAGTTTATTTGTCTCACCACTCATTGCTGAGACTACAACTACTATGTCATCGCCTGCTTCTCTTGCTTTAGCTACACGGTTAGTAACGTTTTCTATACGCTCAACATCTCCAACACTTGTACCACCATACTTATGTACCACTAACATCTATATAAGACCCTCTTTTATAAAATAATCTATCACTCTTCTATTCTTGGACGTATACAAAGCAAAGCTCCGTACACTACGCTGTTGCTGTGACCACTTCAGCAGTGGGCTCATGTGACTGGTCACATTTTTCTGTATCATATCAAACCCTCTTTCATGAAGTAATCAATCACTCTTCTGTAAACGGGACGTTTAAAATACGTCACTTTTTTTAACAAATCTTCATAACACACAAAGTCATACTCTTTAAACTCTGGTATGTCATAGGCTTCTAAATCTATCTCTGCACCCTCTTTAAGACGTACCAAAAAATACTTTTGGGTTTGTCCATCAAAAGGGTATGTTTTACCTCGTGAAACTTTTGGAAAGTCATACGAAATCCATTCAGGGTATTCCCCCAAAACCTCAACTTTATCACAACCAATCTCTTCTAGCAACTCTCGTTTTAGGGCTTCTCTAGGTGTTTCACCATCATCGATACCCCCTTGAGGAAATTGCCACGCATTTTTTATATCACTCCTATGTGCCACAAAAAACTCACACTTATCTGGATATTTGGAAGAGAGTATAACTGCTGCGACGTTAGGACGATATGTCTTTTGTCTCTGCATAATGTCAACTCTTATATTAAATTTTAAATAGAGAACTTCAACAGAAGTCACTTCTTTTTCTGATATTATTTTATCTAAAACAGGATTATAAGGCGTTTAATTTGCTAGTGTATATTCACATCCCCTACTGTGACTCCAAATGTCACTATTGTTCTTTTAATACCTATGTAGATAAGTTTGATACGCGTGAAGATTATATGAAGGCTTTACACAAACAACTTCACTTTGAACTTGAACGTTTTAAAGCAACAAAAAACAGTATAGAAACCCTATTTATAGGTGGAGGAACTCCCTCTACTGTGAGTCCAGAACTCTACAAGCCTATCTTTACACTTCTAAAACCTTACCTTCAAGAAAATGCAGAAATCACCACAGAGGCGAACCCAAACTCTGCCACAAAAGCGTGGCTAGAAGGCATGAGAAAGCTAGGGGTAAACCGTGTGAGTTTTGGGGTACAAAGTTTTAATGCAGAGAAACTGAAAGCACTCAACCGAGCACACAATCCACAACAAGCCAAAGATGCCATACACCATGCCAAAGCACTTGGATTTGAGCACCTCTCTATGGATTTAATCTATAACTATCAAGGTGACACAAAAGCCCTACTCTTAAATGACATAGAGACAGCATTTACACTCCCTATAGACCATATTTCGGCGTATGAGCTTACCATAGAAGATGGCACCAAATTTTCAGCCACCCCAGAAGTACGCCAAGATGATGAAAATCTTGCATTTTTTGTTACAGAACAAATAGAAAAAAGAGGCTTCAAAGCCTATGAAGTCTCTAACTTTGGAAGCTACCAAAGCAAACACAACAAAGGATACTGGGAGATAAAAGACTACATAGGTGCTGGAGCAGGGGCAGTTGGTTTTTTAAAAGACAGACGTTTCTATCCTGTAACAGGTATTGAGTCTTACATAGGAGACCCTCTTAACATTACTGAAGAGGTACTTACTGAAGATGAGTTACTCACTGAAAAAATCTTTTTAGGACTACGTTCAAATATGGGCATAGAAAAAATGTCACTGAGTACAGTTATGCAAGAAAGAGCGGACTTACTTTGTACAGAAAATAAACTAAGAAGTAACAACACACACTACTATAATGACAATTTCTTCCTCTCTGATGAACTTTCTCTCTATATTTTAGGATAATCTGTTAAAATACAACAATTAAAAATCTAAGGTTACCTATGTTTGGAATCGGCTTTACCGAGTTACTTCTTATTTCTATAATCGCAATCCTATTTTTAGGTCCAGACAAACTGCCTGGTGCACTTGTAGAAATGGGAAAATTTATTAAAAGTGTAAAAAAAACTGTCAGTGAAGCAAAAAATTCTCTAGAAGAAGAGATGAAAATTGCTGATCTCAAAGAAGAAGCGCTTAACTACAAAAAGCAGCTCAATGATGCCACCGATGAACTCAAAGGCTTTAAAAACCTTTCATTGGAGGACTTAGATGATGTAAGTTATGATGATGAAATATCTGATGAATCTCCTATGGAACATGTAAAATCATCGCAAAAAGAAAAAGAGCCTGTGGTTGAAGATGAGAAAGTTGCCACGCAAGTAGAACCTAAAAATGACACTGTTACTTTGAAAAAGAAACCAAAAAAGAAAGAAACCAAAGTAGTTGCCAAGAATAAAGACAAAAAAAATGATAAAAAAAGTGATGCCTAATGTTTGAAGATTTAAGACCACACCTTGTTGAACTCCGTAAAAGACTTGGGCTTTCTGTACTTTCTGTCTTTATTGCTTTTATCATTGCTTTTGTGTTTCATGAAAGTATACTCGAATGGATAACTGCTCCTCTGAACGAAGCATTGTCAGAGGTAGCAAACCTTTCTGAAAAAGCTGCCGATGGTATGGTAACCACACACCAAGTAGGTGGAGCATTTTTCGTAGCATTAAAAGTTTCATTCTTCGCAGGACTTTTAGGTGCGTTACCGTTTATACTCTACCAACTTTGGCTTTTTATTGCTCCTGGCTTATACAATAACGAGAAGAAAATGGTCATACCTTTTGTTGTAGGTGGCTCACTCATGTTTTTTATAGGTGTTATGTTTGCATACTATATAGTGACACCTTTTGGCTTCCAGTTTCTAATTACTTTTGGTTCATTCCTCTATACACCTCTTATTAACATAGAAGACTATGTAGGTTTCTTTACTAAGATTATGATGGGCTTTGGAATTGCTTTTGAGCTTCCTGTATTTGCTTACTTTTTAGCACTTCTTGGACTTGTAACGGACAAAACACTTAAAGACTTTTTCCGTTATGCTGTACTTATCATCTTTGTTGTGGCTGCACTACTTACACCTCCAGATGTACTTACACAGCTTCTTATGGCTGCACCACTTATTTTACTTTATGGTGTTTCTATACTCATCGTAAAAGCTGTCAATCCACATATTGAAACAGTAGATGAAGACGAAGAAAGTGAAGATGACAAGTAATTAATGTCAAATGATTTACTAACAAAAAACTATAACTATGTACTCCCTGAGGGGTTCATAGCTACCTCACCTGTATACCCCAGAGACCATGCAAAACTTCTTGTCTACGATAGAAAGACAGATACCATTACCCACACAACGTTTCAACACCTTTTAGACTTCGTGCCCAAAGAGTGTGATGTATTTCTCAATGATACACGTGTCATTAAAGCACGTATATTTGGACAAAAAGAACCCACACATATCTCAAAGTCTGGCATTACACAAGGGGGAGGAAAAGTAGAACTTCTTTTTAATAAACCTCTTGATGCACATCACTACCTTGTAATGATACGAGGAAAAGTACAAGTCGGAAGTAAATTACGCTTTGATGACAGTTTAGAAGCAACAGTCATTTCTCTTAACGATGACGGTTCACGTGTGGTGACATTTAGCCATCAAGGTAAAAACATTCGTTTTGAAGACTTGGTGTTGGTACTTGATGACATAGGACACTTGCCTCTGCCTCCATATATGCAAAGGGAAGACAATAAAAAAGATGAAACTGACTATCAAACACTGTTTGCTAAACATGCAGGTGCAGTTGCAGCTCCGACAGCCTCTTTGCACTTTACCCCTGAGCTTTTTGAAGCACTAGAGAAAAGACATAAAACACATAAAGTAACCTTACATGTAGGTGCAGGCACATTTAAGCCTGTAGATGCTGAAGAGATACTAGACCACCCCATGCACTCTGAGTATTTTGATATTCCTGAAAATTCGGCAAAAATTTTAGATACACATATCCCTATCTTAGCCATAGGGACAACTGTCACCAGAACATTAGAATATTATGTACGAACAGACAAGACTGAGGGTGAATGTGACCTCTTTTTAAATCCATCAAATCCTCCACAGAGAGTCACCCATCTACTCACTAATTTTCATTTACCAAAAAGTACACTCATTATGCTCGTTTCATCCTTTATAGGAAGAGAAAAGACGTTAGACTTATATAAAGAAGCCATAGAGAAAAAATACAGATTTTTCTCTTATGGTGATGCAATGCTCATACTCTAAAAGGAGACTGAAAACATGAAATATATCTTGATATTCACCTCAATACTATTTTTCATGTCTGGATGTTCTCAGAAGATAGTAAAGCAACCATATCATTATCCTAACTACAGTATTATCAAGCCTGAAGTCACCTGTAAACCAAATCGAAAAAATATTCAAGAACTTTTACTCTCTTACCTTGGAAAACCTTATGTTTGGGCAGAAGAAGGACCCGATGCATTTGACTGTTCTGGACTTACCTATAATATCTATGGGAAAATGGGCATAACCATTCCTCGTACAGCCAGTGAACAAGCTAAAATGGGTAAACGCATTGCCTTTGCTAACTTACACTATGGTGACCTCATCTTTTTTGGTTCTACTAACAGACGTAGTTGGCGTATCAACCATGTCGGTATTTACTTAGGTGAAGGCTGGTTTGCACATGCGAGTAGTAGTGATAGAAAAGTAACTGTTTCTCACTTTGAAAAAGAACCAAAGTATGTTAAACGCATGAAGCTCTGTAGACGTTACCTTAGTGAAGATGAGCGTTCACGGTATATGTCTTGTGATGTACCACTTAAAAAAATGAAAATCGTAGATAAACGCTATACCACTCCTTGGAAAACTGGAATGCGATTACCTAGAAAAGCTGTGCCATAGAAAATAGTATTTTATACAAAGGCAATATTAAAGGCTTTTTCCTATAATACCTTTATGAAAAAACAAACTTACCTTCTTTTACCCTTACTCATATTATTTTTATTTTCTGCATGTAGCCAAAGAAAACCTGCTCACCACCCTAAAAACCCAAACTATAAAATCACCAAACCAAAAGTAAAATATAAACCTTCTAAAAAAAACTTAGGGAAAATGGTCAAAAAACTTCAAGGTAGCCCTTATGTTTGGGCAGAAGAAGGTCCCAATAATTTTGATTGTTCTGGTTTTACCTATTATATGTATGGAAGTATGGGCATCAATATCCCCCGCGTTGCAAGACATCAAGCAAAAGTAGGAAAACGTATCTCTGCGAATGCCTTACAATATGGTGATCTTATTTTCTTTGCCACAAGTAAAAGAAGCTCTCGTAAAATTACCCATGTGGGTATGTACTTAGGGGATGGGTGGTTCACCCATGCAAGTACCGTTAAACATGAAGTCATCTACTCCAATCTCTTTACTTCACCTTACTACAAAAAAAGGCTTCGTGTCTGCCGTCGTTACTTACCAGAAGCACCAATAAAAATAGCTTCCAAAACGCAAGCACCATGGAAAACAAAAGAAGTCTCCCCTCCTCGGACAATAACCAGAGGAAGAGTTGCTACATTGGAAGAAAGAAAACCTCAGGAGAGTGCCTTAAATAAAGCTATTGTTATTAAAGCACCTATTAAAGACATAGAACAGTCATCACCAAGTGGAAACTTTTATGTACAGGTTGGATCATTTATCGGTAGCCCTAAACGTGCTTTAGTCTATCAGATTACACGTCATGGGTTTACACATAAAATCATACGCTTTCCAAAAGATGGCAAACAAATATCTAAACTTCTCATTGGTCCATACATGACAAGAACGGAAGCATCCACTGCACTCATACAAGTAAGAGCCAAAATCCAAAAAGATGCCTTTATCGCTGAGATACGCTGATGAAATTAGCATGTATAGATGTAGGACTAAAACGTATTGGCATGGCCATCTGCTTAGATGGTAGTATTATAGTCCCTCAAAATGCCATTCTAAGAAAAAATCGTAATCAAGCAGCACGCGATGTGAATACATTTTTAAAGGAGTGGGAGATAGAAAAACTCATCGTTGGTTTACCTAAAGACGCAGCAAGTTCTGAAGAGATGGAAAGACGTATTAAACATTTTGTTTCTCTGCTTAAATTAGAAATAGTTGTAGACTACCAAGATGAGCAGAGTTCAAGCATAGAAGCAAAAGAACTCACCCAAGGTATATTTAGACATAAAAAAGATGGAAAGATAGACTCCATCGCAGCAAAAATAATTTTAGAGAGGTACCTCTCTTAAACTATAGATAGTCTCCTATTTACGTTTAAATTTTTTATAAAGTCCAAAAAGAATTGGAGCATATTTGACAATCTTCCAGATTATATTTTTCACTATCTACTCCTTATAGTTTTTCTTTTAATTTTTGTATACGCGCATAAGCTTTATCGATATTTTCTACTTTAACTTCACCCATTTTTACTAAAGAGCGTATAGTATTGACTAATTTTTTTGTACTTTTGACTTGTCTCGGGTCAAGTTGATTCCCTATAAGCAGTATGTCATCTCCTGCATTAATAGCTAATTTCAATGTATTTCTAAGTCCGTATTTTTTAGAAATCGCACCCATCTGTAAATCATCTGTAATCACAACCCCATGATAGCCTAGTTTCCAACGTAGCATTTTTGTAATCGTTTTATATGAAAGGCTGGCTGGATACTTTTTATCCAACTTTTTATTAAACACATGGGCTACCATCACAGTATCAGCTTTATCTTTGAGTAAATGATAAGGTTCTAACTCTACTTCTTTCCAAAGATGTGTCACATCTACAAAACCTTTATGGGTATCGCCCACAGAAGAACCATGTCCTGGGAAATGTTTAATGGAAGTGAGTACCCCATTGCTATGCATTGCATCTATAAATGTACTTGCATATTTTGCAACGCGTTTAGGACTTTTACCAAAAGAACGTCCTAAGCCGTGTATCACATGATTTTTTTTATTAATATCCAAATCAACTACTGGTGCCAAATCATAATTAATCCCTACAGACTTCAACTCTTTACTCATCTTTTTATATGTACTTTTAATTTGACTTTGATCCATTTTAACGACATCTGATGCCTTAGGGAATTTACCATAAAAACCATATTTACTTTTTAGTCTTTGAACCTTACCACCCTCTTGGTCAACTGCAATAAGTAATTTACCATCATGTGAACAAGCTTGAAGTTGTTTTGTAAGTTTAGTTAATTGTTTTTTTGTTGCTATGTTTTTAGGTTTACTTTTATTCACTGGATTATAATCAAAAAGTATTACTGCTCCCACATTATATTTTTTTATATCTTTACATATTTGTGTATCATTTGTAGCCGTAGTACCATGAAACCCTATCATCAGCATCTGTCCTATTTTTTTCTCTAGTGTCTGTGCAGACAAGCTGCTCACAAGAAAACCCATAAGTAGAAATTGTTTTATCATTTAAAATATCCTTTAATTAATTATCTCATTATACTATACAAGCCTTTATTTGCATACGGTTAACCTTGCTATCTTATAATACATTTACAAGAGCATCTGGGGCACCTAAAATTTTTCCCTCCCTTTTAAATTATTTTAGGTCTCCTTTTAAAATATTTTCCTCCTTTTTGCTTCCAGATGCTCTTTGAAACACATTAATTCATCTCTTCCTTACTATTACACGATTCTTACATCTTAATTTGTGTATAATAAAATAAAAAAAAGGCTCATAATGAAAAAGTTACTTTTATCTTCATTACTATTTATATCACTTTTGATAACAGCTCAAGCAGTTGAAAAGACTTCCTCCTCACCTCTTATGTCTATGACTGACACCAACGGTAAAACATACAAAGTACAAGGCACAGAACAAGGGCTAAAGATAGAAGGGCTAGAAGGAAAAGTTGTCTTTCTTGAATTCTTTGGCCATAAATGTCCACCATGTTTAGCTTCTATCCCTCACCTCATAAAACTACAGAAAAAATATAAAGACACACTTGCTATTGTTTCTATAGAAGTGCAAGGGTATAACAGTACACAAATCACTGCATTTGCTAAAGAAAAAGGTATGAACTATATTGTTGTATCTGAAGAGACTGCTTCAGACTTAGTTAACTACATTCAACAAAGAGCACAATGGAGAGGAAGTATTCCTTTTTTAGTTGCACTTGATACCACAGGAAATGTCCAATTTGTACAAGCAGGTATGCTTCCAGAAGAATCATTAGAAGACCTTATAGGACAACTTTCAGGTAAAAAAACTGAAACTAAATCCATAGAAAAAACACCTGCCAAATAATCATATTACGATCTGTCTCCCTCTTATAGAGGGATGATACTATTCTTATATTTATCTATTATTTTTTTATACTAGTCACATATAAATAAATCTAATTTATAGATAAAAACAATATAATATTTGTAAAGGATATTATTATGAAACATTCACTCTTTGCACTCTTATTGACTTCTATAACCATGCTCCCAGCAAATCAAATCAATCTAAACTCTGCACCCAATATAAACGATCACATTAAAAATGCTGTAGCACGTGTTGAATCAGCAAAAGATGATACTATTAGTGTATTAAAGTCTATGATTCATTCTGTAGATAAAGCAAGAGCCTCTGGTGAGCCAAATAACGATTCTATAGCAACACAAATCATAGAAACACATGCTTTGAGTGAAATTGCAAAAAGTACTGCTGCTGTAGAAGTGACTAAAGCTAAGGCTATGGCACTCATCACACAAGCCATAGATAAACTTGATCCTGCATCGCTTGGTATCATTGCAGATGCCGTTGCCTCTGTTGAAATTGCAAAAGAGAGAGCAAAAGAAAATATTGTCAAAGCTACCGGACGTGTAGAAGTAAGTAAAACAAAAACAAATACACAAATAGAACACCCGGAAGAAACGTTAACCATTGCTAAAAATGTTTCAGCCATACAAATAGCAAAATCAGTAGCACAAACAGAAGTTGCCAGGGCTGTTTCTCTTATCGAAGTTGCCAGATCATCAATAGCATCTTCTTTACCTGATTCGGTAAATACAGTGTCAGAAAAAAGTAAAAAAGAGTTAGAAGATATCAAGGCAAAAGCAACTGCCAATATCTCTTCTTATTTAGCACAGATAGAAGTGATGAAAGCCAATATGCTTTCTAAAATCGCCACAGAAGTAGCAAAAGTAGAAATAGCAAAACTAAAAATAAATGGTCTCTCTGGTAGTACAGAAAAAAACAGTACGACTTACCCTAGTAAACTTATCAAAGCAGATTAATTTAATCTCACGATACCATTGTGTATCGTGACTAACCCTTCTAGTTCTGCTTCATACACTTTATCACCAAATTTACTTACGGTATCATCAAAAGTAGGTGAAGTTTGACAGTAATAAAAGAAGTCATCTTTTACTATATCACTTTTTACATCTTCTCCAAAGGTAGAAACA
>Ga0256824_10000737_pt1 | contig 12688 bp, 12 predicted proteins | sample CV67metaG_FD_191570 | JGI IMG/M metagenome (GOLD analysis project Ga0256824, IMG submission 191570) | Hydrothermal vent microbial communities from East Pacific Rise, Pacific Ocean - CV67 | ecosystem: Environmental > Aquatic > Marine > Hydrothermal vents | place: Pacific Ocean: East Pacific Rise...
CAAAAAATATATTTAACAGATTTCTAACAGTTTTTATTCATTTGATAAAATCAGAGCAAATACAGCATAGTTTAACATATCTAAATAATTAGCATCTACGCCTTCAGAAATTAATGTTTTTCCTTTGTTGTCTTCAATTTGTTTTGTTCTTAATATTTTCATCATGATTAAATCCGTTAAAGATGATATTCTCATATCTCTCCACGCTTCTCCATAATCATGATTTTTTTTTTGCATTAATTCAAATGCTTGTTCTGTTTTTTCGTCATATTTTAAGATAGCATCTTCTGCACTCATTTTATCATTACTATCATAACCTAGTTCCATTTGAATTAATCCCATTGAACAATAATTTACAATTGCTACAAACTCATCTTCAATACATTCTCCTACTTTATTTTCACCTGTTTCTTGAATTGTTCTAATTCTATTTGCTTTAATAAATATTTGATCCGTTAAAGAACTTGTTCTTAAAATACGCCAAGCAGTACCATAATCGTGTGCTTTTTTCACAAAAATTGAACGGCAGTTTTCAATAACTTGTCTATATTGGTCGTTTGTTTGATGCATTTGATAATAATCTAAAATATTTGAACGTGAAAGATACTGTTTTTAACTCAAAAATCGCCTTTAATTGCCAAGGGATTTTACATGAATTTTCTAACCCTTTGATTATGGGGATTATTAACACTACACCTGATAGTTTTTTTGAAGATAGTTGTAAAAACTCGACTACCGAAATTCTAAATCAAGTTAGTCTATTTATTAATGAAGGTGTTGATATAATTGACATTGGTGGATATTCTTCTCGTCCTGGTGCAAAAAACATTTCAGAAATAGAAGAGATTAAACGAACTTCTTCTGCAATTCAACTGATTAGAGAAAAATTTCCTAATGTATTAATTTCTATTGATACATTTAGAGCAAATGTTGCTGACAAAGCATTACTTAACGGTGCTAATATCATAAATGACATTTCGGGTGGTCAAGCTGAAGAAGCTATTTTTGAAGTTTCAAGCAAACATTCAGCCCCTTTTATTATGATGCACATGAGAGGAACTCCTCAAAACATGCAAAACAATACTGACTATGATAATTTAATGAAAGTGTTGATTAAATTCTTTTCAAAACAGATTAAATTAGCTAAAAAACATGGTGTTAAAGATATAATTATAGACCCAGGTTTAGGCTTTAGTAAAACATTAGATCAAAACTATGAAATAGTTGCTAAGTTAAATTTATTAAAAGTATTAGAAACACCTATTTTAATTGGTGCTTCACGTAAATCTATGCTCTACAAATTATTAAATATTGACATTTCAGAAAGTTTAAACGCAACGACTATAATCAACACTTTTTCGTTAATAAACGGAGCTAATTTACTACGTGTACATGATGTAAAAGAAGCGGTTGAAATCAAAAAAATATACTCTAAAATTTCAAATTTCTAAATCTTTACTTTTCAAATTATACCAAATAAATTTCCAAATGAACTATTAGAAATTAAATTATTTTTTCGTCTATTGATGAAGAAAATATTTTCATAGCGAGTTATGAAAATATTTTATAAAGATAAAAGGTGGGAAAATAAATGATTTATTTAGTTCACTTTGGTTTTTAGTTGGTATTACATCACCGATTTGTTTTTCCAAGCTTCAATATTAAAATATTAAGCGTACTTTCCCCTTGCTAAATTTAATTGATTAACTACGGCTAAAATAACACTTTTGCTAAATAATTTTTACAATTACTTAGCAAAAGCGTTATAAATATATATTTAATAATTAATTAATTTTAACAATTTAGCTTCAAATCTATTTTTAGGCATGTAGTTAATTTCTAAATCTCCATCAAACGGAACTGGTGTATCTAAAGCACCTTCACGCATTACTGGAGCATCAAGGTTTTCAAAGCAGTTTTCAGCAATTAAAGCAGACAATTCTCCACCGATTCCACCTGTTAAACAATCTTCATGTAAAATACATACACGACCTGTTTTGTTAGCTGTTTCGTAAATTGCATCTAAATCTAAAGGTAATAATGTTCTTAAATCTAAAATATCAATATCTAAATTATGCTTTTCGGCAATTTGTTTCGCCCAATGCACACCCATTCCATAAGTAATTACAGATGCTTTTGTTCCTGTTTGTACTAAATTAGCTTTTCCAATTTCTATAGTATAATAGTCATCATTTACATCTTCTCTGATTGAACGGTATAAATTTTTATGTTCAAATACTAATACTGGATTTGGATCTTCAATTGCAGCTGCTAATAAACCTTTAGCTTCACTTGGACTTGATGGATAAACCACTTTAAGTCCAGGCGTATGCGTAAACCAAGCTTCATTTGATTGTGAATGAAAAGGTCCTGCGGCAGAACCACCACCAGTAGGCATACGAATTACCACATCAGCATTTTCGCCCCAACGGTAATGTAATTTAGCTAAGTTATTTATAATTTGATTGAATCCAACAGTTACAAAATCTGCAAATTGCATTTCCATTACTGCTTTCATTCCTTTAATTGATAATCCTAAAGCAGCACCAACAATTGCTGATTCACAAATAGGTGTATTTCTAATTCTATCTTTTCCAAATTGGTCAACAAAACCTTCTGTCAATTTAAATGCACCACCATATTCTGCAATATCTTGCCCCATTATAATTAGGTCATCATATTTTTACATAGATTGACGTAAGCCATCTTGTAGTGCATCAATAAATCGTTTTTCAGTTTTTGTTTCAGTTTTTGGATTAATTACCACTTGATTAAATGGTGCATACACATCACTTAATTCATTTTCTGTACTAACTGGTACATGCTCTTCTGCTGCAGCAATGTTAAATTCGTCTTGAATGTGTTGTTTGTACTCTTTTCTAATGGTATCAATTTCATCTTGAGTTAAAACCCCCTCAGTTTTTAAATACCTTTCGTAATTATCTATAGGATCTTTAACAGCCCACATATCTTGCTCTCCTTCTGGATAGTATTTTGTACCTGACGCTTCCTCATGTCCACGCATTCTGTAAGACATTAATTCTAATAAAAATGGTCTTGGTGTTTCTCTTAACGCTTCTGAAATTTCTTTAACAGCATGATATACTGCCAAAATATTGTTTCCATCAACTTGAAAAGCATCCATTCCATATCCTATACCCTTATCAACAAAACTTTCACATCTAAATTGTTCTCTTGACGGAGTGGATAATCCCCATTGGTTATTTTCTACCACAAACATAACAGGTAAATCCCAAACTGAAGCTACATTTAGCGCTTCATGAAAATCGCCTTCACTTGCACCACCATCACCAGTAAAGGCCATAGCTACTTTTTTCTCACCTTTTAATTTATTTGCTAAAGCAACTCCACCACCTAAAGCTAATTGAGGTCCTAAATGAGAAATCATTCCTACTACATGATGCTCTTTTGAACCAAAATGAAACGAACGGTCTCTACCTTTAGTATAGCCATTCATTTTACCCTGAAATTGTGAAAATAAATTTCTTAAAGGAATATTTCTTGTCACAAACACACCTAAATTACGGTGCATAGGAAACATATATTCATCATCATTTAAGCCTAATGTACAACCTACAGAAATAGCCTCTTGTCCCATTCCTGAGAACCACTTAGTAATTTTTCCTTGACGTAAAAGAATTAGCATTTTCTCTTCAATCATTCTTGGCTTAATTAAAGCTAAATAAATGTCTTTTAATGCTTTATTTGATAAGTCTTTTCTATCAAATTCAATGTGTTGTTTTGTTAATGTTGCCATTTTTTCAAGTAATTAGTTTGTAGTAAATAGTCATACGTTTATTTTGCTTCGCTTTTAAACCTTTAACTCTTTCTTGTAACCGAAATTTTTAATTAAGTCAAAATTAATCGATATTTTTAGATTGAGATGCTTTACATGAATTTCTTTTCACTATTTTTACACCAAAAATTGTTTAAAATATGAATGCTGACATAGAAAACTTAATGGACCACTCCATTGATTACGCTCAAGACTTATTAGATGAAACAAAAGAATTTTACCCTTTTGGTGCTTGGATAGACACAAAAGGTGGGGTTCATCCATTAGAATTTGAATTTGATAAAAAGCAAATGCCTACTGTTGAAAAAGTTTTAGAAGACTTGACATCTTATTGTGAAAATGAATTAAAAGACAATAAAATGAAAGCATTTTGTCTAACTTATGAATCAGAATTAATTTTAGAACAAGACCAACCTTCAGTTAAATGTATCTCTTTAGACATCACACACCAAGATGAAAAAGATGTTCCTAATTTTTATGTACCCTATACTATAAATGATAATCAAGACATTATTTATCAAGAATTATTTGGTGTAAAAAAAACTTAACATTAATTAATACTCTATTTAAAATAATAAATCTATTTTTGTAATTCATGAAAATAGGTAAAACACATACTAAATTTTTATTGCAACTTGTTTTTTCTGTAGTTGTAATAATTATATCTATTAAACCTATTATTGAATTATCAAATCTTTTAGCCGACAATTCTGACTCTATTGAAATGTTTGAAGATATTGATGGTGAAGAAGAAGATACTTTTAAAGAATTAGATGAATATATTATCAATTCTGACTTCATTCTATCAACTCTATATGTTGATTTATTAGACAAAAGAATTTGTCGTTCTTCCAATCAACAAATTATTCAAATGATTTCGGAAGTACCAAGTCCCCCTCCAAAATTTACAATTATTTAATTGCAACACGATAAACTTAGTTTTAAGTGTAAACTTATTTATTTAAGATAAATAGGTAAATATTGTGTCAATTGACACGCTTATATTACAATTTAAATAATTATTATATGATTAATTTTAAACACATTAAGGGCGATTTATTAGGCGGATTAACTGCTGGTATTGTTGCCTTACCATTAGCTTTAGCTTTTGGTGCAAGTACAGAAATGGGACCAAGTGCTGGTTTATATGGTGCTATTTTCGTTAGTTTTTTTGCTGCTTTATTTGGCGGCACATCAACACAAATATCGGGTCCAACTGCCCCCATGACAGCAATAAGTATGGTTTTAATTTCAGGTATTATGGCCACACACGACAGTAACGAATCGTCTGCCATTCCAATTATATTAATGGTCTTTTTTATGGCTGGTTTATTTCAAATTAGCTTAGGATCAATTGGTTTAGGCAAATACATTAAGTACATTCCCTACCCTGTTGTGTCTGGTTTTATGACAGCTATTGGAATTTTAATTCTATTAGCTCAAATAGGGCCAATGTTTGGCTACAATGTAAAAGAAGATGTCGCTTTTGTTAATCAATTTAAACCACTTGCAGAGGAATTAATTCTTGAAAATATATTAAGAGAAGAAGCTGGTGAAGGTTTATTGGTTTTAGAAGATTTTCATGAAACTATTGATAAAGCTCAGCACATAAGTAAAGCACAAATATTTAAAGAATCTCAAACCTTAGCTAAAGAAAGTGCTTCAGGAATTTTTGGAACATTTAAAATGCTACCACGAATGATTAAACACATTAATTGGTTAGAATTTGGATTAGCACTAGGTACAATCTTTATTATTTTTGGATTTAAACGGATTACAAAAAAAATCCCAAGTACCTTAGTTGCTTTAGTTGTGATGACAAGCATTGCTATTGGTTTCAATTTAGGATATAAATCAATTGAAGAAATCCCAACAGGTCTACCTATTCCACATTTAGAGATGTTTACTTCATTTTCTATCTCATCAATAGTACCTTATATTTTTACAGCTTTAACGTTAGCATTGTTAGGCTCTATTGATTCTCTATTAACATCAGTTGTAGCAGACAATATGACCAAAACTAAACACAATCCTAATAAAGAATTAATTGGGCAAGGTATAGGAAACACAATTGCATCTATTTTTGGTGGATTACCAGGTGCAGGCGCAACTATACGAACTATGGTGAATATTAATGCAGGTGGTAAAACTAAATTATCAGGTATGATTTCTGGTATTTTATTAGTCGTAATTCTTTTACTATTAGCACCAATAGCCTCACAAATTCCAGCAGCAGTATTGGCAGGTATATTAATTACAGTTGGTATTGGCGTAATGGACTATAAAGGCTTAAAAGCTATTCGTGTGATTCCTAAAAATGAAGTTATTATCATGTTTATAGTTATGATTTTATCTGTGACTTGGGATTTAATTTATGCCGTAGGTATTGGATTAGTCATAGCTTCTTTAATGTTTATGAAAAAAATTGGTGATTTAACTACAGAAAAATCTTCAGTTAAATTGTTAAAAGATGATAAAGAATGGGATGATGAGATAGAATTCCCAACCAATTTAAAAGAAGAAGTTTATATTAAACATGTTGATGGCCCTTTATTTTTTGGCTCTACAGCAGACTTTCAATTATTGAGTAAACAAATTCCAGAAACAGCAGAAATCGTAATCGTTAGGATGGATAACTCAAGGTATATGGATCAATCCGGACTATACACTATGGAAGATGTTTTATCTGAATTATACCAAAAAAATATTATAGTTTTATTTGTTCAATTACAACAACAACCAAGAGTAATGATGGAAAATATTGATATTATACCTGAATTAATAAAAGAAGAACATATCTTTGAAAGTTTTAAAGAAGCTTTAGCATGGATTAAATTAAATGTAAAAAACAAAATTAATTAAAACCACATAAGTAACCAATAAGGTTATACTAAATAATAAAATTATGTCAGAAAAAATAAAAGATTTATTAAACGGAAATGCGGCTTGGGTTAATAATACATTAAAACACAATCCAGATTTCTTCAATGACCTTTCAACAGGTCAAACTCCTAAGTTTTTATGGATTGGATGTTCTGATAGTAGAGTACCTGCTACGGAGATAACAAATGCATTACCTGGTTCTATTTTTGTACAACGAAATATAGCCAATATGGTAGTACATACTGATTCTAACCTATTAAGTGTAGTTAACTATGCTGTAAAAGTTTTAAAAGTAAAACACATTATTGTTTGCGGACACTATGGATGTGGTGGTGTTCAAGCTGCAATGAGTAATCAAAATTTTGGTTTTTTAGACAACTGGTTAATGCATATTAAAGACGTGTATAGATTACATCAGTCTGAATTAGATGCCATTGAAAATGAAGAGGAACGCTTAGATAAATATGTTGAATTTAACATAAAAGAACAAGTTACTAACCTTGCTAAAGTATCATTTATTCAAGAAGAATGGGACAATGGTGAGTTTCCACATATTCATGGTTGGGTGTATAGCTTAAAAGATGGTTTGTTAAAAGATTTAGGTGTAAGCATGAATTCAAGTAATGATTTAGACGGTGTTTATCAATACAATAAAAAATAAGAATTATAAGAGTGAGGTTTTAACCTCACTCTTTTTTTTGTTAATCAAATAAATAATTAAATCCGTAATCCAGATGTTTCTTTTCTTGGGTAAGTCTTGAATTGTCTCCCATGATTTCATTCATTTTGGATATTTGTTCTTTTGAAGCTTCAACAACTTCTTTTAAAACATACCATTCAACAGATTCTGTATATGGATAAGTTGTCAGAGAACCTTTATAATGTATTAAATTATCTAAATGATTTTCAATTTTATCACCAAACAAATCATCTAAACTAATTGGAGATGCTGATAAATCTACATATAAAGAAAAATCTGGATGTTTATCTTCTCCTTCTGCATGAAAATCAGTTGGACTAACTTTTGGAACTTTATTAATAATACTTTCAATAAATGGATTAGATTTACCTTCTTTAAATGTAACTCCTATGACTAAATATTTTGGCAAATCAGGTTCTAAACTGTCTAATTTCATACTCACTAAGTGCATTTCCATTGGATGCTTCACTTCATCAATACTATGTTCGGCTGGTGTGTGAAAATGTAACTGTTTAAAATTATATTTATGATAAAAAGCTTCAGCTGTACTACCTGCTGAAATTTTTAATTCAATTGTATGAACCTTTCTTAACAAAGCATTTAACTCTGGCTTTATATTAAATTCTAAATCAAATTTATGTTCATTTACAATTTTTGTATTCAAATTAATCGGTGATGGAATATTCTCCATATTTCTATAACTCAAATCTGAGACTTTCACCTTTCCTTTTTCATTTTGAGAAGTCTGTGATTTATCTTCAATTTTGTCTGAACAACCAAATGAAATTATACTTAATATTAGAATTGATAACGTTTTCATAAAACAGTTTTTAGTTAGTTGTTACAAAAATGCATCAATTCAATTGATAATTAAATGACATTAATCAAGTTATGATATGTCAAAATTCACTTATATAAGCTTAAACACTATTAAATAATCAACCTCACCCCTCCAAAATCTTCAATTTTATAAGGAAACCTGTCACCTGGTGAGCCTACAAACATAAAATTTATTGGTATATTCCACTCTTTAGATAGTTTTTGTATTAATTCAGGAGTAAAATGTTTATTTTTAATTTCAACTAATTCTACATCAATCTCAGGGTATTCTCTATCTAAAAAATCTATTTCTTTTTCAAATTCAATTGGCATTTCAACCTCATTATTTGTGATTACTACTATTTTAATTTTTTTTGTATGCTCATTCTTTTTTATGTATAACATCACATGATTAAGCGTAGATAAATTATCACCTTTAGCAAAGAATACAAATTCCTGTTCATTAATTTTGTCAAGCGTATTTAATATTGAGCGATCTACTCGTTTTACAAATCTTTTTATAATATAAAAAACATTATCAATTGCACTTAAAAGTAATTTCAATAAAACTGTTCTATTAAGCATTACCGAAATAAATAAAATAGCAGGAATAAAATAATATAAAAAGACAATAAAATTACTTGGTAGACCATCTTTAGGTTTCATTAGAACATTACCTATTAGAGCTATTAAAACGGCTATTATTGCAATTAAAACGGCAAACCAAGAAGCACGTTCTGGTCTTGGTAATTTCTTTCTTTTTACTTTTAATAATATATTCCCAATACCAAACAGTGCCATTACAGACAAAAATGATATTGTATATACCCCTGCCAATAATTTCACATTACCCTTTGTAATTAATAAAACAGAAACAGAAAGCAAAAAGAACATAATAATTATGCGGTAAGAACTTCCTTTTTTATTTTTTTTCAAGAAAAAAGGAGGCATAATTCTATCTAATGTCATTCTTTCGAGTAAACCTGTTACACCAACAAAACTTGTAAGTACAGCTCCACTTAAAACTAAAAAGGCATCAATCGCTATTAATGACGCTACCCAAGTACCTCCTACATGTTGACCCATTTGAATTAATAAAGTATTTTGATAACTATCAGATTGTAATATCGGTAATGTAAACAAAGCTAACGCAAATACTGCCATTAATGGATTTATAACACTAACTATTATCCACATATTTTTTAATGTTTTTGGAAAAACACCTTTTTGTTGTTCTTCAACAAAGTTAGCTGAACTTTCAAAACCAGACACTCCTAACATAGATGCTGCAAACCCAAGAAAAATGGCATTTGAAATACTTCCTTTTTGTAATGGTAAACTCCAGTTATCCATAAAAACACCTATCCCATTAGATTTTAGAAAATAAATAATAAAAAAAGCTAAAACAACTAATGAAGATAGGTGAAAAATAAAAATACCAATTGCTACTTTTGAAGATTCCGTAATCCCTCCAATTGCTAAAACAGCAAATATTCCAAGTAAAACAATTGTTACTGGAATGATTGGTAATGCGTTAATTAAATGATGTAAATAATGAATAGCTTCATTCGCAGAAATTACAGCTGTAGCCATATAAGATAAAATAGTTAACGTTGCTGCAATTGATGCAATTGATTTACTTGTTGTGTTTAACAAAGCATTATATGCTCCACCATTTAAAGGTAATGCACCAACAACTTCTCCATAAATTTTTCTAAATAAAAATAACACAGCTGATACAATAAGTAATGTTACCCAAGCGTATTGCCCTGCAAATGCAATAGCCAAAGCGGACACATATAGTACAGATGAACTTATATCATTTCCACAAATGGCAGTAGACGCTAATTGTCCAAGCTTTTTATGTTTTGAGTTTTCCATTATAATTTAGTTTAAAATTATTTTATAAAATCGAAATTATGATTAAAGCTTACAGAAAAAATATGATTATCCTCAATATCAAGTCCATTTCCTTTTATTAAATACTGATTTTGATAACCTATTTTAATTGAAGTCTTAGAATTAAACTTCCAACCCATTGAAATGTTTAACCAATTTTGATCCAAAGGTTTTTTAGCTATCCCTTTACCAATATTTACAAAAATTTCATCAAAAATTGATAAAAATAAAGTTTTATCAATCATAGAACTGTGATTTAATGGTATAGTTAGTACCAATCTATAACGTATACGTTGTCTAAATCTTACACCATTTGAAACATAGTAATTATCATCATTTAGTTTTAAATTTTCTATAAAACGTTGTTCTAATCTATACCTATGTTTAATGTTAAATCTACCGATTTTATTTTTAATTGTAAATTGTTCAAACAGTCTATGTTCAGTAAAATTATAGAGATTTTGTTTTGGAAATGTAACTACCCAATCATAACCTGAAGTTAAAGTGAAATTATCTTTTATTCTATAGTTTAAACCAAATCTTAATAAAGATTGTTGCCAAGTATTGACAAAATTATATCTCCTCCATGAATACAAACCTGAAATACTTATTTTATTAGTGAATTTTGCTGTAGTCGATACATTCCACCACGAATTTTTATTTATGTCGATTTGTTTTTGGCTTAGTCCTAAAATAGAATAAGACATAAGTAATATTACTAATATTATTTTTTTCATCTTTATAAAATTGTATTTACAGCCAAAAAGGTTAACACTCCAGACACATAACCAATTAATGCATAGAGTGAAATATTTTTTAAATACCAAATAAAATCAATTTTAAGGATTCCCATTATAGCTACTCCTGCAGCAGAACCTATAATTAAAATACTACCTCCTGTACCGGCACAAAAAGCTAATAATTCCCAAAAAGTATGATCTTGTGGATAAACTGATAAATCATACATACCTATTGCTCCTGCAACAAGAGGAACGTTATCTACAACGGATGAAAATAAGCCTATTAATGTATTAATTATCCAAATATTACCAATTTCAGCATCCAGAAATAGAGCCAATTGATTCAAATGTCCAGCCACTTGTAAAGCCGAAACAGCTAATAATATTCCTAAAAAGAATAAAATACTTGGTGTATCAATTTTTTGAAGTACACCGTTAATTGAATATGTATTTTTTATTTTTTCTTCTTTTCGTTGATGTAAAAAACCCGTTACAATCCAAAGTACACTCAGTCCTAACAAAATCCCCATAAAAGGTGGCAAATGCGTAACTGTTTTAAAAATTGGTACAAATAACAATGCTCCTATACCAAAGTACATCACAATTTTTTTTTCTTTCAATGGAATGTCTTTAGAATCATTAGACTTTTTCACCTTATTAAGTTGACCTTTAACTTTTAATGAAATCAATAGCAATGGTACTAACAATGAAACTAAACTTGGTAATATTAATTTTAATATAATATTTACTGCCGTAACTTGTCCACCTATCCAAAGCATAATTGTGGTTACATCACCAATTGGTGACCAAGCACCACCAGCATTAGCAGCCAATACAACCATGCCTGCAAATAACCATAAATCTTTTTTATCTGAAATTAATTTTCTCAGTAATGCTGCCATAATTATAGAAGTTGTTAGATTATCTAAGGCTGCACTCATAAAAAAAGTAACAAAACTTAATATCCATAGTAATTTAGTTTTGTTTAAGGTTGTTATTCTATTAGTTATAATATCAAATCCGCCATGAATATCAACTAATTCAACTAATGCCATTGCTCCTAATAGAAAAAATATAATACCAGACACATCACCTAAATGATGCATTAAACTTTCCTCAACTAACAATTTAGAAGCATCTTCTCCTCCTCCTAAAATAGCTTCTGATCCTAATATTAAAAGTGTCCAAACTATTACAGCCGTTAATAAAGCGGATGCTGCTTTGTCTATTTTGATTGGATGTTCTAAAGCAATTGCAGAATATCCAATCACAAATACAATAATCATTAAAGTATAAATCATAATTATTTATTTTTTAGTTTTAAATCAATTGAAAAACATAAATCTGAAATAGTAAAAATTTTAGAAGACGTTTCGTCATCAATTAATATATTAAATTCACGTTCGAGCAGTACTGTTAATTCAACAAAATCTAAACTATCAAGTTGCAAATCATTTATTATTTCTGAATTAAGATTTATTTCATTTGAAATAAACCCCATTTCAGAAATAATTATATTTTTTATTTTATCGAATGTTTCCATGATAAATTATCTTTGCAACTTATTAACTATCAACTTCCCTTCTCTTATCAATAATTCAATTTCAGATGGAGTTGACAATTTTTCACCAAAGTGTAATAATATATCTTTACCATTTCCACTTAAAAAGCTATCATTAAACTGTTCTAAAAAGTCTAATAATTCTGAATTAAAAAATTCTCTAACTTGTTTTTCATCTTTATCAGAACGCAATACATACTTTTTAGAAAATAAAGGGTGAGATTCAAAATTAATATCTTCATTTCCTAAACCTTCTTTAATTTTGTCTG